>LSQX01102204.1_pt1 | contig 27384 bp, 38 predicted proteins | sample 654561 | NCBI WGS metagenome assembly LSQX01 (sample SAMN04489861, study PRJNA283612) | anaerobic digester metagenome | isolation source: 4 biogas reactors fed with cattle manure at either 37C or 55C with and... | place: Denmark: Kongens Lyngby | collected 2014
CAGATTGTAAAACAGCTTAAAAAGCAGGAGTAAGAAGAATTAAAAAACCCCTTGATAGGCGGCGTCTAAGTTAGTCACTTAGGCGTCGCTTTATTTTTAGTTATTTCTTAAATAATTTTAAGAAAACACTTTACAAATCACTCAATATGTATTACAATATAAACACACAGAAAGGAGGCTAATATGATTAAAATCAAAATCGGTGACCCTATTAAGTTAAAACCTACTCCACTATCACCAAAATCCGGATTCATATCGTTTCCATACGATGGTCAATTAGTGGAGTACATTAAGTCATTAGGTAACCGTGTTTACCTACCCGAATTAAAAATGTGGGAAGTACCTTTAACAGCAGTTCCTACTATATGTAACAAATTAACCACGCGAGACATTGAGATTGTGGGCGAGATGGTTAAAGAAACTAAAACCCAAGTACAACTACCAAAAGACTTTGCCTTTACGACACAGCCATATAGCCACCAGCTGGAGGGTGTACTGTTTGGCCTGGAAGAAGGCACATTTCTTCTCGGAGACGAGCAAGGATTAGGAAAGACAAAACAAATTATAGACCTTGCCATTGCTCGTAAGCATTTAGAAGGAATGAAACATTGCTTAATCATATGCGGTGTCAATGGAAATAAGTACAACTGGGTAGACGAAGTCCATACACACAGCAAAGAAGATGCGTGGATAATTGGAACTCGGTACACGAAGAAAGCTCCTGTAAAGATGATAGAGGGTACAAGCAAGGATAAATTAGATGATTTAATGAACTTGCCACCACATTTTTTCCTTATTACTAATATCGAGACGCTTCGTGCTATGCCGACGAAGAAAGGTAACAAAATAGTCTTTCCTATCGCTGAGAGAATTCAGAAGTTATGCGATATGGGCGAAATTGGAATAATAGCATTGGATGAGGCTCACAAAGTAAAGAATCCTACTTCACAGCAAGGAAAAGCGCTCTTGTCTATTAAGCCTAAATATGCTATTCCGATGTCTGGTACTTTTCTTGTCAACAGTCCATTGGACCTTTATGTTCCGCTGAAATGGGCTGGATTTGAACAGCACAGCTTCTATCAGTACAAGCAGCACTATTGCGTGATGGGCGGATTCAATAATCAGGAAATCATCGGTTATAAAAATCTGGACGAGATAAGAGCATTGCTGGACAAGGTGATGATTAGAAGAACGAAAGACGACGTTCTTGACCTTCCTCCGAAGATTCATACAATTGAATATGTTGAAATGAGCAAAGAGCAAAAAATGATATACGATGAAGTGAAGAAGGAAATCAAGAGCAACATCGATAAATTGAGAATCAGCAACGACCCGTTGGCGCAGATGATAAGACTTCGTCAAGCGACAGGATATCCTGGAATCCTTTCTTCCACAATCACTCAGTCCGCTAAGATGGACAGACTGGAAGAACTGATTGAGGAAATCACATCTGTTGGACAGAAGGCGATTGTTTATAGCCAATGGGAACAGATGACGCGAGTAATGAGACAGAAACTCAAGAAATACAATCCGGCATACATTACAGGAGAAGTCAAAGCAGATGTGCGTATGCAGGAAGTCGAGAGATTTCAGACAGACCCTACCTGTAAAGTTATCATCGGAACAATAGGTGCTATGGGTACCGGCCTTACTTTAACAGCAGCTTCGAATGTCATCTTCATTGATGAACCATGGAATAGAGCATTGAAAGACCAAGCAGAAGACAGAGCACATCGTGTCGGTACGAAAGGTACTGTTCGTGTCATCACAATCGTATGCAAAAATACGATTGATGAAAGAATTATGAACCTTGTTTACAGAAAAGGTAAGATGGCTGATATGCTTATTGATGGAAAATTCGAAGTAAAAAATAAAGCAGCATTTATTGATTATTTGCTGAGTTAAGGAGGAATAAAATGGATTATCAAGAGAGAAGTCGTGACAGAATGAGAAGACGAAAACGCAATATCCGGAATAGGAGAATAACATTCAGCATCATTCTCGTCACAATCATTAGTCTTATGGTGTGGATATTTATACCGAAGGATATAGAAGAGAGAGAGGAGCAGGTGTCGGGTACATTAGCACCGATGAATGTTCCTTCACCTACTCTTCAAATAACGAAAGATGTTCTAACAGCAACTCCTACTCCGGAGCCTACACCGACAAAAGAACTGGAACCTACATATACAGAAGATGACCTCTTCTGTATGGCTGCAGCTATCTACAATGAAGCTGGAGGAGATATGTATTCAGACGAAACAAGATTGCTTGTAGGTTATGTTATTCTGAATAGGGTGAACAGTCCTAGGTTTCCAAATACGATAAGAGAAGTTTTGGAAGCTAAAAGACAATATGGAGAGTTCTACTGGACAGGAGTTAAGTTTGCAGATAGAAGTTCTAAACCAGAAGAACAGCATGCGGTGGAAAGAGCATACGAGATAGCAAAGAGAGTACTTACAGAGCCCTCACCTATTCCTGAAACAGTCGTGTTCCAAGCTGAATTCAAGCAAGGGACCGGTGTTTATAAATATCAAGACGGCATATACTTTTGCTATTCAGAGGAGGTGAGCTAATAATGAAAAAATTAAATGCTGAATACTTGACTATCGGTAAAGCTGCTAATGTCGTCGGAGTTTCAGCCACGACTATTACTCGATGGTACAAGTGGTGGGAAAGTGATGGATTTGAACATCCGGCAGACCTTTATCTTCCGCCTTATTATTATAAGGACAAGAGGAAGATAAAGCACTTCAAGAAGGAAGACATCATATTCTTGAAGGAGTTCCACAATAAGCTCCAAACTACCCACAAGGGTGTTATGGCAGACTTCAATGCTGCTTACCAGTGGGGTAAACGAGGAGAGAGAATTCTCAGGAACAGAAATACTACAGCTGATGAAGTCAAGAAGAAAATGAGGTAATAAGGAGGAAAAATATTCATGGCAACACGCAGACGCATAAACACTCAACTCAAAGAAAGTCTTGAGGACATGATTTTAATTTATGCCAAAAAGAAAGAAGAGCTTGACCCGCTCAAAAAACTGGTGGACGAATACGGAAAGAAAATCAAGTCTGAAATGACAGACAGAAATCTTTCTAAATACACTGTCGGCGATGTGAAGGCATCCATTAGTATCACACAGAGAGAGGACTTTAACGAACTTCAGGCGATTGAAATTCTCAGAAAGAATCTTACGCCTGAGCAATTCAGCAAGGTTGTCAAGACGAAAGAGTATATAGACGATGATGCATTTGAAGCTCTCGTTTACAACCACGAAGTAGATGCTGCTATCTTGAATCCTTGTCGTATTCCGAAAGAACCTGTCGTCACCCTTCGTATCAGTAAAGTGAAGAAATGAGGTGCAATATGAAGATTATTCGTGCTGGATATGAAATCATGACACCTATTTCTCGTGACATCATTCTTAAACATCTTGAGCGCTGCGGAAGAGTATGTTACAAGAGCGAGGATAAAATCACAGAAGAGAGTGCCTCTAGATTCGTGAAAAGTCTTATAAAGAATGGTCACGAAGCAATGATTGAGCATTTCTCTATCACTGTCAAATTCATTTGTGACAGAGGAGTCAGCCACGAGATTGTCCGTCACCGTATCGCGAGTTATGCTCAGGAATCTACGAGATACTGCAATTATAGTAAGGAAGGTTTCGGCGGCGAGATTACAGTCATTGCTCCTCTCTTTTTACAGGAGGGGACGAAGGGCTGGAACATTTGGAAAGAGAGTTGCGAAGCGGCTGAAAAAGCATACTTCGATTTACTTGATTGGGGATGCAGTCCTGAGCAAGCTCGCGCCGTTCTTCCGAACAGTCTTAAGACAGAAATTATTGTCACAATGAATCTTAGAGAGTGGAGACATTTCTTCAAACTCAGAGCAATCGGAACCACTGGTAATCCTCACCCGCAGATGCGTGAAATAGCACTCCCTCTTCTTAGAGATATGAAACAAATTTTGCCTGAGGTGTTCGGAGATTTGGAGGAGTAGAGATGAACCTGGCAAACTATGCTATCATGACTATAATCGAATTACAAATTAAGGAGGAGAAGAATCATGGCAAAGGTAAATAATAAACAGTTTCCTGACATTCCGAAATGTGTGTATGCAGGAGACGAAGCAGACGAATACTGCTCTCAGTGCAACGGTGTCACGATGATAGTAGATGGAGAAGAATACTCCTGCAAGGAGTGTCAGTCCTATACGGCGCCTGAGCCCGTTAACGAAGAACAGCCTGTAACACCCAGCGAGAACCACGAGACGCCACGAGACGCCAACGAAAAGGAACAGGTATACAATTATACCGCCCAAGGCATTACAACCTCAATCAAGGCTGAATCCGGGCTGAGCATTGAAACTAAAAAGGGTTGGTATCGCTTTACTTATTCAGAAGAGCGTATCGTTCCTGAAACAGCAGACATCGACAAAGAACGTGAGCTTCTGTGGAATGATGTAAACAGAGAAGTTGACCGTCAAGCCGAGGAAATTCAGCTAATGTTAAAAAATTAAGAAATAATCAAAAACCAGTTGTATTTTCGTTCACAATGTATTATAATAATGGTACAACCGCTAAATAAGCTGTTGTACCATTATTCTATAATACTATGGAAAGGAAGTTATGCACATGAAAATCAGATTTGAATTAGACCCTGAATTGAGTCTGAAAGAAAAGGGAACTATTATTGTCTGCAGGGAATTGCTGAAGAAGAACATCAACCCTACTATCGAAAATATCAAACAGAACAGTGCTGACGCTGAAAGGTCTATTAGCACTTCCCTTCACAAATTAGCAGAACTGGGGTACTACAAAGCAGAGAGGTATAAGGTTCCTGATGGGCCTGGTTTTAACTGGAGATATGAAATCCGGGAAACTCGGGAGGTGGAAGAACAATGAGAGACGATAACTATATAGTAATTCCAGGCTGGGCAATCAATCGACTTGGTCTGAAAGGAAATGATCTCATAATTTTTTCTATCATCTACGGATTTTCACAAGACGGTGAATCTGAATTTTCTGGAAGCATCCAATATCTGTGTGATTGCTTAAATGTTAGTAGACCGACGATTATAAACTCACTGAAGAACCTTGTGTCTCTCGGATACATTACAAAGCGTGCAGAGACTATAAATGGAGTTGTTTTCAACCGGTATAAAGTTTCTTTACAGGTAGTAGAGAATTTTAACGGGGGTAGTAAAGAATCTTTACTGGGAGTAAAAAATTTTAACGGGGGTAGTAAAGAATCTTTACTGGGGGGTAGTAAAAAAATTTTACACAATAATATAGATAATAATATAAATATAAATACTACCAATAAAATATCGTCTAACACACTAAAACATTCTCTTTTCAGTACTGAAAAAGGAAATGCAAAACAAAAAGCAAAAATCGAGAAGTTCGTTTTAGATTGTTGTCGTATTTCAGATGAGTTTGAATTTGATTCGAAAGTATCAGATAAACTCGTCGACTTCTTCAGAATGCTTGGTCAACAAGGAGCTTTCCTTCCAGAAGTAACTATAAGAGCTCAACTGGAAGAGTTATATACCTTCAAACCAAATGAGCAGATGACAATCATTTCAGATACTATTCGTTCAGGATGGAAATCACTTCGTTATGCTGCTGAAAAAGTGTCAAAACAGGAAATTCCTTCTTTTGATACTTCAAAGCCTGGTTCATTTCAGCCAAAGGATCCAAATAACGATAGAAGAGCAGAACAATATAAAGATGACGAGGTGTTCTAATGAAACCAGAAGAGTGCTGGTACCTCGGAGTTTGTCCAAAGTCTCCGGATGGGTGTAGCAATACTTGTCTCCGATACTCAGAAATGCTCAGTCTCGTACAGCAGTCTAATATTCCTCCTTCAAAGTGGGTTCCATTGAAGTTGAGACCTGGAAAAGACAGACTTGCATTTATTCGTTTACAGGAAATCAAAGATGACATTGAGAATTGGACGAAGAGCGGAGGTAATCTGTATATATATTCAGATACCTTCGGTAACGGTAAGACAAGTTGGGCGATTAAGTTGATGCTCGCATATTTCAATAAAATCTGGGCAGGTAACGGTTTTAGACGAAGAGGAATCTTCGTGTCTGTTCCAGAATTCATAGATAGAAATAGAGAAATAATCAATAACCGTGATGAAGAATTCGTGAAAATTCGAGAAGATCTATTAAAATGTGACCTTGTTATATGGGACGACATCTCATCTATTAAGTTGACAGACTTCAATCATGCAACCTTGTTCAATTATATAGACGCTCGTATGCTTGCGAATAAAGCAAATATATTCACAGGGAATGTGGACTACGAAGGCATGATGAAGAATCTTGGCGGACGGCTGGCAAGCAGAATATGGAACGGAAGTGAAATCGTTCAATTCGTAGACCAAGATAAGCGAGGTGTCTACTATGGTTGAACTGCAGATACTGTCTAAAGTTCTAAAAGAGGGGAACGCATCTATCCTAACTCTGAATGGTATCACCGAGGATTATTTTATTACATATCCCGATGAGTACGCATTCATTATGAACCATCTAAGAGAATATGGTAATGTGCCGGACAAAGAAACATTTCTGTCGAAGTTTCCTAACTTCACCATTGTAGACGTGACAGAATCAGACAGATATCTCATCGAGGCATTTAATGAAGAGCACTTGTACTCTCTTATGGTTCCTATCATAAATAAACTTGCCGACATTATTCAGACGGATTCAAGAGCTGCGGCGGAATATTTACAGTCGCAGTTACCTTATCTTATGCAGAATAATGTGGTATTAGGAGTAGACATTATATCACGGGCTAAAGAAAGGTTTAGAGAGTGGCAAGAACGAAAAGAGAACAAAGATAAGTTCTGCATACCTACCGGATTTAAAGAACTTGATGAAATCATAGGAGGTTGGCAGAGAGGAGAGGAATTCGCTGTTATCTTCGCTCGTACTGGACAAGGTAAGTCCTGGATTCTTATTAAGACTCTTGAACACGCTTGGAAGATGGGCAAGAGGGTAGGTCTCATAGAGCCTGAAATGTCAGCAACCAAGACGGGCTATCGTTTCGATACGCTCTACGGTAATGTGTCACACTCTGCACTGATAAGAGGTGAAGATGAACCAAACTACGAGAAGTATATCGAGAATCTAACCAAGAATGAAATTCCGTTCTTTGTAGCAAGCCCGAAAGAATTCAGAAGAAACATCACAGTATCGAAACTGAGAGCTTTTGTGGAGTCAAATCGTCTTGACATTCTCGGAATAGATGGAATCAGTTATCTAGCGGATGAGCGGAAGCAAAAAGGAGATAACAGAACTACAAGCCTAACTAATATTTCAGAAGACCTCATGGACCTGTCTATTCAACTCGGCATTCCAATTATCGTCGTGTGTCAGTCAAACAGAGAGGGTGTAAAAAAAGATGACGCTCCCGACCTCGAGAATATCAGAGATTCAGATGGTATCGCATATAATGCGTCTATTGTAATCGCTGTTCGACAGAAAGGTCCTGGAATCGAACTTTCCATCAGGAAGAACAGAAATGGTAAGAGCGGAGATAAACTTATTTATCTTTGGGACATCGATAAAGGGGTGTTCAAATACATTCCAAATGAGGAAGAAGAAAGAGATAATTCAGAGGACATTAAGAGAGTGAAAGAAGACTTCCAAGATGGTTCTGAGGTATTTTAAGAAAGAGGTGCTCATGTGGGTTATCGCAATGAGGTCAAGAAGAGGTCTAACAGGATTATCGTAGCTCCTCAAACCTTATATCATCTGCATCAGCTTGCGCAGATATATGGATATAAAACTCTCGGAAAGGTAGTAGACAAACTCGTTCGAGAAAAGATCGGCGAATTGAAAATGAGGTGATAAAGTGTTCACTGTAAATGGACACCCTTTGATTGCAGATGAACAAGAGGTTCTAGAAGAACTTCGTAGACAGTGCATTCTAAATGGAAAAAATCTATTCAGAGTATTCAAGCCCTCTGGAAAAAACAATATAATGACGAATTGCCCATTCCATAAAGGCGGACAAGAGAGAAGACCTTCATTCGGTGTGTCTGTCGATGGGCTATGTCATTGTTTCACCTGTGGGTGGGCAGGTACAATAGACCGGATGATTTCAGAGGTATTTGGGTATTACGATGACGGTGGAGCTTTTGGGCGCAAATGGCTTTCAAAGAACTTCCTAACAGTTGCCGTAGAGTCCAGGAAACCTTTGGAGCTCAACCTATCTCGTGGCGAGAAACGGCAAGTAATAACTGCTCCAGGTTTTACGGAAGAGGAGCTTGCTAGATATAGGTATTATCACCCATATATGTATGAAAGAGGGTTAACTGATGAAATTATTGAAGAGTTTGATATTGGGTTTGATTTTGATAGTCAGTGCATTACTTTTCCTGTGTATTACGCTGATAAGACTCCCGCTTTTGTGGCTCGTCGGAGCGTTAAGGTTAAGTTTTTTAATTACCCAAAGGGAGTTGAAAAACCTGTGTACTGTGCTGAAAGATTTGTATCGGGTAAATATTCAGAAGCTATAATCTGCGAATCTTTCTTTAACTGTCTGACTTGCTGGAAGCACGGACGACCTTCAATGGCATTGATGGGAACCGGAACAGAATATCAGTACGATGTATTGAAAAAGTTGCCAGTGCGTAAATATGTATTAGCAATGGACCCGGATGAAGCAGGCAGAAGAGCAGCGGCAAAGTTAAGAAAAGTTCTTAGTTCAACAAAAATAATTTCTTATTTAGCTTTGCCGCAAGGTAAAGATGTTAATGATTGTGATGAGTTTTTCGAAGAGTTACAGGAATATTTCTAAGTTTTTTAAAGAAAATCCTTTACAATTTGCTAATTATGTAGTACAATAATTATGACGGTAGTTCAAACTGGAAGTGTAGTCTTATGAACGCTTTTAAATCATGCTATAATTACATCGGGTTTGAGCTGGACAAGCATTACTGTGAGATTGCCAACAAGCGCATACAGAAAGCCCTTGCTGAAAAGGAGGTGAGCGAGTGAAAGTAGACATTTACAACGAACTCGAATACAAAACAATGCCATTAGAGTGGAGATTGAGCCATGAGATTGTTAGAACTTGTTCTGCTTGCAATATTTCAATGGGTCTATCAGAAGGCGAAAGCTTGTCAAGGTTTAAATATTGCCCGTTCTGCGGCGCAAAAATGGAGTAAGATTGTTGTTGAGAAACAAAAAGAAATTGAGGTCGAGCACGATGGCTAAAACGATATTAGAAATCGAAATTGATGAAGCCTACATAGCCGAATTGGTGTCGAAGGAAATCGCAAGACGAATCGTTGAAACACATGGATATGAAAATCGCGAAGCGAAATATGGAATAAGGGAAGGCGTAGACAAGGCAATCAAACAGTACATCTACTCTAAGAAAGATGCAATTATTGACAGGGTTGTAGATAGAGCGACCGTTGAAATTGTTAAGAAGGGTTTGCCTAAGTTGATAGAAAAGGCTATAGCTATAGATGCAAAGGAGGTCACGCCATGAACCGTTTTAAATGCTCTCACGAAAGTTGAATATTCAAAGTACACGCCGCCATTAAAAAGGAGAATATCATGAAACAAAACTATGTGAACCTGGAAGTGTTCAATAAGCGGAATGGTACCATAGGTACTGTCGTCAGTCAGGACGAAACGACTATCTTAATTAAGTCGGGTGATGCTATCAAAGCAGTAACTGAAAATACTTTCTTGAGATGGTACACTATCGTCCCTCAGGATAAGCCTGCTGAAAAAGAGACTATCAAGGAACCCGAAAAGGAAGAAAAGAAAGAGAAAAAGAAGACTGATGGGAAAGATAAATCTCTTCCGGCAGGAGCGCCTGGAGTTGGTGAACTTCTTCGTGAGAAATTCCTCTTTCTTGTTAAGGAACAGGCGAACCAGCATCTTGACATCACATACGACGAGAAGAATAACAGAGACATCATCAAGTATAACGGTTGGAATGTTTTCGAGTGTACTACAGCAAAGAGACGATTCAATGTTTTCTGTCATCCAAAGTCTTTGACACCCGATAACTTCAAGCGTGCAGATAAAGTGTTCCCGAAAGAGTGGGGATGGTCACTCAGAGCCAAGTTCGTATTCACGGACATTACGCAGATTCCGCTTATGAAGACAATCATCGTAGATGGATTGTTCTACAGACAGAAAGAAGAAGAAAATAATGACGCAGAATAATCTGCTATTAAAAACTATTGAAAAGGAGAAATCACTATGCCGAGAATTAGCGTAAATGATTATGAAAATTATCAAACCAGTCTCAACGGAGAATGGTTCTCGTTGAAGAACGACAAAGATGTCGCTCGTGTCCAGTTTATGATGAACACTTTAGATGACCTGGATGTGTTCGCATGTCACAGGGTTAAAATCGGAGACAAAGAAAGGTATGTCGATTGTCTGCGGACATATGACGAACCTATCGATAAGTGTCCGTTCTGTGCAGCAGGAATTCCTGTCAAGCCTGTTCATTTCGTCATCATGTATCAGCACGATGATAACAAGATCAAGATTTGGGAGAGAGGTAGGAACTTTATCGCCAAACTCCGGAGTCTTTGCAATCGTTATCAGCCCCTTTCAGAGTATGTGTTCGAGATTGAAAGAAACGGCAAAGCTGGCGATATGGCAACACGATATGAAATCTATTCGATGGACCGAGTCGACCCTGTAGACCTTACAGACATTGAGAAACCCGAACTTCTCGGTGGAATCATTCTTCAGAAGACTGCAGAAGAGATGGAAGTCTATTTGGAGACAGGTAGCTTCCCTGCAATAGAAGATACAGCACTCACAGAGCCGCAGCCTATAAGACGTGGTGCTTCTGCACCAAGACGAACTGAAGAGTTTGCTCCTGCACCTCGTGATGGCATATCTCGTAGAGGTTTGCCCGCAGCACACGAAGGAGCTCCTGCACCTGCAAGAGGTCCGGTAAGAGGTAGTCGGAGAGAAACGGACAGGGAGATTTTCTAAATGGCTGGATTGCTCAAGAGTTTACCTCCACGAGCAACCAGACAGTCTGATTCCGCTATTGTTTCCAAAGCCTCTAGGTCACAGACTGTGACACCGACAGTAAGAGGCGGCGGCAAGGAGATATACAATAGAATATCTACTATCTCTGCCGTCGTCTCTACCAAACTCGGTAAGTACGCAGACCAGTACCTTTTACTCAGAGACGAGGCTTCTGTTGTAGATTATTTCAGAGCCATTCTGGAAAACGGGTTCGGAGCATTAGATACGGAGACAGACTCCCTTGATCCCATTTTGTGTACTCTTGCTGGAGTCTGTTTATATACTCCTGGACAGAAACCTGCCTACATACCGATGCATCATATCAGTTATGTGACAGGAGTGGAGTCAGCAAATCAGGTTGAAGACAGCGTCGTTCGAAAGTGTTTACAGGAATGTGAAGACGCCGGCGTCAAGTGGATTATGCACAATGCCAAGTTTGATATAAGAGTTCTCTTCAACAAACTCAATGTAACGGTCAGTTGCTATTGGGATACTATGCTTGCTGCAAAGTGTCTCAACGAAAATGAATCAGCAGCGTTGAAAGACCTGCATCTAAAGTATTGTAAAACTCAAGATACTGAGTCTCTCACATATGAGAAACTGTTTGAAGGTGTTCCATTCACTCAGATTCCTATCTCAATCGGCTATCTGTATTCAGCAGGTGACACAATTAAGACTTGGGAACTGTATGAATTCCAGAAGAAGCATCTCAACAGAAGGAACCTACCAGGACCGTTTGAAGTATTCAGAAACATAGAGATGCCTCTTATCCCTATTGTTGCTGATATGGAGAATACCGGTATTACTCTGGATATGGAATTTGCTCAACGGCTTTCGGATAAGTACAATGCTATTCTGAAAGAAAGAGAAGCTAAATTCTATGAAGTGCTTTCAATGTATTCAGAGGAAATTGAAAAGTATAAAGCAAAGAATCCGAACCATAAATTGTCCGACCCTGTTTCCATAAACAGCCCGACACAGATTGCTATCATCCTCTATGATATACTCGGACTTACCTCTCCGGACCCGAAGAAGCCGAGAGGAACAGGTGAAGATATTTTGCTTGCTCTCAATGTTCCTCTTTCGCAAGCAATCTTGGATTACAGAGAGACAGCAAAGCTCTTGTCAACTTATGTGGATAAACTTCCGACAGTAGTTAATCAAAAGACAGGAAGAATCCATTGTACTTTCAATCAGTATGGAGCAGCAACGGGTCGGTTCAGTTCCTCAGATCCGAATATGCAGAACATTCCATCTCACAATAAAGAGATTCGCAGAATGTTTCGCGCCGCAAAAGGTCATGTTCTCATCTCTTGCGACTTTTCACAGCAGGAGCCTCGAATTCTTGCTCATTGTAGTAACGATCAGAATTTGATTGATGCGTACAAAACAGGAAAAGACATTTACGCCTGGATTGCTTCTTTCATCTATAAAGTACCTTATGACGAATGTAAGGAGTTTCGACCGGATGGTACAACGAACCCAGAAGGTAAAAAACGACGCTCATCGGTAAAAAATATTATTTTAGGAATAATGTATAGACGCGGTGCAAAGGCCATCGCAGAGCAATTAAATTGTTCGACGAAAGAAGCACAGAAAATCATAGACCAGTTCTACGATGCATTTCCTAAGGTTCGTGAGTGGATGGATAAGACAATGGAAAAGGCTCGAAAGACCGGGTATGTGGAAACTGTCTGGGGTCGAAAGAGAAGACTTCCTGATTTACTTCTTGAACCTTATGAGTTCCAGATGATAGACGGACAACCAGCAGAATTCGACCCTCTGTCATTCGACGCACCTGAAGAAGTATCAACAGCCGTTCCGGAGAAGGTCAAAGCAGAATATATCAAACGACTCGAAAAGGCTTGGTCAATGAAGGATAAACGAAGCATTATTTTAGAAGCTAAGCAAAGAGGTATCAGCATTAAGGATAACGGAGGATTTATCGCAGACGCAGAGCGTCAGTGTATTAACTCTATTATTCAAGGTTCTTCAGCAGATCTCACGAAGATAGCAATGATTGCTATCGGAAATAGTGAGTATCTGAAGGAGAGAAAATGTAAACTGCTTTTACAGGTACACGACGAAGTCATAGCAGAGTGTCCTGAGGAATATGCAAAGGAATGTGCAGAGGAGCTGTCGAGATTGATGGTAGAAGCTGCAAAGGGGAAGATAAAAGTTCCAATGAAATGCGACGCAGAAATTTCAAGGGTGTGGTACGGAGAAGCGGTCAGTTTATAATTCGGATTAAATTATTTCAGGAGGATAGAAATGTCGCTATTAACCAAAATGCAAGATATAGATGTTTCCCATGAAATAGATACGTCATGGGTAGAAGGAGCAATAAAAAAATTTCCGCCATCTAACAAGTTTCATCTTTATTTTGCAGGCAGTCACAGTAAGATATCATCTCGAGCTCTTGCTTGTGGCGGTGCTCACAGATTATGTTCACAGTTATTAGACAGAAAAATCATAAGTGAGTGGATTGCCGGTATAAAGGAAGGAGAAGTGCAAGGAAGGTTAATGATAGACTCCGGAGCTCATACTGCATTCTACACGGGTGAAGACCTTGATGTCGATGAATATGTGGAATATTTAAACACAATTGATGAATATGTGGATTTGTATGTGCAGGCTGACAAGGTACCTGGCTCAGCTAAAGAAGGGAGAGTATTACAGGACTTTGAGGATGCTCCTAAGCGTAACTGGGAAAACTATTTATATATGAGAGAAAAAGTAAAAAGTCCTGAAAAGCTAATGCCTGTTTTCCATATAGGAGAAGACTATAAATGGTTATCAAATATGTTAGAGTGGAGAGGGCCTAATGGTGAGCGAGTAGAGTATATAGGAATAGCTCCTCGTCAGGAAGACCCGTGGCCCCATAAAATTAAATTTATCGATAGGTGTTTTGACGTGATAAAAAAGAGTTCTAATCCGAATGTAAAAACCCATGCACTTGGAATGACTAAACTATCCGTATTAGAGTCGTACCCTTTCACAAGTGCAGATAGCACTTCTTGGATAATGACTGCTGCAATGGGTTCTATAATGACACCTATAGGCACAGTTGCCATCAGTAGTAAGGCATCTCCTACATCTAAGCATTATTTAGCACTACCTAAAGAAGGTAGGAAAGTAATTGATGAATATGTTGGTAAGTTCGGGCTAACCCCGGAAATTTTGATGGAAGACTATAATGCAAGAGCAGTTTTGAATATCTACTATCTATTAGAATGGGCAAGAAATTATAAGTACTCGCCAAGTTCCGTCAGAATTAAGAAACTATTCTAAAAATGGGTTCGTATTCCTTTGATTATCCCCTAAAACTAACAAGGAGAGAATAGTATGTTTGAAAAATTTAATAATGGTCAGATGTATAAAGGCAAAGTATTAATCACCGGAACATCTCGCGGTATTGGAAGAGAGGCTGCACTTTTATTTGTTAGAAATGGATTTGAAGTTATTGGCATTGACAGAGAAGAGTCTTCAATTGATATACCAGGTTACTTCCATTTAGTTAGAGACATTAGAGATAAAGACAAGTTACCTTCCATAAATGGAATCACGCATATAGTGAATAACGCAGGTGTATTATATGATTATGAAGAACCTATGCAAAATAATTTATATGGAGCTTTCAACATAGAGGATGTATATGTTAAACCTAATTTAGGAAACTTGTCGTCCATTGTGAATATAAGTAGTATAGCAGCACTCGACGGGCAAGATGAGCGAGAATACACCTGTAGCAAAGGTGCATTAATCAGTTATACAGTTTATCTTGCAAATAATCTTGCTCCTTATGGAGTAAGGGTTAATTGTTTAATTCCCGGAGCATGTGAAACTGAGATGAATAAACTCTATATAGATGACCCTGAAGTGTATAGACGGGTAGGAGAACAGAATTTAATAGGAAGATGGGGAAGGCCAGAAGAATCTGCTAGAGCAATATACTTCTTAAGTGTTGACGCCACATTTACAACAGGCGAGACCCTTCTCGTAGATGGTGGTGAGTTAATTAAAAATCGGTATATTAGAGGTAAAGGTGAAAAACGTCCTTATGATATATAATTCAAATTTAATCGTTAGGTAGAGAGTTTTGTAATCCTCTCTTAAAATAAAAATAAAAAGGAGAAATTAAGATGAACAAGGTATTAGGTAAGGTAAGAAAAGAATGGGAAGACACAGTGTTGCTCTTGAGGAGTGTTCCATCAATGCTCATGGTGTTTTTCTGCGTGTCAGTAATTCTGATGAATTTGCTAGCGAACAAGGAATTAAGCACAGGTATTGAGTGGCTGGCATTGGATTGTGGAATCACAGTGTCTTGGCTCAGCTTCCTCTCTATGGATATGCTTGCAAAGAGATTTGGGCCAAAGGCAGCCATTAAGTTGTCGCTGATAGCAATGAGTGTCAATCTTTTCGTATGTGGTATGCTGAAAATTGTATCAATAGCTCCGGGTAATTGGGGAGAGTTTTATACATTCGGTGAGGAGTCCATCAATTTAGCACTGAACAATACATTCGGCGGAACCTGGTATGTGTTATTTGGAAGTACAGTAGCTTTCGTCGTATCTTCTATCGTCAATGCTATTCTAAATTATGGAATTGGTAAGATGATTAAGAAGAAAGACTTCAAGGAATTTGCGGCTCGGTCGTACATATCCACAATGGTTGCACAATTTGTGGATAACTTGGTTTTCGCTCTCATTGTCAGCGTTACATTCTTTGGCTGGAATATGGTTCAGGTAATCACTTGTTCCCTTACTGGATGTCTTGTGGAGCTGTTATGTGAGGTCATTTTCAGTCCGATTGGATACAAGATATGCAAGAGGTGGGAAAATGAAAATGTTGGTGCAGCGTACATTGAAGGAAAGGGGACAAAATGGTAGAGGTTATCGGTATCGTGGCATCCGTGATGATAGTAGCATCGTTCTTCGTGAACGGTGAGAAGACAATAAGAGCAGCCAACATGGTAGGCTCTGTAGTCTTCATCATATACGGAGTGTTGATTGGCTCATTCAGTCTAATCTTTCTAAATTCAGCGAGTATTATTGTTAATACTATAAAAATCTATAAAATCAATAAGGAGAGAAAATCTAATGAAACAGATGAAAATCTCAACTGAGAAATTCCAGGATATGGTAGCTCGTGCGTCGAAGGGAGCTTCGGAGAACAAACTTCTTCCGATTACAAGCCTTATAGCCTTCGAACTCAAAGACAATGTGCTGACGTTGACCACGACAGACACAGCAAACACGCTTAAGGTGATTTCCGATAAGGTTGAGGGCGACGATATGTACGCCGTGGTTCCGGTGGATTTGTTTAGCAAACTCATCTCAAAGCTCACTTCGGAATCCGTCACCATTAAGCTCACGGACAGCAGCCTTGAGGTGAAGGGTGATGGTGTATATAATATTCCTCTCGCCATGGACGAGGATGGACTTGTTCAGTTTCCTGAATATAAGTTCGAGAAGAAAGGTGACCCGGAAGTTATCAACTTGACTTCCATCAAGAACATTCTCAACATCAACAAGGCTGCCATAGCAAAGACTATTGACACTCCTTGCTTGTGCGGATACTATATCGGTAAGCGTGTTATCACCACTGACGAGCAGGTAATCTGTTTTAATAATATTCAGCTTCTGAAAGAAGATGTTCTTATCTCTCCTGAAATGATGGAACTGCTCAGCCTTAATACGGAGGAGAAAATCAACTGCTATTACAATGATGGATACTTCCTGTTTGAAACTCCGAACGTCGTTCTGTATGGTCCAGAGCATGACGGTAAGGATCTGTTCCCTGTGGAAGAGATTATGAGTTATCTTGACGAAGAGTTCCGTTCGATGTGTAAGCTTCCAAAGACTCTTCTTCAGAATGTTATCGACCGTTTGTCTTTGTTCATCGAGCCTTATGACAAGAACGGTGCATACTTCACCTTTACAAAAGAGGGTGTAAAGGTAACCAGCAAGAAGTCCTCCAGCGTAGAACTGATTGCTTATCAGGAAAGCAAGGACTTTGCTCCGTTCATTTGCTGCGTAGACATTCCTATGTTGAAAGCTCAGATTGATGCCATTCCGGGTGAGACCATTGAACTTTGGTACGGCCACGACGCTGCAATTAAGATAACCAGTGGAAAGGTCACGCAGGTTATCGCATTGCTTGAGGACGATAATCTGGAGGGAAACATTGGCAATGACGAGGCGTAAACTTTCAAAGCTGATTGAGCAGTCCGTCAACGCTCAGCCTCTTAATAAGGCATTCTTGACGGACCTCATGTCAGCTATTGAGATGAGAGACTTGAAATACAGACGCAAACCTTCTCAGTATTATAAACCATCTTCGTTTGTATGTCTGAGGCAGATGTATTTCATGAGAGTCGGCGAAGAACCGGATAATTTTAGAATGGAGTATAATGCAATCGGAATGGCTGATACCGGTACCAGACGGCACGAAGCTATTCAGGAAGTCCTATTGGAAATGGACGAAATGGGATATGACTGGAAGTATGTGGATGTCGAAGAGTATCTGAAAGAAAAGTGGGCAGAGCAGAAATGCTTAACCATTAAGGTCAGAGGTAAGAAGGGTGCAGAAACTCGACTGTTCGATGAAGCACTCCAGATTTCATTCATGTGCGACGGTATTATTCAGAGGAAGTCCACTGGACAGTATTATCTATTCGAGTTCAAGAATCAGACGTCTTTCAAGTTCAACGATAAGGAAAAAGTCGACGACGAGCATATTGCTCAGGTTTCCTGCTATTGTATGGCACTTGACCTGGACCAGGCACTTGTAGTCTATGAGAATAGAGATGTGTGCACTCTTGAATGTCCTGAGGTTCTTACAATAACAGAAGAGATGAAGTGGGCGTGTGCTTCTAAAATCTTCGAGTGCGAAAGTTATGTGGAGAAAATGATTCCACCTCCACCGCATGACACAAACAAACCATGCAGGTGGTGCTCTTATCAAATCGCTTGCAGGAAAGCAGGGAGATAATATGGAAAGACTCATTAAGAGTGTTCAGACAATCATAGAAGAGGAGTATCGCAGAGCTGCACAAAAGTTCGGTCCTGTAAACAATTCAGACCACGAAAGTTTCGCTGTTATTTTTGAAGAGATGCAGGAAGCATTCGATGAAGTCAAGAACACTGATGGAGCAATTGAGCGGTTCTGGCAGATGGTCAAGAGTAGAGAAGCGAGAGATCAGGATAAGCAGAATGTTCTTACAGCCGTTGAAAATTCTGCTATCTTCGCAGCTTGTGAATTTATTCAGGTAGCTGTAATGGCACATAAGGCAAAACAGACTATTAAGGAGAGATTCAAAGAATGATAGCAATCGGTATTGACCCGGGAAAATCTGGTGCATTGGCTGTAATGTACCTGGATGAAGATAGAAGTATTATTCGTATTAAGCTCGTACCTTTTGAGGAACAAGCATACAGAGACGCCCTTCTTTGTTGCAAGGGCGATAAGGTGGTTTGCGTGGTTGAGAAGGTAAGTGCTATGCCCGGCCAGGGTGTTGTATCAATGTTCAACTTTGGGCGGAATCTCGGGCTGATAGAAGGTATGCTCATGGCGTTAAATATACCTTATCAGCTTGTTCCTCCAAAAACCTGGAAGAAAGAATTTAGCTTGTTGAGTGATAAGCAAACGTCCATCGATGTATGCAAGAGGTTGTTTCCTAATATCAGCCTTCTTGCTACACCGAGAAGTAGAAAAGAAAGTGACGGTCTCGCAGAAGCATTGTTGATGGCTGAGTATGCAAGGAGGCGAATGTAATGGCAGATAATATATCAGCTTTATCTCATGAAATTGATAAAGAAAAGATAGCAAAAGTTGTCGAACGAGTTGACCTCCTGAGTAGAGAAGTTACCGAAATAGTAGACAAGATTGTTAGTGAAGCTTGCTCAGACCTCGACGATTATATGCAAGGTATCGACGAGATTCTCACAAATCAGAAGAACCCTGTTACAGATGCTCAGCTGGACGACTTTGCCTTAAACCTTTCCTCTATACTGTACTTCGTTGCAGAAGCTCAGGAAAATCTCGGAATCAAAGAAGATGTTGCAAGAGCTGTTCAGAGAGAGATTTACAACAAGGTTAGAGAAAAGGCACAAGGTACAGTTGCTGACAAAGATATGGCAGCAGAGCTTCAGTCACAAAATGAAGCTCTGACGACTGTAATCTACAACAGAGCCTATAGAAAGGTGAAGTTGAAGGTGGAAGCAGCGTTAGAGATGGTCAATTCAGTGAAGAAAGTTATTTCACGACGTATCGCAGAGTACGAGATGAGTCAGTCAGACAGCGGCAGAGTTGGGAGGTAACTCATGAGAAGATATAGTGGAATGTTATGTTGCTTCTGTAAATGTCCTCTGGAAGAAATCGAATACATCGCTGTTGATGATGACGGTGAAATAATCGCTATGTGTGAGGACTGTTATAGCAAAGCGTCAAAGTTTTTCAAGATAAGGAGAAAGAAAAATGCCCAATCTAGATTTAGTAATCAAAGACCTAAATAAGAAGTTCAAGATGAATCTGATAAATGAAGGCCTTGTATTTGAGAAGGTAACAAGGATTCCTTTCAGTTCTCCTCGTCTGAATTATATGTTGTATGGAGGACTTCCGGTAGGTCGTATTGTGGAGTTTGCAGGAGAAGATGGCGGAGGTAAGACAACGACTGCTCTCGATGTGGTTGCTAATGCTCAGAGATTGTTTCCTGAGAAGAGAGTGGTTTATGTCGATGTAGAGAGGACTCTGGACCCGGAATGGGCACATAAGCTTGGAGTCGATGTTGAAAAACTCATTCTTGTCTCTCCGGAAGAGCAAACAGCAGAGCAGATATTTGAAATAACAAAAGCCCTTGTAGAGACAGGCGAAGTTAGCGTCTGCGTAATAGATAGTCTTGGCGCCATGGTAAGTTCCCAAGCATATAGCAAGACAATAGAGGACAGGACATACGGCGGTATCTCAATGGCGCTCACATTGTTCAGCAAGGAAATGATACCTATCTGTGCTAGAACAGGTTGTCTGCTCATTGGTATCAATCAGATTCGTGATGATATGAATAGTATGTATGGCGGCACAACCACAACCGGCGGAAGAGCCTGGAGACATAATTGTTCAGTCAGAATGACATTCATGAGGAGCGATTACATCGACGATAAGGGAACACCTCTTTCCAGAGGATGTGAGAACCCTGCCGGACACCTTGTTAAGGTCGCTCTCGTGAAGTCAAAAGTGTGTAAACTCGACAGAAAGGTTGGGTTCTACACTCTGAAATATTTAGAAGGAATTGACGCAGTATCTGATATTATCGATATTGCAATCAAGGAAGGTCTAATAGCAGTTAGTGGAGCTTGGTATACATTGATAGACCCAGAGACAGGAGAAATATTCCAGAACGAAGGAAAGGACCTCAAGTTCCAGGGTAGAGCTAAATTGAGGGAATTCTTACTTGAGAACAATGAATGGCTCGAAGACATGAAGGAGCAGATACTTCTTAAGTTTTCTTAAGAAAACCCTTTACAATTTTGGTTATATGTGTTACAATAGTATTGAGGGTTAATCAATAGCCTTCAATACTATTTGTATAAAGGAGGTGAAAATTGTGGAATCAATACTCAGAGGAATAAAGCGTCCGATGAGCGTGAATGGAACGAATGTCACAGATGTTGAGTCTATTATCGCTTCGCTGAAGGATGGAGATACAGTATCAATTATATTGAATGCTATTCCAGTACAAAATCAGGAAGTGTCTCCTGCTCAGCAGACAAGGGTAATGACAAGCAACGATATGAGAGTCAACCATTCATACATCATTAAGGTTCGTGAGTACATGACAAAACCGTCTTCACCAGATTTTGATTTTCACGCGAAGTGGAACAACAATATTCCAATGCCGTTCCGAATCATGAAGGGTAGAGTTCTAAAAGAGACAAGAGGAATGGTCATGATGGATTGTATAGCAGTTCCTCTTAAGACAGATGTTTGCATAAGGTGCGGAAGACCTTTAACGCACCCTGTCAGTCGTCTTTACGGAATCGGTCCTGAATGTGGAGGACACGCACACATCAATCCATTTAATACAGAGGAAGAGTTATTTGCTGCTTTAGATAAAGTAAAGGAACAACTTTCTCAGATTAAGTGGAGAGGATGGATTATCAAATCAGCAATAATTGAAGTTGAAGAAGTTAGGTCTTGACAAACCAGCTAAACTATATTGATTGGGGTGTTTATGATTAAGAATATTAAGAGAGGTCAGGTTTGGTTTCATGTTCCTACAGTAACTCCGGCAGGACATATTCAGAAAGGTCCTAGACCTGTTATCATCGTATCAAATAATCAATGCAACGAGAACTCACCTGTTGTCCTCGCCGTACCTTGTACCACACAGATTAAGAAGAACTTTTCAACTCATGTACTGTTTATCATGAACAAGCAAGTAAACATTGCTCTCACGGAGCAGGCAGGCCCAGTTAATGTAGATGAACTCACGAACCTGAAGTATATTTTAGAGGATTACATAATGGACCAGATAGATAACGCACTTAAGATTGCATTTGGCCTTGCTCCTGTTCCTTCTAACAGACGGTTCAATCCCAATTATAGTATTCCTCGTGAACCTGTAAAGAAGGGACCTATCGGTAATCAGGTGGAAAAGTTTTATAAAAGGTATCCTGACTATAAACCGGAAGAGCCTAAAGAGCCTAAGAAGAGAAATAAATGGACGAATGATAAGATAAAACAGTTCATTGAAGATTGCTCCTCTCTTTCTACTGAAGCGGTGTGTGCCAAGTACAATATTTCAAAGGTTACCATGAATAACTACCTGAGAAAATTCAGAAGCAAATAGGAAAGGAAGTCAGTTATTCATGAAGACTCCAAGTCAGAAGCAAGAGCAGCAGATTGCTAAAATGGTTGGTGGAAGGATTCAGGCTAATTCAGGCGGAACAAGATTCGGCGGAGGAGATGTTCATACAAAGAATTTATTCATCGAAGCAAAGACTCCTCTATCTGATAAAGCATCATTCTCCATCAAGAAGGAATGGCTGGACAAGGCTCAGGAACAAGCCTTTCAGCAAGGAAAATACAACTATGCTTTAGCATTCCGATTCGGTCCTGATGAACCTGATTTCTTTGTTATCGACAGAAGACTGTTTCGTCAATTAGTCAAATATTTAGAGGAGGAAGAATAATGGAACATAAAATTAGGTTCTGGAGATTTGCTGATGGTAGTTTCTACACCACCGCACTCGAAATAGAGAACTATGGAGCGTCTTTCGGAGCATCTATTCGAAGAGACGACAAGGGTGTAAGACATCCAGGGTCGGTAGTTAACGGTTACATCAAGAAAATCAAGAGAAACCAAGCACTTCGCAGAAAATTTAACCTCACGGATAGCGACTGTATTCAGTTAGATGTCAATTATCCTGGAAACTTTACAGTTATCAATGATATGATAAGTGAGAACATTATCAATCATTCTTCGCTCAAGGGAGGTTTTCTTGATTTATATTCCAGAAAGGCTTGTGACGCTGTTGTTTGTATGATGCTCAGAAAGATTGATTTTCTTTCTGACGATGATGATATTGTTTTAATGGACACTTATTCGGGAGTAGATATCAAGCCTACAACCAAGAGATTTGATAAAGTCAGAGATAGGGTAGATAAGAATAAGTCTCTTCTAGCTCGAAGAAATGTTCAGGCGGCGTCTCATATAGTTGAAAATGCAATGCCGTCGGTATTGTCAATGATGTCTATAGAGGAGCAGAAGGCTGTCAGGAAGTATCAAAAGCTCGTCAAGATAACGAGAGAAAATGGTAGACCCTATATCAAGAAAGGCAGAAAGGAAAAGAACAATGAAAAATAAACAAATATCGCTGGCAGTTAAGTATCGTCCAAAGACATTCGATGATGTCGTAGAACAGGAAGCAATCAAGGACATTCTTATAGAGCAGCTTGAGACTAACTCTTTCAAGCACGCATATCTCTTCTGCGGACCGGCAGGTTGCGGAAAGACAACAGCAGCTCGTATATTCGCAAATGAGCTGAATAAGAGGAAGGGTAACCCGATTGAAGTAGATGCTGCTTCTAACAACGGTGTCGATAATATTAGAGAAATCATTGATAATGCAAAGCGTAAAGCACTCGACAGCGAGTACAAGGTTTATATCATTGATGAGGTTCATATGCTTTCTATCGGCGCTTGGAACGCAATGCTGAAACTCCTGGAAGAGCCTCCTGCAGGAACAATCTTCATCATGTGTACTACAGACCCACAGAAGATTCCTGCAACCATTCTTTCTCGTGTGCAGCGTTATGATTTCAGTAAGATTTCTCTCGACAAGATTGTAGAGCGTCTGAAATATATCATGACCAAGGAGAACGAGGAAGCGTGTGAAGCAGGTTGTGATGGAGCATTTGAGTTCGACACAGAGGCTCTTGAGTACATTGCAAAGTTGTCAGAGGGCGGGTTGCGTGACGCCATTACAATGCTTGACAAATGCCTGTCACTTTCGCCAACGCTCACGGTTGAGTCAGTGGTTAAGGCACTTGGGGTAGTAAACTATACAGTATATTTTGAATTACTGTATCAGTTGGCGTCTCGTAATGCTCTCAAGGCTGTAGAAATAATTGAAACAGTCTACAACAGCGGAAAGGACATTAAGCAGTTTATTAGACAGTTCCAGTTCTTTGTTCTTGATGTTTGTAAGTATCAGATGTTTAAGTCTTTCAAGTACATCGCCATTCCTGAGTTGCCGGAATACAAGACAAAAATGGAAGACGAAGACTATGTCGATTGTCTAAAGATTCTAGATTGGGCTCGTCAGTTGAATGCGGACATTAAGTGGGAGTCCAATGCTAAAGCGATGATTGAAACAGCAATTCTCGTGTTCTGTGAGGAGGAATAATCATGGTAGGGCAGAAGAACAACCTGGAGTTTCTTCAGACTTGTTTGGATGCAGGTCGTTTTCCTCGATTCCTTATCTTGACAGGACCGAAGGGTTCCGGAAGAAAAACACTCGCTAAATACATAGCGAAGAAATGTCTTCATGCTTATGAAATCTATCCTGGAATGGGAGTAGAAGCAGTTCGTGAAGCTATTGAAAATTCATATCGTTGTGCTGGTACCACTGTATATGTGTTCCCAGACGCAGATAAAATGTCATCTCAGGCCAAGAACGCCTTGCTCAAGGTAACAGAGGAACCTCCCAAGCAGGCATACTTCATCATGACAGTAGAGAGCATGAATAACACGCTGGCGACGTTGAAGAGCAGAGGAATAGAGATTGCAATGGAGCCATATTCCAAGGCCGAACTCGCTGAATTCAGAAAGCCTAACAATGCGATGGAAGAACTTGCTCTTAATATTGCAGCAACACCAGGTCAGTATTTAGACCTGGTAGCTGCAGATGCAGAGAAATTCTATGCTTTCTGTGAAAAGGTGCTGGATAACATCGCAGCAGTAACCGGTGTCAACGCATTCAAGATTGGTAACTACTTTAAATTCAAAGAAGAGGATGGGGGATATGACCCGGTACTTTTCTTCGAATGCGTGAAGTATATCTGTGCTCAAAGAGCAAAAAAGTCGAACAGCAAAGAGGAACTCGTCTGCTTAAATGAGACAATCAAATGCACAAACGCTTATTCAAGAGAACTGATGATGACGGGCGTGAGGAAAGACTCGACTTTCGATATGTGGATTCTTGCAATGCGTGACATCTGGAAGGAGATTCAGTAGATGAAACTTCATGAACTACAAAAGCAAATCGTCTCTAAAAAACTCGACAAGGTATATGTCTTCACCGGAGAAGAAATTGGAATCATGGACATCTATTTAGACAAGATATATTCTATCGTAGGCTGTGATGTAGTCCGAATGGAGTCTGTTCAGGAAGCGTATGCTAAAATGATGCAGCGCCGAATTTCTGGAGCGCCAAGATGCTTCGTAGTACGAGACGATAAAGAATTTCTCAAACAGGATAAAATTTGGGATACTGTTTTCTCGCTAGCAGACAAATCTCCTGATTACCTTATCCTGATTTATTCATCGATAGATAAGAGAAGCAAGTTCTATAAGCAGAACATAGAGAGGCTCACAGAGTTTGAGAAGTTATCACCTGAACTGCTTGTCAAGTACATTAGCAAGGAACTGCCTGGAATAAAGGAAAGAGACGCTTACAAGTTGGCAGAGATATGTGAATGTAATTACAGTCGTATTCTTCTTGAGTGTGATAAGATTCGTCACTATGCTCACAGAACCCAGAAGTCAAACGGTGTGGTTGATTTTGGAAAGGTAATGAACATTCTGATTGAGCAGGGTGTTATCTTTCAACCCATCGGAGACATTACATTCAAGTTCACAGATGCAATTTTGACTCGAGATTACAAAAATACTTCTCGGTATTTGAGAGAAGCAAGGCTGAAAGGCGAGTCAGAGGTAATGATTTTGTCTATTTTGTATAATGGATTCAAGCAGATTCTTATGGTACAAGGCCTTGGAAGAGACCAGAGGGACGCCGTAAGGAGAACAGGTCTTACACCGTGGCAGGTAAAGATGGCTCAAGAGAAGCAAGGCCACTATTCTATTTCAGAACTAATCAAAGCACTTAAGATAATCCGTTTCGTTGAAATGGGAATTAAGACAGGACAAATCGATGCTGATGTGTCGCTCGAATATGTAATTGTAAATATTATGTAGGAGGTATAATCATGGAAAAAAATGCGGAGAATGCAAGTATCACAGGTGGACGCAAATACACTGAAAGGAAGGTAAATTAAATGGCACGAAGAGTTCTTGCTTGGGAATGTAAATACTGCGGAACAATCAAGAAGAGCGAAACAATCGCACTTCGTCACGAATTGACCTGCATTAAAAACCCTAATGCACGCAATTGCATAGTTTGTGCATATAGTATTGGTAGTGAAACTACGAGAAAGTTGCTGTGTCAGAAAGGAAAGACTTGCTCCAGAGCAGTCAGTGCTAAATGTGAGCATTTCAGGAGGAAACATGATGAGAAGTAGCATGAAGATTTGCTCTGCATGCGGTAAGGAATTCATTCCTGGAAGTGAACATCTATACAGAGCAAAGCGTCTTTATCAGTGTTCTTACACTTGTTATAGAAAGGAGGGAGGAGACGATGGACGATACAGTAAATCAAAACTCCTTGAACCAGACCCATTTTTGTCGAAGATGCGGAAGGAAATTGAGAAGTGATGTCTCCAAGGAAAGAGGAATGGGTGAGGTTTGCTATAATAAATGGCTCATCGAGGATAATCATAAGAAATTATTTTCCTCTTCCTCTTTACAAACGAGTCATAAGAATATATAATAATATCGAGGAAATGAATCAAGAAGCCTTCTGTCACAGAAGATGGCACTGGTTTATTTCCTCGTTTTTAGCATCGCAGATTCAAAAATAATTTAAGGGGGTGTATAATATGGCAGAAGTAAATCCTGAATTAAAGCCCTTGCGTCCTAACCAGAGAAAATTTATTCACCTAATGGTATATCAGGGCTTGGATAGAAATGAAGCGTATGCTCAGGCGTATGATAAAGTTATTACCGAAGAGAACCGTGAGGCTATTAGAACAGCGGCTGCAAAAGCTTTCTACACTCCTCATATCAATAATTATTATCATGCTCTTATGGAAGAAATTCGTGATAGGGAAATCAAGAAGGGCGTATGGACTAAAGAGGTAGCAACTCAAAAGTTGATGAGACTTATTGAGAAAGCTGAGCAGGATATTTATGGAGATGAGGAACACGAACCAAAGCAGCTGACAATGAGCAGATTAAATGCAATCATCCTTTCTATAAAGGAATTGAATTTGATGAACGGATTTAATCAGACGAATGTGAATGTCGAGGGATGCGTGGTTCAAATCTATGGAGAGGAGGATATTCCGGAGTAAAAACACCAAGTCGAGAAAAAAAACGGGCGTGAGATTTGGCGTCTCTCGTGTTTGAAGCAACCCGGTAATGTATTATTACCACTATAACTAAAAGTGCCGTCTCGTGCCTGCTCGTGGGTATCTCAAGGGTTACTGGTAAACCTGTAAAATAAACAAAAAAAAACACCCTATACCAACCCTTTCGGGCTGATATAGGGTGTTTTGTGGCAAATATGCTATACTGAGGTTTTCACTTTTTGACACCTTCTCTTACATACCTTGCACCATCCTCTTATTTTTGCCTCGGCTCTTGTTAGCTTGCCATCGCTCAAACGGCAAGCTTTATGGAGTGTGGACATTTACATCACCCCTCTTTCTTTGAGGGAAACGTATCTGTCTTCGCCAACTATGATATGGTCCAAAACTTCTATTCCCATAATCTTACCAGCCTCAACCAAC
>LSQX01004942.1_pt2 | contig 27380 bp, 24 predicted proteins | sample 654561 | NCBI WGS metagenome assembly LSQX01 (sample SAMN04489861, study PRJNA283612) | anaerobic digester metagenome | isolation source: 4 biogas reactors fed with cattle manure at either 37C or 55C with and... | place: Denmark: Kongens Lyngby | collected 2014
GCATTGGGCCTTTGGATCGGTTAAGGCGCTGGTGGATCTGGGTATAGGTGCTGAGCCAGAGCCAGGGTTGGCCGATATTGCAACCGCCAGACTGGACGAGGCCATAAGTCCGCTCGAGTGGCAAATGTGGGTGCGGCAGGCTGTGGCCTTAGAAATAGGAATGGATTGGGCTAAAGATGAGTACCTAAGTTTTTGGGTTGATGCCTACACGGTGCCGGAACATGAGGGACCACGGTCGGTGTTAACCCGCGGCTACGCTGTGGGCGGCCTAATGAAGATTGGTAACCTGCTGGGTTTTATTCCCGGAGGTGGCCAGGGCCCGTTGGTACACCTGCCACGGTTCAGTGATTGGCAAAAACTGGAGGCCAAGGGGTTGGAAGCACCGTGGGAGCTGATGCTGGCAGCAGGGGTTGTAAACGGCTACCCTGATGGTACCTTGCGTCCAGAGGCACCGCTTACCCGGGCCGAAGCGGCGTGCCTGCTCAAGGCCTGGCTAGAGGTCAGTGCCGGGCTTATTATTTCAGCGCAACCACTTGGTTTCGTCCCTGCTGCTTAGCCTGGTACAAGGCTTGGTCCGCTTTCTCCAGTAAGCCGGTCAGGTCTAGGATATCTTTGTTAAGAGTGGACAGACCAAAGCTGGCGGTAATAAAGACTTCATTCCCCGCTCTGGTGACTAACCCTTGGGCGGCAATTTCTTGGCGTAAGCGTTCTGCCACTTGTTCGGCTGCGGGCAGATCTTTTGTCAGCAGGACAACAAACTCTTCGCCGCCGTACCGAACCAGGATGTCGTCGTCGCGAAGCAGGGTCCGGCATCTTTCGGCTAGCGCTCGCAAGACATCGTCGCCCCCGGAGTGACCGTAGGAATCATTAATCTCTTTGAAATGGTCGAGATCCAACATGATAAGTGACAGGGGGAAGCCGTAAGTCTTGGCTCGCTTAACCTCCTGTTCTGCCACCTGGAAAAAGAAGCGCCGGTTATGCAGGCCGGTGAGATCATCAATGGTGGCCAACAGGTGGTTAATCATGGCGTGAGCAACCGATTCCTTTAAGGTGGAGAGGGTGTGTACTCGAGCCAGCAACTCATTTTTATCAAACGGTTTGGCGATATAATCGTTGGCCCCGGCTTCAAACCCGGCGGTGATGTCATCCAGTCGGTTTTTGGCTGTGAGCATGAGCACCGGTAGCTCAAACAACGAGAACTTCTGGCGCAGGCGGCGACAGACTTCGTACCCGGACATCATGGGCATCATTACATCAAGAATCACTAAGTCAAAACTAGCGGGCGCTCGGTCGATGATAGACAGGGCCTGAGGGCCACTGGTAGCAGTGACCAGGCGGTAGCCTTGTAAGGATAGTTGATTCACCAATACCTGAAGATTGATGGGATCATCATCTACCGCTAATATCAACGGGTGGCCGGGGCTGTCCTTTTGGGACACGGCTGTTTCTATTGTCAGTGGCTGAACCGGTGGGCTAAGAAGCGGCAGCGGCGCCGGCTCTTGGTCCCTAACAAGATCCAATTCACCGGTGCTGGTTGGCAGCGTAAAGTGAAAGCGGGATCCCAGACCTGGCTCGGACTCCACCCAAATGGTGCCGCCATGGAGCTCAACCAAGCTTTTAGACACACTCAGCCCTAGCCCTGTACCGCCATATTGGCTGGCAATAGAATCGTCCGCCTGCTGAAAAGGCTGGAAAATGTCTTCCCACCGGTCGGCGGAGACACCGATGCCGGTATCGGCCACCACTATCTCCAGCAGACGGTTCTGTTGAGAGGCAGAAACAGCAACTGACCCGGACGGGGTAAACTTGATGGCATTACCAATCAAGTTGTATAGAATCTGCGCCAGACGATTTTCATCGGCTTGTACCAAGGGGATGTCCTTTGGGACTTGGTTTTTAAGTTCCAGGCTTTTTCCTAGAATCAAAGGACGACAGACCTCTATCACCAGATCTACCACCTGGTGTATGTTAACAGGGGTAAGTTCCAGGTCTATGTCTTTGCTCTTTAACCGACAAAAGTCCATAATATCGTCCACTAAGATAGATAAGCGCTTACTGCTGGCCACAATTAAAGATACATTGCGCTTTTGATTGTCAGTCAAAGGGCCGGAGACACCGTCTAGCACTGATTCTGCAATTCCCAGGATACCGCTTAGAGGGGTTCTAAGTTCATGCGAAGTGGTGGCGAGAAACTCATCTTTCATTTTGTCCAGGGTAAGTAGGCGTTCCGACAAGTCTTCCAGTCGGAAAAAAGCTGCTGCCAAACGGCCCATTAAGGCTAAGTGTTGGGCCAACAGGAACATAAACAGCCCCAGTGGTGCCAAGTGACCGATAACCAAGGTTCGGAAATTGGCAAAGAAGACATCATAGATTATGCTGGCACAGTAAATAATACCCCCCACCAACATAAAGCGCGCGCCTTCTCGTTGGCGTCTGCTGGCTACCGCTAAGACATAAATAAAATAGAACACCAGAAACATGGTATAGAGTTGGTAACTGGTGAGTGTGTGGGTGTAAATGTGGGCCGGGGTAAGCAGTACCAAGGCGCTGTAGCTCAGACTGAGAACCGCTGTAACCCGTTGTATTGTGGGCGACACCTCAGCCGGAAACAAGGCCTTAAGGAGCAGAAGTAACACTAGCATGCTTAAGTAGTATGTAAGGTACTCCAGTTTCAGCTCCCACTCCCAGCTAAAATCCGGGAACACTTGAATCAGGAAGATCTCTCCCACCAGCAGCAATCTCAGGCTCATTAAGAAACAGGCCTGAACAAAATAGATGGCATACCGCTCCTGGCGCCGGACAATTGACAAACCCAGGTAGTGAATACCCAAGGCCAAGAAGCTACCGAATAACAAGAGCTGAAAGGCCAACCTCAGGTCGCGCTGGCTCCGTACTTGCTCCTCGGTCCCGATCCTGATACTCTCCCAGATACCGCCTTTGCGGTGCATGTAATTAGAAACCTGGACCACCAACTCCAGATTGTTCTGCCCCGAATTGAGGGAGACAATTTGCGGTCGGTATTGCGGAACCATCCCCTGGCGACTGCGTTCCACCCGACCGTTTTCCGCCAGTAGTTCTCCATTGGCCCAGAGCTTGTACGCGGTGCACATAATCGGCACCTTAAGTGCTAACGGTGTGTCAAAATCACGGCCTCTTATCCTTAGCCGGAAGGTAGCATAGCCATTACCCGACAATTTTCGGTCCTGTACCAGGTAGCCGTTCCACGAGCGGGGGAGATCAATTAGGTTAGCACTATCGGTCTTTTTTCCGGGCATAAAGTCCGTGGGCTCCAGCAACTGGCCCCAATAAAACTCCCATTCCCCATCGAGACCAGTTGTACCATCCCGCTCAAAGTTCCAGGCACTAAGATCTAAGACTCCGTCCACAGCCCGCGGCTTTTGACTAACCTTTCCTGTTCCCGGCAAGCAGCCGGCGAGAACCATCAGGAATAAGAATGACCATAAAACAAGAGCCCATCTTTTTCTCAATCCCTGCACTCTCCTAAAAGCAGTAAGTGGTTACTTGATAAGTGCTACCGTTAGCTGTATGTCCATTTTAACATCAGTGGTATATTTTGTCGCCAGTTAAGTACGAAATTTACCAAAAAACGTGCCCGGTGGCTTAACCGAACCGGTCACTTGCACCGGGGGCACCTGGATTGGTAGCGGTTAGTTGCCACTGCGCTCAATTAAAACGGCCAGAACAATCAGGATGCCACCTAGGAGTTCACTCCCCTGAAGGTGCTCGCCCAGGATAAAAAAACCTAACAGAACAGTGAAAAAGGGTTCGGTGGTGGCCACAATGGCAGTGCGGCCCGGTCCGAGCCGGGCGATGGAACCGAGGAGGCAGGTGAGGGCTAAGACAGACGGAACCAGAACCAAAAACAGCAACAGGCCCAAACTTGAGCTGTCCCTGGGAAAGCTGAGCGGGGTCCCAGTTACCAGAGCTGTGAGGAAAAACAGCAGCGTCGCCCACCAGGTGGTGCCGGCGCTTACCGTCAGTACCGGCAGCTTGTCCAGGGAGCGCCCGCCTAGGAGCAAAAAGACAGCGTTACCTAAGGCAGCAGCTACAGCACAGACAAAGCCTGGCCACGATACAGCGCCCAGAACCGGCCCGGCAATTACCAGCAGGCCGGTCAGGGTAAGCAACAAAGCCATTACTCGTTTCTTGTCCGGGTGTACACCGAGAAAGACCATTTCCAGGGCTGTAACCAAGGTGGGATAGAGATAAAAGAGAAATACAGCCAGCCCGGCCGGTATATACACAAAGGCATAAAAGAGGAACAGGACCGTAACTGCCTGGGATAACCCCAACAGTGCCAGCAGCCGGTGTTGTGAAGATTCAATGGGAACGGGCTGCTCACGGTGGGCCCAGAAGCCTAAGATTAGGGCCGCCAACAGAAAGCGCCAGGTGAGGACAGCCAAGGGTGACAGTCCCTGCGCATACAGGAGCTTGGCGGCAATGGCTTCACTGCTATAGGCGAGTCCAGAGACAAGGGCTAGAAAAATACCGGCTAAGACGGTCCGGTCACCTTTGGGGTCAGTGGCTGGGCGGAGATAGTTCATAGTGACACCTTCTTCAGCAAGCAGGTCCGTCGGGGTTTGACCGGGCCTGCAATTTTATCTGTGGGAGCTATGTCGTTTCCATGGAGCTATTGTATCACAGGTGGACCGGAACAGTTGCTGCGGAAAAGATAAGCGAATTATCGCCCCCACGGCCAACTAAAAGAAGGGCTGCTCCAATTAGCGGGCAGCCCTTCTTTTTTGAACCGGATTAATTCTTTTTCGGCAGTGTTTGGAGATAGCTGTGAATAGCTCGAGCAGACTGTTTGCCTGCCCCCATAGCTAAAATTACCGTAGCTGCACCAGTGACAATATCGCCACCGGCAAAAACACCCGGACGCGAAGTGGTACCGGTATCCTCGTTAGCCTTGATGGTACCCTTGTTAGTAAGCTCAAGACCGGGGGTGGTTCTGGGCACCAATGGATTAGGTCCCTGGCCGATGGCTACCACCACTGTGTCTACCGACAGCTCAAACTCAGACCCTGGGATGGCAATGGGTCTTCTGCGACCGCTGGCATCAGGCTCTCCCAGTTGATAGCGAATACAAGTCATAGCCGTCACCCGAGCTTCTTCGTCACCGATGTAGCGGACAGGGCTGGTCAGAAACTGGAAGTTGATTCCTTCTTCTTCGGCATGGCTCACTTCTTCCTGGCGAGCCGGGAGCTCTTCCCGAGAGCGTCGATAAACCACCGTTACTTCTTTAGCGCCGAGGCGGAGAGCGGTGCGAGCGGAGTCCATAGCTACATTGCCCCCGCCGATTACCGCTACTTTGTCCCCAACCTTGATCGGGGTGCCATACTGGGGAAAAAGGTAGGCCTTCATGAGATTGATCCGGGTTAGGAACTCATTGGCCGAGTAGATATTGATCAGGTTTTCTCCCGGTATGCCCATAAAATGCGGGAGGCCGGCACCGGTGGAAATAAAGACGGCATCGTAGCCGCGGTCGAAGATTTCATCGATGGTAGCTGTCTCCCCAACCACAAAGTCGGTCCTGATTTCCACGCCCAGATGGCGGACGTACTCAATTTCTTGGCGCACTACCTGTTTCGGCAATCTAAACTCAGGAATACCATAGATAAGCACGCCGCCGGGGGCATGTAAAGCTTCAAAAATAGTTACCTGGTGGCCCAATCGAGCCAGGTCGGCAGCGGCGGTGAGCCCGGCCGGTCCGGAACCAATAACAGCTACCTTGAACCCGGTCGGCTCCGGCAGCTCAGGAGTGTGAGTACTACCCGAGGCCAAATCCAAGTCGGCAGCAAAGCGCTCCAACCGGCCTATACCGACAGACTCACCCTTTTTCGCCAGGGTACAGTACTTTTCGCACTGGTTTTCCTGCGGGCAAACCCGACCGCAGATGGCAGGAAGGTTGTTTTTGCTTTTGATGGTCTCTATGGCCCCGGTGTAATCCCTGGCTTTGATCTGAGCGAGAAACTCCGGAATGTCAACTTCCACCGGGCAGCCTTCTTTACAGGGCGCATTTTTACAGTGGAGACAGCGAGCCGCTTCTTTCAGGGCTTGGTCCTCAGTATAGCCCAGGGAGACTTCATCGAAGTTACGAACACGTTCTTCCGGTCCCTGCACTGGAACCGGTGTCTTTTTCAATCTTAGTGGCACTTATGGTGCCCCCCCTCATGAATACGGGACAAGGCCAACGCTTCCTTGTCTTTATAGGTGGTCATACGGCGCATAGCCAGATCCCAGTCGATCAGGTGGCCGTCGAATTCGGGCCCGTCTACACAGGCAAACTTGGTCTGTCCGCCTACACTGACCCGACACGAACCACACATGCCGGTACCGTCAACCATAATGGGATTCATGCTGACTATGGTGGGAATACGATAAGGTTCCGTGGTCTGGGCCACAAAGCGCATCATGATAGTTGGACCTATAGCCCAGACCCGGCTGACAGCGTCACCTGCAGTCAGCACTTGTTTGAGCAGATCAGTCACAAACCCCTTATGACAGTACGATCCATCGTCGGTAGACACTAACACCCGGTCACTGTATTGCCGGAGTCGGTCTTCCCAAAACAGAAGTTCCTTGGTGCGGGCACCCATAATAGTGATTACGGTGTTGCCGGCTTCTTTTAATGACCGAGCGATGGGGAAAATGGGAGCGACTCCCACTCCGCCCCCAACCAGGACCACGGTGCCGTAATTGTCGATTTTTGTGGGCTGTCCCAAGGGGCCGACGAATGAGGACAGCTCATCGCCGCAAACAAGCGAAGCCAGTTGCTGGGTGGTGTATCCCACTTCTTGAAATATGCAGGTGACAGTACCAGCCTCACGGTCAAAATCAGCAATGGTGAGCGGGACCCGTTCACCTTCTTCGTCCACTTTAAGAATAATGAACTGGCCGGCCTTAGCCTTGGCGGCAACATCCGGTGCCTCGATAACTATAAGGTGAATAGCTGGTGACAGTTGTTGTTTGTAGGTAATGCGATACAAACTACAAACCCCCTTGCACAAGTAATGTAAGGACTTCTAAGCCCAGAAACATCGCCTACCTAACGTTGAGGACCAGCACTTAAGATAAGAGATGCTTAGATCAAGAATCAGCTATTATTATAACAAAAAACTGGTCCCAAGAGGGATAAAATTTAATTTGGTCAAGGTCAACATTTAGTTTTTAGCCGAAACTCGAACCAGAATATGTCTTGCTTGGTCAGTATCAGGTGTAATTTCTTGAAGGCCTTCTCTTATGGTTGGGAAGGCGAGCTCTGTGCTCGGCCCTCCGAAGAGATCCAACAGTCTCCACGGTGCTTTAGGTGAACTGGCATAAGGATTGTAATACCACCTCTGGCCTAATCGCCCTTGGCGGCGCGCCGCTGCACTAATTCCCGCGCTTTGCTCGGGGTCATTTGGCTGAAGACGTCCTCGTTTACCTGCACAGTTGGGCCCCCGTTACAATGTTCTAAGCAGAAAGTAGCTCCCAGATCGAAATCCGCGCTAGAGGCACATTCCTTAATGGAATCCTGAAAAGCTTTGAGAACATCGTAAGCTCCCTTCAGGTAGCAAGACGTCCCTACACAGACCCTAATCTTAGTTTTAGCATTTGTAGCCGGTTCCACTGCTACCTCCTCCCCGCTGATACGCCGCCGTGGCGCGTAGGTGGTATGAAGAAGTTCCTCTGCTTTTTTACTTCCCGGTTGGCCCAAATGTCTCTGGTACAGCCGTTCAATAATAGGATTGTCATCAGCACAGCGTAACTCTCGTTGTTGATCAATTTGATACAGCCCTTGGGCGCGCAGTTGTCGATGCTGGATATCGTTTGGTAGTGGTTGGCCCCCGCCGCCGACACAGCCACCTGGGCAGGCCATGACTTCTATCAGTTGGTAGTTGCACTGGCCTTTCTTGATGGCCTCGACCAGTCTTTTCGCCTGGGATAGCCCATGTACTACCGCTACCTGGATCTCTTGTTCACCTAACTTAATCCTACCCTCTTTAAGGCCCTGAAAACCCCGCACGGCCTGGAACTCAATGGGAGGCCTCCTGCCACCGTCAGCCCGGGCAGCAGTCCGCAACACCGCCTCGGCCACACCGCCGGTGGTGCCAAAGATTAGGCCCGCCCCAGTAGCTATGCCAAAGGGCAGATCAAAGGCTTCGGCCGGCAACTGAGTAAAATCTAAGTTAGCCTCGCGAACCATTTGCGCTATTTCCTGGGTGGTCAAGACAGCATCTACATCGAGCATGCCGTCCCGCCCCAGTTCGCGGCGCTTTGCTTCAAATTTCTTGGCTGTACAAGGCATGATGGAGACAACATACAGATCTTCCCGCTTTACCTCCAACTCTGTCGGTAAATAGGCTTTAGCGATAGCCCCGAACATGCTTTGAGGAGAGCGGCAGCTGGAGATATTAGCCAGATACTCGGGATAAAACTGCTCGGCAAATTTGACCCAGGCTGGACAGCAGGAAGTAAACAGGGGTAAGTGACTGTTGGAGCGCAAGCGGTGGACAAACTCATGATATTCTTCTTGTACAGTCAAGTCTGCAGTAAACGAAGTGTCGTAAACCTGGTCAAAGCCAAGCCTCCTGAGGGCGGCTACCAGTTGTCCCGTACCAATGGTGCCCGGCTTTTGGCCAAAAGCTTCACTAAAAGCCACCCGTACGGCCGGGGCCACCTGCACCACCACTTTCTTGGCAGGATCATGCAGAGCTTTCCAGACCCGATCCAGATCGGGTTTAACTGTTAACGCTCCAGTGGGACATACGGCTGCACATTGACCGCAGTTTACACAAGCCACTTCGCTCATTTTCTTGCCGAAGGCCGGCATCACAGTCATCTTACTGCCCCGCTGGGCAAAGCCCAGCACTCCTACTCCTTGGATCTCATCGCACATGCGGACACAGTCACCACAGAGAATACACTTAGACGGATCATGGACCAATGCCGGTCCTACATCCACCGGTCCGGCTGTTTTTTTCTGAGCAAAACGAACCGCCCGGATTCCTAAACGATGAGCCAGTTCCTGCAACCGGCAACTGCCGTTTGTTTCACAAGTGGTGCAGTCGCGGTTGTGGTTGGATAGGACCAATTCCAGAATCATTCGGCGATGATGTAACAGCCGCTCGGTAGCGGTAAAAATTTTCATGCCCGCAGCCGGAGGCTGAACACAAGCAGCGTATAAGCGACCCTTATCATCTTCCACCATGCACATGCGGCAGGCTCCATAAACTGAAAGCTCAGAGTGATAACAGAAGGTGGGGAGATCCACCCCGGCTTTACGAATAACTTCCAGAACGTTCTTCTCGCCGTTGATCTCAATTTCCCGTCCATCAACAATCATAGTAGCTGCCACTTAATTCACCTCCTTGATCGCACAAAACGCACACTTTTTAACGCAGGCCCCACAGCGTATACAACGGGCGGGATCAATGATAAAGGGCTGCTTAAGCTCACCGCTAATGGCACCTACCGGGCAGTTCTTGGCACAACGGCCGCAGCCACGACATTTCTCCGGGTCAATCACAAAGCTGCGCAGGGCCCGACAAACCCCAGCCGGGCAGCGCCGCTGGCGCACGTGGGCCAGATATTCGTCCCGGAAGTGGTGCAGGGTAGATAGTACCGGATTGGCCGCTGTCTGGCCCAGACCGCACAGCGACATATCGTGCACCATGTGAGCGATTTCTTCCAGGAACTCTAAATCCTTTTCTGTTCCCTGGCCGGCTACGATCCGTTCTAGAATCTCCAGCATCCGGCTGGTGCCTTCACGACAGGGAATGCATTTGCCACAGGATTCCCGTTGGGTAAAGTCCATGAAAAAGCGGGCCACCTCCACCATGCAGGTGCGCTCATCCATAACCACCAGGCCCCCGGATCCCATCATAGCCCCGGCCCGCTTGAGGGAATCGAAATCGAGCGGTAAGTCCAGGTGTTCTGTTGTTAAACAGGCACCGGAGGGACCGCCGATTTGTACGGCCTTAAACTCCCGGTCATCTTTGATCCCGCCGCCGATATTAAATATTATGTCCCGTAAAGTAGTTCCCATGGGTACTTCGATCAGACCGGTGTTCTTGACATTGCCGGTGAGGGCAAAGGCCTTGGTGCCATGGCTGGTAGGTGTACCCAGACTAGAAAAGGCCTTAGCGCCGGCACGCATAATCAGCGGCACATTAGCAAAAGTCTCCACATTATTGAGCAGAGTCGGACAGCCGAACAGCCCTCTTTGGGCCAGCCGTGGCGGCCGGGGAACCGGCATGCCCCGCTTGCCTTCGATGGAAGCTACCAAAGCCGACGATTCACCGCAAACAAAAGCACCGGCTCCTTGATTGATGTGCAGTCGGAAGGAAAAATCTGTTCCTAAAATGCTATCGCCTAACAGGCCGTATTGTTCTGCTTCCCGAATAGCCTTAGTTAGCCTGTCCACGGCCAACGGATACTCAGCTCGGACATAAATGTAGCCTGCGACTGCTCCGACGGCGTAACCGGCAATAGTCATCCCTTCCAGAACCTTATGGGGATCGCCCTCCATAATACTGCGATCCATAAAGGCGCCTGGATCACCCTCGTCACCGTTACAGACCACATATTTGGCCTCTCCGGCGGCCGCCCGAACCGCCTGCCATTTTCTCCCGGCCGGGAAGCCGGCACCGCCTAAGCCTCGCAGCCCAGAAGCCAAGACTTCTGCGATCACTTCAGCGGGGGTGTGCTTAGCTAAAGTTCGGGCCAAGCCCTGATAACCGTCCCGAGCAATATACTCCCGGATGTCTTCAGGATTCATGTGCCCGCAATTACTTAAGGTTTGGCGATGTTGTTTTTGATAGAAGGGAATATCTTCTTCCCGTTCAAAATGTTTGGTGCTGCCGGGAGCTGTATAAGTCAGCCGCTTGACACAGCGACCGCCCACAATGGTTTCTTGAATAATCTCCTCGGCATCCTCAGGGCGCACGTGTACGTACATAAAATCCTGGGGCTCAATCAGCACCAACGGTCCTAGCTGGCAGAAGCCGCGGCAACCGGTTTTATCCAGTTGGGTGGCGTTGCTCGGGACATCGTGCTCCAACAGATAATCCAGATCAACCACTACGCCGGATTTCTCAATGGCTGCCCGTAAAGCACTATAAACAAGGAGCGAACCGTTAGCTACACAGCCAGTCCCGGCACAGACCAGAATGCGCTTTGCTGCTCTACTGGTGGCTGCGCGATAAGTAGCGGCGAGTTGATTCAGTTCCTCACCTGATCTAATTTTTGCCATGCTCTGTTCCCCCTGCCAGCTTATCGATGATGGCGACAATTTTGTCCGGTGTTGCCTGCCCATAAACCTGGCCATTGATGGTTACCACTGGGGCCAAGGCGCAAGCCCCTAGGCAAGCCACCGTCTCCAAGGTAAACATCAGGTCGGCGGTGGTTGTTTCATCATCTGCTAACTCTAACCGTTGCCGAATTGCGGTCAGCAGAGCTTCTGAGCTGTGCACATGGCAGGCGGTACCATCGCAACATCTAATTACGTACTTTCCTTTTGGCTGCAAAGAAAAGTTTTCATAAAAAGTAGCCACGCCAAAAACTTTAGCTGGGGATAATCCCATACCCGTGGCCACATACTGAAGAACTTCTTCCGGCAAGTAGCGATAGACCTCTTGTACCTCTTGTAATACAGCTACCAAGCGTTCGGGACGATGTTGATGCCGCTGTAAGATATCATTTACAGCTGCAAACCGGCGGCCACAACTTAGTTCTGTCGTTGCCATAGCTAGTTCCTCCGTTTCGTTGCTTACTACTGTGACTGTGTAGCTGCTTGTGTTACTTTCTTGACACTAATGGGAGTCAACTTCTTCTCTTCAAAAGGTGCAAATAGTGATATTTTGCCAATTTGACCCTCCATTAGACTCCAAAAGTAGCGCGTAGCGAGAAAAATGCTGGATACGCCTGCGTTTTCCTAGGTCAAGTATAGCATGTTTGTTATGTTTCTGTCAATCTTAATTGTTTCGTGTTGGCGTTAACATTTGGTAGTTGAAAACGGTTGGTTTTCAACTGGGTACCTTAGGGGCCACTTGATACCACGTCGGTTACTACGGCACCGGTTTGTTAGTGGCTGCTGCGGGGCGGTGTTAATAGAGCCAGTTATGGCAATAGAAAGACCAGTCGGTACTTTGCACCTGTTGTGAGCATTGGGATAGCGGCAGCGCCGGTTTGCCCTTGGTTCTGCTAGCTGTCCCCGCTAGTCCGGTGGGGTGCCTTAAGACCTAGTCGCGCTGCTAGCGGGTACTGTTTGATTAAACATGACCTGGGTGGGAGCTTTCATTAGGGTATAATGTAACGGTTTTTGGCGAAAAAGAAGGAAGATCTGTTAGGGTGTGGAATTAAGTACAAGATTAGAGATTGAGGTGAGCGCCCATGGGAAAAGTGATTGCCATTGCGAACCAAAAAGGTGGTGTGGGCAAGACAACCACGGCCGTTAACCTGGCGGCGGCGCTAGCCCTGGAAGGGCGGAGGGTTCTATTGGTGGATATAGATCCCCAAGGTAACGCCACCAGCGGAATGGGCGTTGATAAAGACAATCTCGACGGTTGTATCTATCAAGTGTTACTTGGGATGTGTGCCATTCAACAGGTAAAACTGCCCACGGAAATAAGAGGACTGCATTTGATCCCGGCAGCGGTGGATTTGGCCGGAGCCGAGATTGAGCTGGTGGGGCTGCCGCGGCGGGAACAGCGCCTACGGGAGGCTTTAGCGGATGAACGGGAGCGCTATGATTATGTGTTTGTTGATTGCCCCCCGTCTTTGGGTCTGTTAACGGTGAATGCCTTGGTGGCGGCTGATTCAGTCTTGGTCCCTATTCAATGTGAGTTCTATGCCCTGGAAGGATTGGGACAGCTGCTGAGCACAGTCAGGCTGGTACAGGGCGCCCTAAATCCCCGGCTGGAGATTGAAGGAGTACTCATGACCATGTTTGATGCTCGCACTAACTTATCCATTCAGGTGGTGGACGAGGTTAAGAAATATTTTCGGGATCGAGTATACCGGAACATTGTCCCGCGGAACGTTCGTCTCTCCGAGGCTCCAAGCCATGGCAAACCGATTATGGTTTATGACCCGCGCTCGCGCGGGGCCGAAGTGTACAAGGATTTGGCGAAGGAAGTGATGGAACGTGAAGGCGAAACGCAGCGAGAAACGAGGTTTAGGTAAGGGGCTGGGTGCGCTCATACCGGTGGCGGAGCCAGAAGATGAAGAGACTGTGCGGGAAATAAACATTGAAGACATACGTCCGAACAGCTTTCAACCGCGCCGTGCTTTTGATGAGGAGAAGTTAGCCGAGATGGCGGAATCGGTCCGCACCCACGGGATTTTACAGCCGGTGGTGGTCCGCTCCATCATTGGGGGTTACGAATTGGTAGCCGGCGAACGGCGCTGGCGGGCGGCTCAACTGGCCGGACTGGTGCGTATACCAGCTGTTATCCGGGAACTGTCCGAGGGCGAAATGATGGAAGTGGCGTTGATCGAAAACATTCAGCGGGAAGATTTAAATCCGTTGGAGGAGGCAGAAGCCTTTAAGATCCTGTTGACGGAATTTGGCCTGACCCAGGAAGAACTGGCCCAACGGGTTGGGAAGAGCCGTTCCCATATTGCTAACATTTTGCGCCTCCTTAACCTGACCCCTGAAGTGCAAAGCTATGTTTCACGTGGAACAATTACCATGGGGCATGCCAGAGCCCTGCTGGCGCTCTCTGAGCCCCGAGCCCAATTGGCCGCCTGCCGGCAAGTGGTGGAAAAGGGCCTATCGGTTCGCGAAACAGAGGAACTGTCACGCCGCGTCCCCGCCAAGCCGGCCCAGAAGAGAAGAATACCCCCAGACCCAGAGTTGCTGGAGCTGGAGACCCGGATCCGGCGGGCTCTATCCACTAAGGTGCGCATCCGGCCGGGCCGAAAGGGCGGCAAGATCGAAATCGAGTACTATTCGGCTGAAGAGCTGGAGCGACTGGCGGCTCTCCTTCAGGGGGAAGGCGAGACGGCCTTGACAGGAAGCAAGTAAAACTACTATTACCCTCTCAATTCCTTCACTAAGGGGCGAGCTTAATGAATGCTATTGGTGCCATAGACCTATCTTCCAGCCTGCTCACGGCCCTGGTGCCGTTTCTAGCGGCGGTGCTGGCCTTACAACTGTTCCTTATTGTGTTTCTTTGGCTCCGGGTGGGCCGGCTCACCAAGAAATATAATGCCTTCATGGCCGGCAGCCCAGGAGCCGATCTAGAAACAATGCTCACCGAGCTGCTCACACGTTCTCGCCAGCAAACCGAGAACATGAAAAGCTTGCACTTTGCCCTGCGGCAGTTGGAACAGATGTACTTAACTACAATCCAGCATGTGGGCGTGGTAAGATTTAATGCTTTTCCTGATGCCGGTAGCGATTTGAGCTTTGCCATCGCCGTACTGGATGGGAATCGGGACGGGTTTGTCCTGAGCAGTATTTACGGACGCGATGAGTCACGGGTGTATGCTAAACCGGTGCAGAAAGGTGAATCCAACTATTTTCTTAGCCAAGAAGAAAACCAAGCCATTAGCCAGGCCCTAGAAAATAGAAAAAACTAGCAGGATTTTAGCCCTCTACAGCGAATAGGTAACAAGACCCTTATTACCCAAGCACTACCTGAGGTGGTTCGTTGTGCCTATTGCCACATTTTTTGCCAAGAGCTGCACCTGGAAGCAGTGCTCCGCTAGAGCCCGAGCTTTTACAGTACTGTTCGTACCTCACTCCGGCCAAAAGGCCCGGCGCCTGCGGTTGCCCGCTTGGGCTCTGGGGGCGGCGGCCGTTTTTGTGCTCACCTTTGTGGGTGGGCTTTCTTGGTTTGGCTATGATTATGTCCGTCTACGGGCCAATGAACGGGAACTGGTGCGGCTCAGAATTGAAAACTGCCAGCAAGCGGAACAGATTGAAAGCTTAGCCCAAGAAGCGGCGGCAGTACAGGAGCGGCTGGTGGAGGTAGACCAGTTGGATGCTGAAGTACGAGCACTGCTGGGGCTGCCCTCTCGCGGCGAAGAACCGGAACCGACCCTTAGCCGCGGTCGGCTCGGACAACCCCAAGGCGGTCCCGGTCGCCGAGTCACAACTGACGATATCCAGGCCACATTACAGGCTGCTGCCGCTAGCATTGACCCCCAAAAAGAGAAGCTGGCACAGCTCCAAGAAGAGGTTCGGCAGGAGCAACAGCGCTTGGCCCACACACCTTCTGGCCGGCCGGTCCAAGGGACTATTACGTCTCGCTATGGAACCAGACGTTCCCCCTACGGCCGAAGAACAGAATTTCATGAAGGTATTGATATCGCTGCGCCCTACGGTACGGCCGTGAAAGCTACCGCTGCAGGAACAGTGGTATACTCCGCTTGGCGCAGCGGCTACGGCCGGATGGTGGTGATAGACCACGGGTATGGCTACCGGACAGCCTATGCCCATAATTCCAAGAACAAGGTTTCTGTAGGTACTACTGTTGAGCGCGGAGACGTGATTGCTTATGTGGGAAGCAGTGGCCGCAGTACCGGACCCCATTTGCATTACGAGGTTATCTATCTTGGCGTCAAGAAAGATCCGGCCCGTTATTTCTAGTCAGGGGTCCCAGGTGAGCTAATCAATCTGGCTCAGGACTGAAACGGGCCTCAGTCGGAAACCAACTGTAGGAGGCGAGGAAGTATGTTCGGCGGGCGGAAGCAGAAGCAGACAGTGGATTTCGACCGGGTCGATACTGTGCTCGGACCGGGAACCGAGGTGAAAGGCACCGTTAAGGCTGAAGGTACGCTGAGAATAGACGGTGCCGTTGACGGCGAGATCGAGATAAATGGCGATCTCATCGTGAGCGAAAGCGCCCACCTAAAGGCTAACATTCATGGCCGCCATGCCACTGTGGCCGGGGAAATAACCGGCGATGTGGAACTGAGCGGTCGCCTGGAGATTACCCCCACCGGGAAGATCTATGGGCAGATTCAGGTGGCCAGCTTAGCCGTTAGCGACGGCGGCTTTTTTACTGGCAATTGCTCCATGAAAGATCCTCAAGGCCGCCCCGGGGCCAAGACAAAAGCGGATCCCAAGCAGGAACAACCAAATAAGTCCCCACGTCCCCACCCCTAACAGCTAATTGAGAGGGTTATCTTTCCGGTTGACACTGTCCCTGAACACAGGTACCATGCAAGTAGTGGGAATATTACTGTTGTTATACGAATAAGGGGCTGGCTTGACGTGGCCGGGCTAAGCTTTGATACTGTCTCTCAGGTTAGGCCCAACAATACAGGCCGGGTTTGCCCAGGCCTTTTCTGCTCTTTTAGGAAGGTTGTCCCAGGAGGAGTGTAGGACTGTGCGCATTGTCGATCATCCGCTGCTGGAGCTTAAATCCAAGCTGAAACCAGTTGTCATCGAAGTAGACGGAAAAAAGATCTGGGCCCACGAAGGAGAGCCCATTGCAGCCGCCTTAATGGCACACGGCCTTCGTGTCTGCCGCACCACCAGAAGGCGCCAAGAGCCGCGAGGAGTGTTCTGCGGGATCGGGCGCTGTACCGATTGTGTGATGACGGTGGATGGCAGGCCCAATGTGCGCACCTGTATCACGCCGGTGAAGGCAGGCATGAAGGTAACCACACAAAGGGGGCTCGGTCAGTGGCCCATCTCTCATTAAACGGGGTAGCGGTGGTTGGAGGCGGCCCGGCTGGGCTCATGTCTGCCCTTACCATTGCTCGCTCCGGGGCTCAGGTGGTTCTCATTGATGAAAACGACCAGCCGGGGGGTCAATTATGTAAGCAAATTCACAAGTTCTTTGGCTCTAAAGATCACCGCGCCGGGGTGCGCGGTTACCGTATTGCCACCGAGCTGCTTGAAGACTGCGCGGCGGCGGGGGTGGAAATACTCACCGATACAGTGGTCTTTTCCATCCAGGACTGTACCTTAGGCTTGGCCCACAGGGACGATTGTTTTTACCTTAAGGCCCAAGCTATTATTTTGGCAACCGGAGCCAGCGAAAACCCCCTGGCTTTTCCGGGTTCCACTCTGCCAGGCGTGATGGGGGCCGGAGCGGCCCAGACCTTTGTCAATCTTCACCGTGTTTTGCCGGGCCGGCGGGTATTAATGGTGGGTGGGGGCAATGTGGGCCTTATTGTCTCCTACCAACTACTTCAAGCCGGAGCTCAAGTTGTCGGTGTGGTGGAGGCGCTACCTCGCTTAAGCGGCTACCAGGTGCACGCAGCTAAGATCAAACGGGCCGGAGTGCCTATCTGGACGGGTCATACTGTACTGGAGGCGAACGGTGACCAAGAGGTGCAGGAAGTCACAGTGGCCGCAGTGGATGATCATTTTCAGCCGTTACCGGGGAGTGAGCGTACCCTGGCTGTAGATACCATCTGCTTGGCTGTAGGACTGACACCCCTGGCCGAACTGGCCTGGCAGGCCGGTTGCCGCTTTTTTTACCAAAGCGCCTTAGGCGGGCAGGTGCCGCTTCATTCTGTTAACATGGAGAGCACGGTACCGCATATTTATGTCGCCGGTGACATGGCCGGTGTGGAAGAAGCCTCTACGGCTTTAGAAGAAGGTACGATTGCCGGTTTGGCGGCGGCCACGGCCATGGGTTGCTCGGTGCCTCAAGCTGAGTTGGAGGCGGCTCAGGAACGTTTGGCCTCCCTACGCCGCGGACCTTTTGGCGACCTGCGCCAGCGGGCCAAGAGTGAGCTGATAAAGAGGTGGACAGATTGTCACCCAGGCGAATAGCTGTAATCGAATGTCCGGAGGAAATACCGTGCAACCCTTGTGAGACAGTCTGTCCGCAGGGTGCGATCCAGGTGGGGAATCCCATCACTAGCCGGCCACGCTTGGATACCAGGCACTGTATTGGCTGTGGCGCCTGCGTAGCTGCCTGTCCGGGGTTGGCTATTTTTCTGGTTAGTAGCGACAACAACGGGCCTGATGAAGTTACATTTCCCTATGAATTTCTCCCTCGGCCCGAACCGGGGGAATCGGTAACGGCAGTCAACAGAGACGGCGAAAGCTTGGGCCCGGCCTGGGTAAAGGCCTGTTGGCAGCCTCAAGGTGCTGATGGCACCTACTTAGTCACCATTACATTACCTGTCGGCTTAGCCACGAAAGCGCGAGGCATAAGGAGGCCTAGCCATGACCGATGATGAGGTAGTTATTTGCCGCTGCGAAGAAGTAACCAAAGGAGAAATTCGGCGGGCCATCGAGGCCGGAGCTCGAACTCCGCAGGCGGTAAAACGATTCACCCGGGCTGGTATGGGTCTGTGTCAGGGTCGAAGTTGCCGCCGACTTATCGCCCAGATCATCGCTCAAGAGACCGGTCAAAGCCTGGCCGATATTTGGCCCAGCACCTACCGGCTGCCCACCCGCCCGCTGACGGTGGTGAGCTTAAAGGGGGAACAACGGTGAAGTACACGGCAGAGGTGGCGGTGGTAGGGGGCGGGGTTATCGGTACCGCTGTGGCCTATTATCTGTCCCGCCAAGGGGCCGACGTTCTCCTGTTGGAACAAAACGAACTTGGTTCTGGTACGTCGTCAGCCTGCGATGGTTTCGTCATTATGCAGTCAAAAAACCCCGGTGTTCATCTCCAGTTAGGGCTGGCCTCGGCCCGGATCTATCGTGACTTGACAGCCGAGCTGGACTGGGACCTTGAATATAATCCCTGCGGTGGATTGATTGTGATTGAACGGCCCGACGAGCTGCCGGCCATGGAAACGTTTATGCACAAGCAGCAGGCTATCGGTCTGGATGTACGCCTGATCAGTGGCGAAGAAGCTCGCCGGCTCGAGCCTAATTTAGCCCCCCATGTGGTGGGAGCTACATATAGTGCCCAGGATAGCCAGGTCAATCCGCTCCAGGTGGTGCTGGGTTTTGCCCAGGCTGCGATCCGTCACGGTGCGCGTGTACAGCAGGGTACTCCCGTCCAGTCCCTGGTGCGCAAGAATGGCACCATCGAGAAGGTAGTCATTCCCGGTGGCTGCGTTTATGCCCAGTCATATATACTGTGCACCGGCGTGTTCACCTCAGCTTTATTAGCCCCCCTGGGCCTGGAGCTACCGCTTCGCCCCCGCCGGGGGCAACTGGTGGTGACTGAGCCGGCTCCGTCTTTGGTTCGACATATTTTACTCTGTGCCCGCTACATTGCCGCCAAGTACCACCCGGAGCTTTTGGCCGCTGCCGAAGACGATGCTTTGCGTCTAGGTGTTGGGCTCGCCCTGGAACAAACGGCTGCCGGCACCATACTGGTGGGCAGTACCCGCGAGTTTGTAGACTGGGATACATCTACAACGCTGGAAGGGGTCCGAACCGTTTTGCGCCATGGAGCCCGCATCTTGCCGGCCCTGGACAAACTGCACGTTATCCGCACCTTTGCCGGGCTGCGTCCTTATACCCCGGACGGCCTCCCCTACTTGGGCCTGCTGCCGGGAGTGGATAATCTATATATTGCTGCCGGTCACGAAGGCGATGGCATTGCCCTGGCGCCAATCACAGGTCAGCTACTGGCTGAACTGGTGGTGAGCGGGGAAACGTCGATTTCCCTAACGGAGTTTGCCCCAGATCGCTTTCTCCAAGGGAAAAAACAAGGCGGGAATCCGGTGATTTCACCTTAATGTGGGAACCTTCACTACCTGAATGACGTAGAATTGAAGCAAGGATAGAAAAAGGGGTGAGCTGAAGTGTTAACCGTAATCCTGCCAGTAGTGGTACTGTTTGCCATTATTTTGTTACCGGTGCCCAAAATTGGCGGTGACGCCCGAATCGGGTTGCTGGCGGCAGCTGTGTTGGCGTTTCTGTTCGGGCGGGTGGGAATACCGGCGGCAGCGACGGCGGCTATCGGTGGTATCGACCGGATTGCCTGGGTAATCGGTCTTTCCATCTTTGGCAGTATCTATGCCCAATCACAAGTACGGCTGGGAACCATGGATACGGTGCTCAACATCTTCCGGGCCCTCTTTGGTCGTTCTCCCAAGGGCCTCATAACGGCAGTGGTACTGAGCCTGGTGTTGGCCGGATCCCTCTTGGGCGACGCCATTGCTACCACTACGGTCATCGGTGTGTTGGTGGTCATGTCCTTGGCCGAGCTGGGCTTAGACGGCGAGCAAGTGGGGCTGACCTTACTCTTGGGCGGAATTCTCGGTTCCATTATGCCCCCGATTACGCAATCATTTTTCCTGGCTGCCAGTCTCATCGACACCCCGGTGGATCCAGTGATCGGCATCGGTTACATTACTGTAAGTATTGGGGTGCTAATAGCTCTGGCCACCCTGTGGCGCCACGTCCGGATCAGAGAATTGCCGCCCGAGCTGATCCCTGATCGCTCGGCCGGTCAAATTCTGGTCCAGGAATGGCCACGGCTGGTACCTTTAGCAGTATTGGCAATTATTGTTATCCTGCGTTCGGGTTTCAAGATCGAAGTACTGGAAATCCTCGATCCCTTGCTACCCTTTGGTCAGACACCTATCCTAAAGGCCCTGACTAATCGGATTATTCAGGCCATGGTAGTCACCACCATTATAACGCTGGCTTTTCCCCAGGTGCGGCGGCAATTTAAAGCGATTTTTGCCGACGGTATCAAGGCCGTCGCCAAAACAGTCCAGATCCAACTTTGCGCCGGCATTATGCTAGGGGCGTTTTATGCTTCCGGAATGATCGACCAAGTAGTGGCCTTTACCAAAGGACTGACACCGGCCGCCACCACCTTCGGTGGAGCAGTAGCAGTTCTTTTGATGGGAATGCTCACCGGCTCTCAGAGCACCGCCCAAAACACCCTCATTCCTTTCCTGGGACCTATGCTGACGCAAAACTTCGGCGTGAGTGCCACCAAAGCGGCCCTGGGAGCAGCCCATCTGGCCATGGCTGGCCAGTCCATGCCGCCAGTGTGCTTGACCACTTTTGTGGTGGCCGGGTTGGTGGGCGGTATTTTGGCGAAAAAAGTCGACCCGGTGCGTATCATGATCATGGCCTTGCCGGTTACCTTGTATTTTGCTGCCGTGGGTTTGGCGGCCTGGTTTCAGTTGTTCTAACCGCGAGCCGATAAAAGCGGCCAAAAAGGAGAGGTTGCCTAAAATAGGGGTAACCTCTCCTTTGTGTCTCCTTTCACACCATTTCATTATCATAAAACTTATCATCCTGAGGGTTTATCCCGAAGGATCTTAAGATGTTGCCCGACCCGTGCTCACTTCCCGGTTCAAGTCTTTGCTTCCACCGTTCCAGGGCTCGGTTCGGAGTGTGCGTCTAGACCGGCTGCGGATTGTTTGCCGCCGCTGGATCCATTTTCATCCTTTCGCTGGTGCTGCCGCTTGCGGCATAGGATCTACCCCTGAATAGTTACCTCTTTTTTGCAGTTGGCTATGTTACCGCACCTTTGCCTTGAGTAAGGCCACTGTTGCCAGTATAATTAAGGAGCAGCCATCCTTGGCAGTGCTCAGTGTTCAAGGCCGCACCGGACAAAGCTTATTTATTTACGTAGCTTGCGGATGGCGTTAAGTTGGATCGCTACTTCCCAGGGCCGGGGAAGTTCTAATTGCTAAAAACTATTTGCGTTGGCGTGGCCCCCAACGCCTACATTTGCAAGAAGTGCAAGATAGTAGTGGTTGATTACACATCAACAGAAGTTAAATGACCAAAATCCTTAGCTCGTAAAATTTAAGGCATGGTCTGTATACAGTTTCAAGTTGGTCATCCAGCCTGTCCAGCCTGTCCAGAGCGAAGCGTGGGAAGCGAAGCGAAGGATCCATGCCATATATGCACGATGTTATGTTGTTCAAATACATGAGCACAATTTTACTCATTGCGAGGGGGATACAATGAATACCAACAGGAAAATCGCAGTTGCCATCATGGTGCTGTCAGTAATACTGGCTGCATGGCTTTATGGAACCGAGTATTATACATCGTCTAATCCCGATAAGATAGAGGATACTCTAACCGCGTATATTTCCGGTGACGACATAAGGACAGGAACGGGTAGTTCGCCCCAGCTTTTTGTCTTTCATGACCTAAAAGCCGAGGTTGTCCAGACCAAGAAAATCGGTAACTCTATGATAGTACTGTTTACCGACGGTAAGCTTGATAACTTCCTCGGCTTAGCACGATTTAAGCGTGGCCTAAACTTTAAGTGGCGTCCCATTGCAGCCAACTACGGACCAGGCGTAGGTGGTAGCAGAGACTTTTCCTTTACCATCGGCAAGAAAAGATATGTGGCAATTTGCGGGGTGAATATTGACCCACGGGTAGTGTATTACGAATATGTTACCACCGATGCTAATCCGGTAGTATTACATTCCAATACCGTAAGTGAGCCCAGCTTCATGGACATCTACGAATTTGAGACAGGCTACTGGCCAACGCTGCGCTTGATTGACTCCAGCGGTAATGATATCGCTCCAGAATTACACAAGCTGCACGACCAAAGCGCTCCCAGCGCAGGTGTTGGCACGGCCGAGCTCTTTATGATAAACGTTTTTTGCGGGCTGATATTGTTTGTAGGCTATATCATAGCGCGGTATTATTGGACTTCAGAACCACAGAGCAAAGAGCAGAAAAAGGATATTTGTATCTGACAAGGGGTGATAAAAACGTTAAGCCGAGCATTAAAATTTGCCATCGGCCCCAGCTTAGGACTAACTATAGGCGGCATAATTATTCCGAGGATTATGTTTGCAAACAGATATAACCAAACATATCCTCCTATGTTAGTACATGCCGGCCTGTATTTTGTTACGGGATATATTGTGTCTTGTGTAATCTTTCTTTTTATCGAATGGGTCAAATCAAAAATGGAACGTAACCAATGAAATTAGGAGGCAAAAGATGCCACTTTATTGGATAGTGCTTATTCCTGCAATAGTCGTCGCACTTTGCTCGGACAAGATAGATGCGGCCGCAAATGCGAGTAATAAGTTTTAAAAATGAGGCTGGTAAAGCGCAACGAGAAAACTACGCAGGGGTGAAATAGATAATTAGTATTAAGGATTTATTCTTTGTGGGATATTTTTTGCCATCCCAAATGTAATGGAGAGGCTTTTTTGTTATTCTGAGCGCAGCCGTGAATCTTAAAGAGGTAGTGGTCTATACTATGCATTTTCTCATTCTGAATGAAATAAAGGAGCCTTTTTCTGTCATCCTGAGTGGGGCGAACCATCATTAAGGGGTGACAGCTTGCACTATGTATATATGCTGACCAATAAGCACAACAAGTTTAATACCCATTAGAATTTGCATTGTGCGAGGAGAGAATAATGATGAGAAAACCGTGCCCTTGGATATACTCTGTACGCTTACTTAAAAAACATGGGAGAAATCACAGGGATTGACGAGAAGTTAAAGATGCTCGCATTTGAAGGTGTAGTCCCCTTCGAAGAAAGCATAGCGGATGGCTCATATCCTCTTGCCGATGCCTATTATGCCGTTGTACGAAGGGACTTACCCGTAGGCCACAGCGCTAGACGTGTCATTGGTTGGCTAAAATCCGATGATGGTAAGGAGAGTACAAAAGGCTTGGGGCTTATTCCCAAACAATAAAGCGAAACTAGAGCATTATGAAAAAGTCTGCCATGCTAAAGCCTAAGGGTTATGCTGGCAGGACTTTAAAGATCATTCAGATGCTAGCTATAATATCCGTGGCCATTTGCGCCATCGTATTTTTGGTGGGCGGCCCAACGGCTGGACGCACCCCTACGATGCTTAACTCCAAGCCATATTTCATTTGTCCGGCGTTATTGCCGCCGGTTGTTATTGGATCGGTTCTCGCTGAGCCTTGGTTCCCGACCGCTTCCATCGCTATGGCTGTGGAAGCGGCCTTGCAAACTCATGCTATCGCCGAGGGGGATAATCATGCGCAGAAAAGACCTTATCCTGGCACTGTTGGTGGTAACTGTCTGGGGCGCCAATTTTACCGTGATCAAATTAGGGCTGGCTGGCGTGCCGTCTATGTTATTGGTGGCCCTACGCTACACCTTTACAGCCCTGCCAGCCATAGCCTTTATCAAGCGACCCAACGTAGAATGGTATTATTGTCTCGCTTATGGGTTAACTGTTGGCGTGGGGCAGTTTGCCTGTTTGTTTTACGCCATGGAAATTGGAATGCCGGCGGGCATTGCCTCGGTTGTTATGCAGTCTCAGGCCTTCTTTACCCTTCTTCTGGGGGTGGTGTTCCTTCGGGAAGTCATGAGACCGGAACAAGTAGTGGGCCTGGTAGTGGCCTCTGTAGGGCTTTATTTAGTAGGGAGCAACTCAGGGGTAGATGCGCTGACATCTATTCCGCCCGCAGCTTTACTTTTGACTGCCTCTGGCGCGGCTTTCTGGGGGCTGTCCAACATAATTGTCAGGCTGGCCGCGGATCGAGCCGCGTCCCGGGGAGAGCAATTAAATGGCTTAAGCCTGCTGGTATGGTCCAGCCTGGTGCCTCCACTACCTTTATTAGCCCTGGCCTTGATGCTAAATACTCCCGAAACCTTGTGGCGGGCCCTGAGCAGCTTAAACGCTCAATCCATATTTGCCGTAGTCTACCTGGTGGTTGGGGCCACCCTGTTTGGTTTTGGGGCCTGGAGCAATTTGCTGTCTAAGTATCCGGCCAGCAAAGTGGCACCTTTATCTTTGCTCGTTCCAGTAACCGGCCTGATTACGGCTCAAATTGTCCTAGCCGAGCAACTTACTAAGGTGCAATGGTTAGGAGGCCTAGTCATACTTTTTGGGCTGGCCATAGCCAACTTTGGCCAAGCATTGGCCCAGCGGTTCCAGCGCGCCGGCAAAAGGCTTACCCCGGGCGGCTAATGTTAAGTACCATGCGCTAGCCGTGACGGAATGGAAATAGATAAGTAGATGATCATGGCCTTGCCGGTTACCTTGTATATTGCTGCCGTGGGTTTGGCGGCTTGGTTCCAGTAAGACCCAATAAGGAGTATATCATGCTGCTTACAAACATTATGCGAATGTATTTAACGCGTTCTTTTAAGCCATTTTGCTTTAAGGGTAAGTATAGAAATCGGCTGCCTTTTGAGAATCTACAAGATTTAGGGCTATATGTGCACATCCCTTTCTGTAGGTCATTGTGTAGTTTTTGCCCTTACTGCAAGGTAGTCTACAATAGTGAAACAGCCGCTAGGTACAAAACAGCTTTATTAAAGGAAATTGATTTGGTAGGACAATATATAAAGAATAGAAAGAGGGCGTCAAGCCTATATTTTGGCGGAGGTACACCGGCCTTAATGATCGATGATTTGGCAGACATTATTAATAAATTAAAGCGATACTTCGACATTACTGATGGCATAGGTGTGGAACTGCACCCAGATGATATCAACGAGGGAAACCTAGAGAAGCTTAAACTAGCAGGCGTCACTATGGTGAGTGTGGGAATACAGTCGTTTCACAGTGATTGTCTTCGCAAACTGGGACGATGTGGCCGTTCCTTTATTGATAGGCTTAAACTTGCAAGAAAGGCTGATTTTGATGTTGTAGACGTCGACTTAATTTTTGGCATCCCTGGACAAACCGATGAAATATTAATAGAAGATATAAATACAGCTTTCCAGTGTGGAGCAACTCAGATTTCCACTTACCCTTTCATTGACTTTACTTTTGCAAATAATAATTATAAACCTTTGTCTCAAAAGAGCAAAAAACGGATGCTGCAGGCTCTTACTGCTCATTGCCGGAGCATAGGACAAGATAGAACCTCTGTTTGGACCTTTGCAAATCCCGGGACGAAGAAATATTCTTCTATTACGAGAGATAACTTCTTAGGCTTTGGAGTATCTGCTACTACATTACTGCAAAGCAGCTTCAAAATAAATACCTTTTCCATCGAGGGATACATAAAGCGGGTAGAGTCCAAGCAATTGCCTACCTCCTTAACTCTGGAATTTACCGAACGGCAGAGGGCGGTATATTTCCTATTTTGGAGCGCCTACTCCATGAGTATTTCTCCCGATAAATTTGAAGCTATAGTGGGTGTTCCGCTCAAAAAAATGTTTGGCTTTGAGCTTTGGGCTTTAGAACAAATGGGCTTGATCCACAATGAAAAAGGCCAATACCGGTTGTCCGAAAAGGCGGCATATTATTATCATTATATTGAACAGGCCTATACCACTGCCTATATAGATAAAATGTGGAACATTTCCCGAAGGATTGCTTTTCCGGATGAGATTGTTCTAAGTTAAAAGCTGTGTCAACTAGAAAGAGACTTCGGTATCTGCGCGTAGGACGGGCAATCGCCAGAGCCTTTTTGAATACAATTGTTCCCATGGGCATCAGCGTACAACAATTATACGGTGCAGAAAAAGGGAGCAAAATAGCGTAATACTACTTCACTCAGGGCAACTTCAAACTGGCAAAACTCATTGGAACGACTATGAGTAAAAATCGGGTTGGCGTCGGTGACTGGTGGTATGCCCAGCGTATTAAAAAAATGATCGTGGCTAAGGAGCTTGAGATTATTTTTGTCAGGGTTCCATTAAGGGAGAAAGGTTTTACCACAAAGCTGGGGTTTATTCCTGCCAACGAAAAAACAGGCGTATCAGCGCCATATTGTTAATAAAATTTTTTTTAGAGAAACCCATGCAAGAATAAAATGGCAATAACCTGTTTCTCACGAGGGGGGAAAGGATAGGAAGTGAATATGAAGAACGAACGGACACAGTCCAGAACATTGGACCCTGGACCTTTCTACCATGGCACAAAAGCCGACCTGAAGGTGGGAGACATGCTGAAACCTGGCTATAGCTCTAACTTTGGCCAGGGTAAGAAGGCCAACTACGTCTACCTGACTGCGACATTGGATGCGGCAACGTGGGGAGCGGAACTGGCAGTGGGTGACGAACCCGGCCGAATCTATCGTGTAGAGCCCACAGGTCCCATTGAGGATGATCCCAATCTGACGGATAAGAAGTTTCCGGGGAATCCAACCAGGTCCTACCGAACCAAACACCCACTACGAGTGGTGGGCGAGGTCTTGGACTGGGAGGGACACTCTCCAGAGGCGCTCAAAAATATGCGAGAGCATCTTGACAAGCTTAAACAGCTCGGCATCGAGGCAATTAATGATTGACAGTAGATCCCATATTTTGGTGGCCTACTTTCCATGGCCAAAAGTGTCCATTCTCAACTGGCCATTGACACGCTTATAAAGGGTGACATGAAATGAAGGCCTTCCCACCTGATTTTAGCTCGATAAATACAAATTGTTTAGGAAGTCTATAGCAGCCCAGCTCTCTGTTGAAACGTAACGACAAAGGCGTTACAATGTAAGCAGAAGGAGATGATTGGCATGCAAAAAACTACGACTTTAAATCTGAGAGTTAATCCTGACGTAAAAAGAAGGGCTGAAGAAGTCCTTTCGCAACTTGGCATGCTCTGTCTCTAATACACATCT
>LSQX01158147.1_pt1 | contig 27380 bp, 20 predicted proteins | sample 654561 | NCBI WGS metagenome assembly LSQX01 (sample SAMN04489861, study PRJNA283612) | anaerobic digester metagenome | isolation source: 4 biogas reactors fed with cattle manure at either 37C or 55C with and... | place: Denmark: Kongens Lyngby | collected 2014
ACCGTTTCAAGTTCACTTGTCATATCGTGCTGTCCGATTGGTTCATCCGGAAGTTTTACAAGGAAAGTTGCACCTTTGTATAACGTACTGGAAGCGGAAATGCTTCCTCCCATTTGCTCAACAAACATTTTTACAAGATACAACCCCATCCCTGTTCCCTCGGCTTGTCTTGACAGACTGTTATCAACCTGACCGAAACGTTCAAATATTAATCCGATTTTTTCTTTTGGAATTCCAACACCTTCATCCTTAACTTCAAGATTGATATAATCTTTTTCTTTGTATAGGCGAACCTGAATGCTTTTGCCTTTAGGCGTAAACTTTATCGCATTTGACAATAAATTCAAAACAATACGCTCATACTTCTCATCATCAATAAATATAAGTTTTTTATCAAAATCCGATACGAAAGTAATCTGAAGATTTTTTTGAGCTGCATAAATCTTTACTGAATCAGTTATCAGCCTGGTTAGCAGTACAATATCAACACTCCTTTTATGTAAACGGATCTGGTCAGCAGTACCCCGGGTAATATCAAGAAGATTGCTGACAAGTCTTAGCTGCCGAAGTGAATTTTGCCTTATTGTATCAATATATCGTTTTGCCTTGATGCTTAGTTCATTTCCGCAAAGTAATTCCATAGCCTGAATAGCAGTTCCTATAACCGTTAGCGGAGTTTTAAATTCATGCGAAATTAAGGTCAGAAAATCATCCTTTAATCTAATTACGCGTTCAAGATATTCTTTTTTTTCTTTTTCAATCTTCAGCATATAATTATCGTGGTTTACCTGGCTTGTTACATCGCGAATGCAAACAATCGAGAAAAATATGTTTTTTTTGTTATCGAACACAGGCCTTCCGCTTATGCTGAAATGATGCGTATTATCACGTGCTTTAACAGTAACTCTGAATGCTTTATAATGCTCGCCTTGCAATATTCTGAATGCAGGCAGTGAATTATACGGTATTTCTTTGTCGTTTTCATCATAATATTTTATATCATCCCGGATTTTTTCCATCTTGTTAAACCCATTAAACAGGTGTTTTATGAAATGTGCTTCCTGATTCAGAGATATGGCAGCGGAATCCGGGTACAAGACAAAAAGGGCATCGGACATATTTTCAACAACCGTCTCGAACTGTTGAAACTGTTTAAATAACTGGTCCCGTTGAAATCTGATTTTATCCCGGTTCATAACGGTTTCGGTAACATCATGAGTTATTTCAACAAAATATGCAAGTATACTGTCCTCATAGATTGGCGTCAGCGAAATATTCCAATAAGACAAACCCTTCTTTAAACCAATATAGCGGTATTCAGGCAGATAGCAAGACTTTCCGGACACTAAAACCGTGTTCCAGATACTTTCAAGAACACTTCCTTTCCAACCCGTAATTATTTCACTGATATGTCTGCCAATACTTGCCTCCCTTGTATTATACGGCTCATCAAGACGCTTCAGCCACGACTGGTTTGCATTCAGAAGCGTTATATCAGGAACACTGAAAACTGCCATCCCGAACGGGCTATTTGAAATCAACTGATGTATGATGTTAAGGTCGTACTGTATGCTGTCGCGCTTTTTGAAAATATAAAGACGCTGCCTTGAACTGATATGATCACAAACCTGAATAGAGTAAAAAAACATCTCCCCGCTTTTTGAGGAAATCAAATGAAGGAACTGTTTTTTTTCCGGTTGTATCTTATCGCGCACTCCAAATAAAGTATCAAGAACTTCAAGTTCACTCAAACCGACTATATCGTCTTTTTTGTAGCCAAGCTGCGCAAGAAGCAGCTCTCCCACCTGGCTAACAATACCATTGTCTACCATAAGATATGGTACGTTTTCCAGAAGAAAAGAATAAAAATACTCATTCATAAGTTCAGGTTCCTCACTACACATTAAAACAACGGGAGAAGGGAAATACATACCCGTACTGCCGCATCAGGCAGTTATTCCGTTTCCGGATTTTTTTATCTCTTATATATAATATTAACGCGAGAAATTGCTTGGCAATTTCAACATTAGGTTGATATCCTAAATAAATCCATAAAGAAATTATAGTTGAATAGAAGTAACTAATCAACACTGATTTTTACTTTTTTTTTATTTATTACTGACATTCTTTATTGCTGTCCGGATTTTACTTTTGAAATTTTTTCTTGTTCTGAAATGGAAATTCCGAATACCGGCAAGAATATGTACAGCGGTGTTAATTATATGGTAAAATAACGTACGTTACAATAAAATTTTTCATAAAGATAAAATATGGCTGTTTATGTTCCCCGCTTGACAGGTGACGGGCAACTATCAGCAAAAAATTACAGATTAGAGGGATAGCAGTGCAAGTGTATGATGTATTGGATTTAATTGGCAACACCTATATGATTGATCTTAAAAAAGCCACCGGCTATTCAATCTACGGGAAGGCGGAGTTTCTTAACCCCGGAGGAAGCGTTAAGGACAGGATAGCAAAATATATGATTGAAGAGGCAGAAAGAACCGGAGCCTTAAAAAAGGGAATGACGATTATTGAACCAACATCGGGCAATACTGGCATCGGGATCGCGCTTGCAGGCATACAAAAAGGCTACAATGTTATTATCGTTATGCCTGAAAGCATGAGTGAAGAAAGAAAGAGAATAATACAATCTCTTGGAGCGGAACTTGTTTTAACACCGGCTGAAAAAAACGTTGAGGGAGCGCTTAAGGAAGTGGAACAACGCTGTAAAAACGACCCTTCTCTTTTTGTCCCGATGCAATTTGAAAACCCCAACAACCCCAAAATTCACTATTTGACAACTGCACGTGAAATTTGGGATCAGCTTGACGGAAATGTTGATGTATTTGTATCAGGAATAGGAAGCGGAGGAACAATCGGAGGCGTAGCCAAGTTTTTGAAGGAGAAAAATCCTGATGTAACAATCGTTGCCGCAGAGCCAAAGGATGCCTCGGCATTATTAGGCCAACAGCCGGGGTTTCATAAGATTCAGGGCATAGGTGACGGTTTTATACCTCCTGTGCTCGATACATCCCTTATAGATTGTGTTATTGAAGTAACCGATGAAGACGCGATACAGACGGCAAGGGATTTGGCAAAAAAACAAGGTCTGCTTGTCGGAATCTCATCAGGGTGCAATGTTTGGGCAAGCATGCAGATTGCAGCCAGGTTCGGCGGAAACAAAAATATTGCTACCATACTATGTGATAGAGCCGAAAGGTATTTCAGTACTGAACTAATATGAAACACATTTAATTAAACAGAACCGGTCCAGCGTATACGGCGGGATCTGTTCTGTTTTTTATTCTGTTTTTTATGCTGTCAAAGGATTATTAAGAAGCTGCGTTTTCCTTCGAATAATTTCTATTTTTATACAGAAAATATTGAGTAAATAAAATAATAAGGATATTGTGAAATGGGATTATTCGGAGAAAAACAACTGAAAAAGGATATAAAAAAGAACATTGAGTTAATGAAACAAATTCTTCCTATAGATAAAAGTTTTGACGTAATAGCAAGAGAAATTATTATCGGAGCGCGAGATGCCTGCCTTATTTTTATTGACGGGTTTATTAAAGATGAAATAATGATTTGGATTTTGGAAACATTACAGTCAATGAAAGAGGATGAATTTGGCAAAGACGTTATTAAGCAACTGATAAAAACAAAGATAGGATATATAGAAGTTGAAGCAATTAAGGATATAAAAAAAATAGAGTCTTTGGTTTTATCAGGAGCAGTTGTCCTTTTTGTGGACGGCGAGAATGAAGCAATTTTAATTGATGTTCGTCAATACCCGGTACGTACTCCTGAAGAACCCGATCTTGAGAAGGTTACGCGCGGTTCACGCGATGGTTTGGTGGAAACGCTGATTTTTAACACAGCGCTAATTCGCAGGCGTTTGAGAGATCCGAACCTCATATTCGACATCCGCAGTGTCGGAACACGCTCCCGGACCGATGTAGTTATCGCATATATAGAAGGGCTCGTTGATGAAAAACTGTTAAGTGAGGTTCAGGACAGAATAACAAACATTGATATAGGTGCGCTGGTAATGGCTGAAAAAACTTTGGAAGAGCTCATTGTAAAAAAACGCTGGTATAATCCGCTCCCGCAGGTTAAGTTTACAGAACGGCCTGATGTTGTTGCTGCCCATCTTATGGAAGGCCATATCGCAATAATAGTTGACACGTCCCCAAGCGTTATGATCCTTCCGGCAACATTGTTCCATTTTACACAGCATGCCGAGGATTATTACCAGAACATTACGGTAGGAACATATATTCGCTGGATCAGGTTTCTGGGCATGTTGTCCGCATTTATTCTGCTGCCGCTGTGGCTTTTGCTCGTATTTAACAAGCAGTACCTGCCCGAATTCCTTCAATTTTTAGGGCCGAGGGAATCCACGCCCATTCCGCTATTTATCCAATTCATACTGCTTGAATTCGGCCTGGATTTGTTAAGGATATCTTCAATTCATACTCCGAACGCGTTAACAACTTCACTGGGCATTATAGGCGGCTTAATACTTAGTGAATTTGCCGTGGATGTGGGGCTTTTTGTACCCGAAACCGTACTTTACATGGCACTCGCCGGGATAGGCACATTTGCTACACCCAGCATGGAGTTTTCAATGGCAATACGGATTTTCAGGCTCCTTCTGCTCATTTTAACCGGCCTTTTTAACATTTACGGTTTTATTACCGCAATAATAATTGTTTTTGTTATTACTTATTCCACGGGGTCATTCAAATATGGGAAAAAATACACCTGGCCTCTTATCCCGTTCGAATGGAAACCGTTATCCAATATACTGTTCAGAAAACCAATACCTGAATTGAAAGGGGAAGGAAAACAAGCCCGCTAATACACCGTAATCATACCGGGGCTGTCTCCTGTAACACATTTTCCTCCTTCGGCCGTAACTACAAACGTATTTTCTATTCCTACCATTCCGATACCCTTTATGGCTTTTTTGGGTTCAATAGCAAAAACCATTCCCTCCTGCAAAGGCTCTGTAAACCCGTCCGCTATAACCGGCAGCTCATCAATTACCAGACCTATTCCGTGCCCAAGGAATTTCACCCTCCTGTTGCCGTATCCCATAAAGTTTTCAAGAAAGTCCTTGTTTAAACTGCTTATAACCGTATTATATATTTCTGACGGAATTGCGCCCGGCCTTAACATTGAAGCAACCTCATTCTGAATATCAACACATTTTCTATGAATGTCAAGTACATGTCCGGGGAGAGGATTTCCGAACATATATGTCATAGTTTTATCAGTATGATAACCATCAACGCCGCATCCAACATCAATAAATATTAGGTCTCCTTTTCCAAGCTTTCGTTCGCGGTTTCCAAACAGCGGCACAGCAGGCGATAAACCCAGGTTACCGCCCGGACCGTCAAAATTTACAGGATAAATTGAACTTTCGCCGAAACATATATTGCCCAGGATCATTTCGGTATCAAACATACCAAAACGTGACAACCCGTGATGACCCTCTTCTATCATAATAGTAAAAAGGCGTGTGCCAAGCTCCGCTTCGCTCATACCTTCAACAATAACTTCGGGCAGTCGTTCCTCAAGTATCCTTTTATGTATCCTTCCGGATTGTTCGATAAGCGATAATTCAAATTTGCTTTTAACTGCGCGTATTGAAGCAATTTGCCGGTCGGCGGGCCTTACATCTTCAAATTTAAAGTGTTTTAAAAACCTTTGATACAAAGCTATCGGAACTATTTCAGTTTCCATATATACGGTTTTAGGCAGATTAGTGTATTCAGCAGCCGCATCGCGGAAACTTTGCATATGTTTAATATGAGGAAACAGCGATTCATCCAATGCTCTTTCATAACTTCTTCTTACCCAGTATACAGCCTCGTCGTCGCGAGGGATTATTAGCATGCCGTCCTGCATTGTCCCAGTGAAATAATACTGGTTTATTTTGCTGAATATAACCGCAATCCGCCATTCAGGACTTATTTCATCCATTTTCAATCTGAAGCGATCCATGCGTGATTTCAATTCTTCAAAAGGTATTTTTTTAATCATAGCCATTCCCCGTTTTGATTTGTATTTGTAAAGAAAATTACTCTGCTTCCTTACAGACTGATCTCCCATAAGTTTAATGCACAATTATCCCTGTCGGGTATTTACAAAAGAGCCGCTTTTATGCGTAGGGATATAATACCATAATTTCTCATAATTATCAAACATGGACAAAGTGCTGATCGGTTTTATACAGGACAGCGCATTCGATCTGTTTTTTACTGTAGTTGTTTACAAATGGTACATAAGTATCTTGATAAAAGATGCTGATATAAAAAACAAAAGCCTGGAGGATAAATAACGTATCATCCAAGCATACGTGAAAAAGGTTGTAGTCTATTAGGACAAGAGCAACACAGATAAAATAGTGGATTTTGATGGCGGAGCAAAAGAGGGCTTATACGAACATGAGCCAGATGAACTAACGGTGTTCGTCTGGCTCTTTTTTGGTGGAGGCGACGAGAGTCGAACTCGTGTCCGAAACCGTATCCACAGGAACTTCTCCGGGTGCAGTTCATGTTTTATAATTCCCTCATTATAACGCCCATGAACAGGCTTTATAACTTGGTAGCTTCATAAATCCCACCGGACTCAAAGCTTTGCCCGGCTGGTTCCCTGACTTATGACGCCGGCTACCCGAGGTGCAGGAACCCCGGACCGACGGGCTGCGTTATTTACGCAGCAGCTAATCTGAAATTACTTTCGTTATTAGCGTTTATTTTTAACTCTCGTTTTTTAAAGAGGCCAACGAGAATCCTCTACCCGCTATTCCAGCTTCAACAATCCCGTCGAAACCAGTACGCCCCCATATTTAATTGCAGATTTATTATACCATATTTATCGCGGTTATGCCATTGCCAAAAACATATAATTATCCACTGTTTATGCTGTTTAACAAAAAGTACAATAATCACTGACGGTTATACTCTTTTGTCCTGCGGTCTATTTCCCGTTTTGCATCACGCTCCGCAATATCCCGGCGTTTGTCATACATTTTTTTACCCTTTGCCACAGCTAACTCTACTTTTACTTTTCCTTTTTTAAAGTATACCTGAAGGGGAACAAGCGTTAATCCCTTTTGCTGCGTATACCCTATCAGCTTATTGATTTCATATTTATGCAGAAGGAGCTTTCTGTCCCTCAGCGGATCTGTGTTATATATATTCCCCTGCTCATACGGGCTTATATGCATTCCGCTTATATAAACCTCGGAATTCTTTATATATGCATAGCTGTCCCTCAGGTTTACCTTACCATGGCGCACAGATTTTACTTCAGTTCCGGTTAACACGATACCGGCTTCAAAAGTTTGCTCAATAAAATAATCGTGTCTTGCCTTTTTATTTTGTGAAACCAGTTTTATCGTTTCCTTCGCCATAAATGTTTCATTCCAATCAAATCAATCATCTGCTCTACTACTGTTTTTCCTAACCATTAAAACAACGGGGGATATCATGCCCCTTTGTTAGCTGCCAACCCGCGTGAGTAATTGCTAATCAATTTCTTCCGCTGCGCATGCCGGAATCATATTATATACCGAATAATTCAATATATCAACAGCAATTTTTTCGCCCCTGCAATGTATAATAAAACACCGATTTAATTTATGGCTCCAGCACATCATACAGTTTTTGATAAAGAGGCTTGGGAACCTCTTTCAGTTTTACTTTATCAAGTTTAGTCAGAACCGACGAGTTAACGGATATCATATTTGCAAGTTCAACGCAAGTTAGTCCCTTATCTTTTCGAAGCTGATAAATTGTTTTATTCTTAAATTTATAATCAAAAATCATAAAAACGCTCACCTGTATCATTGTACAATTTTTACTCGTGTGAACCAATCATACGGTTACTATTCAGATGTTTCTTTCTAAACTACTGTATAACGGCTCTTATACTCATGTGTATAAATAGTAACATCATATAAACAAAAATACAATTGTGTTTTATTGACGGGAAGGGAAGTATCAAGTAATATTGTAGAAGTAGAGGTAAATATTTTTACTTGTTTTTTATTAAGAAGGATTTACTGATGGAAAACACCAAAATTTTAAAAAAAATAGAAGAAAACCCTGTAATAGCCGCTATCAGGAATGAAGAAGATTTGGAGGATGCCATTGAATCACCGGTATCTACAATTTTTCTTCTGCATGCTGATATATTTAATCTATATCCTACTGTTAACAAAGTTAAAAGGAGCGGTAAAAACGTCTTTATACACTTTGATATGCTTGAAGGAATAGGAAGGGATAACAGGGCAATTGACTACATCTATCAGCAAGTAAGACCCCACGGTATAATCAGTACAAAAAACAGCCATATTAAATACGCAATGGGAAAAGGCATGTTTGCAATTCAAAGAGTATTTCTGATTGACAGCCTATCTTATGAAAACTCCGTTAAATCTATTCTGTCGGTTCAACCTGATATGGTGGAGGTACTGCCCGGAATTATACCTAAAATTATACGCCGTCTTAGCGGGCAGCTTTCAATACCTCTGATAGCCGGCGGGTTAATTGAATCAAAAGATGATGTAATTGAAATACTCGGTTCAGGCGCTCTTGCAATTTCTACAGGAAAAAAAGAATTATGGATGCTTTAAATTTCGAGGGGAATCTTTATAATTGTGAACAAAAAAAGGCGGGAGGTAAAAATCTCCCGCTTTTTGAAACTGGGCTGGTCGTTTCGCTTCGCTGCACTGCTCGCCCATGCATCCTAACATTAAAGCTTAATGCTTTTAGCATACTTATACATTTCAATAACGTTTTGGGGAGGCACATCCGCCTGAATATCATGGACTGCCGCGAGTATATATCCCGAAGGACCCAGGTCTTCTATGCGGCGTTTCACTTCATCGCGAACATCCTGTACCGAACCCTCGGGCAAAACTTTATTTGTATCAATTGCCCCTAAAAAACACAGTCTGTCTCCATACCGTTCTTTAAGATATTTTGTGTCCATATCATTTGCATTTACCTGTATCGGATTTAAAATATCGACTCCTACTTCAATTAAATCATCAATAAGCGGAGTTACATTACCGCATGAGTGGTATAATAATTTGGCTTTTGTTCTGCTTTTAATAAATTTGAAGTATTCTTTATGATATGGTTTTACTATATTTCTATATGTTTCAGGTGAGATTAAAGTTGTTTGTGTACTTGCGAGATCATCTCCGACAAAAACAATATCCAGATATTCACCCACTTCGTTTAGATATGCTTCATATCTTTTAGTTTGATAATTATAAATTTGCTCAAGAATATAACAGGCTATATCCTCATTAACCATTAAATCAATTAAAAAATTTTGAAAACCTCTTACATAATGTGATGGCTCAAAAATACCTGTATTAACCATATCCCCGATTATTGCATATTTATTTTCTTCTTTCAGTCTTTTAGCCTGTTCACGTAAACCTTCAACAACTTTTGGATTATTAGGATCAGGCCATTCATAACTATCTTTTATTTCCTCAAGTGTTTCCATTCCGGCCAATGGGTTTTCAACCATATCATAATACAGGCCATTTTCGGGCATATAATATTTGATTCCAAAATTATCGTAATAAGTATTTTCATCAATTATTTTTTTAGGATAGTAATGCGGTTTCCCGGGTACACCTCGTGTATCCGTTTCAAGCTCTTGTAATACTTCTTCATCAATTACGCTTAACTGGAAATCTTCCATAAGTAAAATATCCGGTTTATTTATGCCCAGCAATTTTTTAACTTCACTATATCCTTTGCTTGCAATTGTTGTACAATTTGTAGAACCAAACTCCGTGGGGATTTTATCAGGTACTTTAAAATTGATAGCTGCAAGCACTCGTTCTCTTGGTGTCATAATAATAACCTCCTTAAGAGTCAGTTTTATTTATTTGTGCCCAAATGTGCGCTAAATTAAAATTAAGTTAATAATAAGTTAATAATGTGATTTTTTTGTGCAAAAGAATCAATCTTCGTCCATAACAATTATCACTTTCATCGCTTTATCCTTTTGTTCTTCAATTATCTGGTATGCCCTTTGATATTCTTTAAACGGCACATGATTTGTAATCAGCGAATCAAATTCTATGAGGCCTGCTTCAGCCAATTCAATTGCCTTTTTATAATCCTCTACTCGATACATTGCCGAACCAACCAATGTAAGTTCATGATCCTGGATCAAGGCCGCATCCATATTCGCCATATCTCCGAATACGCCAACTACAACGATATGGCTCCCCTTCCGTGCATATTTAATGGCTTGGTTCATCGTTTCATTAATTCCAACACATTCAAATATTACGTCTGCACCGTCAGATCCAAAAAAAGCACGAATCTTTTCGCCCAGGTCTTTTTTTACCGGATTAATCGTCTCTAATCCAGTTTTTTCAGCTACTTCCAAACGATATTCGCTTACCTCGGAAATGAGCACTTTATTTGCGCCCATTGCTTTTGCTGTCTGTGCTACAAGGTTACCGATCGTTCCTCCGCCCAGCACAAGCACGCTCTTACCCTGCACATCACCGTAACGCCTTATCGCATGCACTGCCACCGCCAACGGCTCTATCATTGAACCATGATCCCAGCTGATATTATCAGGCAGCTTTAGCGCCTTTGCAGCTTCTGTTACAAAATACTCACTTGCCATTCCTGTTGTTTGAAATCCCATAACTTTCAGCACTTCGCAATCATTGTACATTCCATGAGTACAGGGATAGCATTTTCCGCAAACCACCTGCGGCTGTATTGTCACCTTGTCCCCCGGCTTAAAATCGTTCACGCTGTCTCCCACTTCCACTACCTCTGCAGATACCTCGTGGCCTTGCACTACAGGGTACGTGGTAAAGGGGTGTTTGCCGTGATAGACATGAATGTCCGATCCGCACACTCCGATACGTTTCATCTTTACTTTTATTTGTTCCGGCCCGACTACGGGTACATCCACTTCCTGGTAGATAATTTCACCTGGCTTTGTCATTAATGCTTGTATCATAATGTATCTCCTCTCTATGATTAATATTCTTTAAGGATTGAACGCGATAATCCTTAATGTTTTTAAGTACCAACTTGAAAAATTCATCCGATACCTTGTTTAATCAAATTAAGAATATCATCAAGCGCAGGCATGGCAGGAATTGCTCCATGCTTAATAGTTGACAATGCCCCGGCAGCATTTGAAAATATTAAAGCTTTGGATAGTATTTTTTTATCAGGGCATTCAATATTAAGATTACCGGAAATAATCTGATACAAAAAAGCCCCCCAAAAAGTGTCACCTGCACCAACAGTGTCAATAGTCTTTACGTCAAAGCCTGCTTCCGTTAATATGTTTTGTCCATAAATCGCTTTGCAGCCCCTGCTTCCCATTGTAACAACCAATATTTTCAGTGCATTATTTTGTTTCATAAACTGCAGCATCGCATTTTCGATATGATCGATTCCTGTTAAAAAGTACAACTCTTCTTCCGAAATCTTTACAATATCACAATAACGCATCGCACTAAGAATGACTTCTTTAGCCTCAGAAAGGCTTCCCCACAGCAATTCTCTCAGGTTCGGATCATACGAGATAAGCGCACCATTCTCCTTTGCGGTCTTTACCGCATATAAAGTGGTTCCTCTTGCTGGTTCGGATGTCATCGAAACAGATCCGAAATGGAATATTTTCGTTGAAGACAAAAGTGACTTGTCAATCTCATTAGATGTAATCATGCAGTCCGCGGTCTGGTTGCGGTAAAAACTGAATGCCCTGTCACCATTTTGGTCCAGCGCTACAAATGCCAGTGTAGTGGGATATTTATCCGATAAAATTAGTGACGACGTATTAATTCCGCAGTCACTTAATGTAGAACGCAGTACTCGTCCAAAAATGTCATTACCTACTTTACCGATAAAAGCCGTATTAAGTCCTAATTTAGATGCACATGCAAGAACATTTGCAGGCGCACCGCCAGGGCAGCCGCTAAAATTGAGTTTTCCCTGCTCCTGGTTTGAAGACGGCACGAAATCAATTAAACATTCGCCAATCGCCACTATATCGTATATTTTCTGCATTTTCATCATACTTCTCCTATCAATTCTTCCAGAGTCGGAAGAATACCTTTCGCTTCAATACTGTTACAGTATTTCAGGAAACTGTCCACAAAACGTTCCGAGGAGCTGAGTGAAACGCCCGAAAAACAGGATAGCCTTAGAAAATCTAACGGTTCGCAGCTGTTGATCAATATTTTGTCGGTTTCCTCAAGCCCTGGGTCATCAATCTTATATGGTACGCCTTTGTCATCTTTAAGGCGTCTAAGATACAGCCGATATGTTGCTATTAAGAATGCAATTCGTTTCATATCCGCATTTGCCTTAAGCATAGCAGTTATCGTGGGATACATAAATACCGGAATCTTGTTGACCGCGTCAAAGCAAAGCCTGGAAAGCTGATCACTAACTGCTTTGTTTCCCAATCTCTCAATGAAAGTTGTCTTGTAGGCTTCCAGATCGGTATTTGGCGGCGGCGATAAATAAGGTGTCACATCCATATCCATATATTGCCGCAAATAGGTGGCAATTCGCTCATCGCCGACCGCTTCATCCACTTTACGATATCCGGCAAGAAATCCTGGGAAAGACAGCATTTGATGTGTGGAATTTACAAAACCCAATTTCATGAATTCATATTTTGATACATCATCTGTAAATTCGACACCTACTCTTTCCCATTCGGGCCTTCCCGCCAGGAAATTATCTTCAATCACCCACTGGATAAAATCCTCGCAGTACACCGGAACAATGTCTTTATGGCCATTTATGGCATACAACTTAGGTATGTCGTCTTCCAATGTCGCAGGCGTAATACGGTCTACCATTGAATTTGGAAAGCTTATATTGTCTACCACCCAGTTGTATAGCTTCATATCCGCTTCTTTGAAGAATGAAATGAAGGAATTCCTGCAAACATCTCCATTGTGAGGCAAATTATCGCAGCTGAGAATTGTCAGAGGACCCGCATTTGTCTCTATTCTTTTAAGCAACCCTGCTGCAATATATCCAAAAACGGTACGCGGCTTCTCAGGTAACTTCAAATCATAAAGAATATCTTCATTTGAGAAAACAAATTCACCTGTTTTCTTATCAATATTATAGCCGCCCTCTGTGATGGTGAGTGAGATAATCTTAATACGCGGATCAGCCACTTTTTCGATGATGGCCGCAGAATTCTCCACTCCCCAGAGCAATTCAACCAAAGAGCCAATCCGATGGTACTCATCAAGCCCTGAACGTCCAAAAACTGTCAGGCCGTAGCAATTCTCCTGTTTTTTTAAACCCCGATAAATTTTCTCATCTTTTTCAAGAATCATTGCTCCGCAAATGCCCCAGTTTTTCTGATCGGAATCAGTCAGCAGCATGTTTGTATAATAAGCCTGATGTGCCCTATGAAAATTCCCGACCCCAAAATGCAGGATTCCCTGTATAATCTCCTTACGGTCGTATGCTAATTCATAAGTTTTTATTGCCATTTCTCCCACCCACCGTGTAATTTTTGCTTATCCTTAAAATATTAATTTATTATGCCTTTCTTTTTGACTGGCTTATGCTGTCAAATACAACAACAACAAAAAGAACAATACCGGTAATTACTTTTTGCCAATAATCATTTGCTCCAATAATGGACATACCATTATTCAGTACACCGATGATAGCTGTCCCTACTATCGCACCTGGAATATTCCCTTTCCCGCCATTAACGCTTACGCCGCCTAATACCGCAGCGGTCAGGACGTTTAACTCAAACCCATTTGCAATATTCGGCTGACCTGAACCAACGCGCGTCAGCATAACCAATCCGGCAATACCGGTTAGAAAACCCAAAAGCGTGTATGTTGTTGTGCGGGTAAAGTGAATGTTAATACCTGCCAGTCTGGTAGCTTCTGTATTACTGCCCAACGCGTAAAAATGGCGGCCAATATAGGTTTTGTTAAGCAGAATGATACCTAACACGATAATGCCGGCCATGATTATCCCTTGCACAGGAATTTTGTAAATATTTCCCTGTCCGATAACCTTTAAATAATCCGGTATTCCATATATCGGATAACCTTTTGACATAATGAAAGTTACACCGCGCAGTGCCGTCATCATTGCCAGCGTAGCAATGAGCGGCGGAATTCCTGTTTTTGTTATCATATACCCGTTGAAAAAACCAATTACAGTTGTCATAACAATGCCGATAATTACTGCAAGTATTGGATTAACTCCGTGTTCGACAATCATTAAAGCTACAGAAACATTCATAATCGCTATTTGAGATCCGACAGATAAGTCTAAACCGCCGCCTATCAAGACGAAAGTAAATCCTACAGCTACAATTCCCATAACGGATATTTGCCTGATTATGTTCATCGCGTTATTTATTGTAGAAAACGCCGGAGACAAAATAGAAAAAACAGCTATTAACGCAATTAACACAATGATAATTGCATATTGTTTTACGAAATTTGTTAATTTTAGTTCCAAAGCGACCCCTCCTAACAGATCCCTGATGCCATTGATAGAACCGTTCTTTGCGAAAATTCATTCTTCTCCAGAAAACCAACCATTCTTTTTTCGTTAAGGACCATCAATCTATCGGAAATATTCAGCAATTCATCCATCTCCGAAGAAATAAAGATAATTGCTATACCTTGTTTCGCAAATTCACCGATCAGATTATATATTTCCTGTTTTGCGTTCACATCAACACCCCTGGTCGGTTCATCCAAAATCAGGATACTTGGTTTGCTTGCGAGCCATTTTGCCAGTACAACCTTTTGCTGGTTGCCGCCGCTGAGACTTTCGACATTTTGCTTCACGCTCGCCGCTTTAATTTGAAGAGTATTTTTTAGAGTATCCACAATAGTACTCTCTTCTTTCTTTTTATAAAAGCCCTTTTTCGAAATCCTCCTCAAAATAGGTAAAGTTATATTCCAATTGATCGGCAGGGAAAGAATTACTCCATGATGTTTTCTGTCTTCGGGAACATATGCTATCCCAAAAGAAACCGCATTCTCCGGATTTTTAATTTCAACCTGCTTGCCGTGTACAAAAATCTTTCCACTCTCGGCCTTGTCCGCTCCAAAAAGAAGACGTGCCAATTCTGTTCTTCCGGCACCAAGCAGTCCCCCTATTCCCAAGATCTCCCCACAGCGTACTTTAAAAGAAATATCCTTTAATCCGTTTCCGCAAAGTCCTTGTGCTTCAAGTGCAACATCGCCTTTCTCCCATGTTGATTCAAACTCGATTTCCTCAACTTTACGATTTGCCATATGATAGATCAATTCCTGGCGTTTAATGTCTTCCGTTTTTGTAGTTATAATCTTTTTTCCGTCACGCAAAACTGTCACGCGATCCGAAATCCGATACAACTCATCCAGACGATGAGAAATGTAAATTATCGTTACACCTTGTTGTTTCAGGCGTCCGACCAGTTCAAAAAGATCCTCGGTTTCTTTCGTTGACAAAGGAGCGGTCGGTTCATCCATTATTAAGATTTTGGCATTCTTTGCAATTGCCTTTGCAATTTCAACCAACTGCATTTTTGCAGTTGTCAAATTTTCGATTAATTCCAGTGGATTTATATTTATTTTCATACTATCAAGAACTTTTTTTGCTTTATCTATATATTCTTTCTTGTTATAGAAGTACCTTTTCCTGTTTGATAATGTTTCATCGCCCATAAAGATGTTTTCCGCGACCGACAGTGTCGGAAACAAATTAAATTCCTGATAGATTGTTGCAACACCAACACTTTGTGCGAGATGAGGTGTCATTTTATCAAAGCTTTTATCCTCAAAAACAAGATTACCTGAATCCGGCACCTCCGCACCCGATATAATTTTTATCAATGTGGATTTTCCGGCTCCATTTTCGCCGACCAACGCATGAGTTTCCCCTTTTTTAAAATCGATCGATACATTGTCAAGAGCCTGTATACCCACATATCTTTTAGATATATTTTGTACTAATAGTACATTGTTAACTGTATTAGTCATATCTCGCTCCTTCTCCAATCATTGATACCAAAAGATACTCGTCGTATAACTTCACAATGGATACCATACACATTTTATCATAATGAATATGAACGGCATCGGTATTCTTGCTGTAAAATAACTGTTGAAATTGCTTAGCAATTTCAAGACACCATGATGTATAAGCGAGCAGTACAGCGAAGCGGAACGACCGGTCATGTTTCAACGGGCGGGAGTAAAGTATTATGCCTGCAAATTCAGTAAGCCATGATGTTTTTTACTCGCCGCCCGGTTCTGGTAATAGATACTATTAAATCTTTAAATACTCAGCATCTTATTCTTCTAAAAAGTCTTCAACATTATCAACCGTTACAGGCACTGTTTCATAAATCATATTGCCTTCGACTTCTTCGCCTTTACTTGCTGCTATACAAACATCGACAGCTTTAGGCAGTGCTTCGTATGCTCCGGATTTTACGGTTCCGCGGTAAATTGTTCCTTCCGAAATTAATTTTAAAGCCTGCGGGTCTCCATCCGCTCCAAAGAGCCCAATGTGATCTCCCACGTGCCCTGCTGTCTTAAAAACTTCATAAGCTCCCAAGACTCCAGTATCATTTATACCGCAGATAATCTGTATATTTGGATGTGCCGCAAGGAAGTTCTCCGCTTGTACATTGCCTTCATTGCCAACGCCTGCCTTCTGCTGTGCGACAATTTTCACATTCGGAGCTTTCTCGGCCAAAGCATCCGCAATACCTTTTGCTCTATCAATGATGATTGGAATGTCCGGGTAATCGAAAATACCTGCTTCGATTACTTCCTGTTCCTTAAGCTCAGGATTTGAGTTAACCCAGTCCGCTGCCATAGTACCGGTCTGGTATCCATATACATAGTTATCCAGGTTCAAGGAGCCTTGCGCGCCTTCAACGTAACCGTCGTAGGTCATAACAAAAACACCGCTGTCCACTGCTTTTTTAACAACATCTTTGATTCCATCCGCATTAAATGTAACAGCGATAATCGCAGTACAACCCGAGGAAATGAAATTTTCGAATGACGCAATCTGTTTGTTAACATCATTGTTTTCGTCGGAAACAATGCATTCTACGCCCCTTGCTTTGCAATGTTCCTGTATGATTTGTGCCATTTTGGAATAGAAAAGATTTTGGGTTGTTCCCATAGATACACCTATTTTCACAGGACGTTCGTCCGCACCCTTATCATTACCCTCTTGTGACGGGCTTCCGGGTTGTGAGCATCCTGTCACCATAACGAGCAGTAACACAACTGCTAATACGACTGCTAGAAATTTTCTCATAACAAAATTCCTCCATTTGTTTTTTTATATTAATTTCCGGCGAAAAACCGAAAATTTAATATTATAATGAAATTATTCATTATTATATCCACAAAGTGTACAAACGACTTCACAAATACAATTCTTATTACTTAGTGTGTAACTAATCTTCGATCTTAATAACTTTCTGTCTTTATCCGCTGTTTTAGATGACACTTAACGTTATATCTTAACAGTAAGTCAATTATAAAACATCAAAATTATGAAGTCAAGCGTGTAATTATGTAAAATTTTAACTTTTTTATTGCGTTGTTGGATTAGTTTATGTTAGTATATAAGTGTAACTTCTATCTTAAAGAGGGGGAAATTATTGTGACTAAAAAAGGTCTTACCGCACTGGATGTAAAAAAGATCAACAGAAATAAAGTTTATAACTTTATATATAAGGAAATTTCCACATCCAAGCTGCAGATTGTGCAAAAGCTGCAAATGGGTATTTCCACCGTAAGCCAGAACATCAAAGCTTTAGAAAATGATGGTCTGGTTGAAAAAAACGGCTGCTTTGATTCAACAGGCGGACGAAGAGCTGACATAATTCAGATTGTACGTACTGCCAGAGTTTCAATCGGAGTCGGAATTTTGAAAAAATCCGTGTTTATAGTTGCAGTTGATCTATATGGAGCGGTGATAAGTTCTATCACAATAAATCTTCCTTATGAAACTTCAAGAAACTATTATAAAGCCCTGGGCGATAAAATTGATGAATTTATTCGGGAAAACAAAATTAATCCGGATTCAATACTTGGTGTTTCAATAGCTACTCAGGGTATAATTTCCTCTGACGGGCAATCGGTAACCTACGGTGTAATAATGAATAACTTTGAAATGGAACTCTCCAGCTTTACAGAATTCATTCCTTACCCATGTCGTTTGGAGCATGACTGTAAGGCCGCAGCATATTTGGAATTATGGAATAACAAGGAGATAGACAACGCGGCGGTTCTTCTCTTAAATTATAATTTAGGCGGCTCATTTATAATAAACAGGCATGTTTTTCAAGGCAACAATATGCATGGAGGCGCTATTGAACATCTGGGCATTAATAAAGATGGGCCTCTTTGTTACTGCGGCAATCGCGGTTGTTTGGAAACATACTGTTCCGCAAACACTATCGAAAGTGCATCCGGTATGGATATCCAAACCTTTTTCGAAAATTTGAGAAAAGGCGTAAACAGCTGCGTTCAGATTTGGACGGATTATCTTAATAAACTGGCTTTTGTCGTACGCAACTTAAGTGTTATAGTTGATGGATATGTCATTATAAGCGGTTATTTGGCTCCGTTTTTCACCGAAGATGATATTTCTTATATTATACGTGAGGGAAATTCCCCCCCATTCCCCATTGAGCGAAATCAAATTCTTGTGGGTTCTTACGGACAATACACTCCTGCTGTCGGAGCCGCTCTGTATTACCTGGAAGAATTTTTAAAATCCGTTTAACAAATTTTTAGCATCTCCTGCAGGAATACAGCCGAACAGCGAATTGCTCCTGTAATTTTCCAATATGCATTATCCTGACTTTGACAGCAAAGCAGATGGTAAACAGAGAGCAATGCTTGGAGCAGAGTCGATTTTTATCAGATATTTCAGAACGATGTTGCATAAACATAATGTAAACCATTGACAAAATGCAATAATATTTATATACTAACTTTAAAGTTAATATTGTTTTTTCATACAAGAGTTATGGAGTAAGGTGTGAAAATGCTGTTCCGTCGTAGGAAAAACGGCTTTTTATGCTTTACTCTTTTTTATTTGGATATCCAATATATACCGCAGTGCTTAAGCAACTAATCAAAATCAGAGCATCGTAATGACTTATCTTTGTTTGGCTTCATGTAAAGACAGAATTATTTGATAATAAATAATTTAAGGGGGTGTGTTTGGCTCATTTCATATTATTTTACAGGTGCTGGTAAAATCATTTTTATATTAAAAAGAAGGGAGTATTATGTATGGAACTAACAAAGAAGAGAGCCAAAATCTGGATCAGTGTCTCTATTTTATTGATGCTTGTGAGTATGATATTCGTCTCCGTGATCCAGTCTTCGGGAGGTAAAGTAACCATCAAGGATCTGCAATGGGAAACAAGTATCGGTGTAAAACTTAGCGGATTGCTGTTCGTACCTGCAGGAGTTTCTGCGGAAAACAAAGTTCCGGCCATTGTGACAAGTCATGGAATGTTTAATAATCGCGAGATGCAGGACGCCAATTTCGTAGAACTTTCCAGGCGCGGATATGTCGTACTGGCAATTGACATGCCTTCCCATGGGCATTCAGAGAATGTGCCTATTATTGTCGATGTACTGAATGGGATGTACGAAGCGGTCAAAATGCTTGCCTCGCTGAATTATGTTGATTCTGAAAGGATTGGGATTACAGGACATTCTCTGGGCGGTTGGTCTTGTGATGCTGCCGTCGGAGCGGATAATGAGGCTCCTGCGCAGCTTATATCCGCAGTCCTCTTCAACTGCGCCGATGCTACATATAAAGATCCGGAGACCCAGGAATACGTGAATATTTATGGCAGCCGCGATGTGGGGATTGTAGCGGCACAGTATGATGAATTTTTCATGGTGGACACAGACGAGAACGGAAACCCTACTTCTCCCAGAGACTATGTCAAGTACGGCAACGCACAGTCCTTTCTGCACTTTGGTAAGGACCCTGCAGGACTTGACAAACGCACTGGAGGAACAATATATCACGAAACTATCAACGGGGAAGATGCAATACGGGTAATTTATAACCCAGCCATCACGCACCCCTGGTCACATTTCTCCAAACGCTCCACCACTGCTACTATCGAATTTTTTGAAGAAGTATTTGGTGCCCCCAGTCCAATCGCCGCTGGCAGCCAGGTGTGGCAGTGGAAGGAATTCTTCAACCTGTTAGGGTTGATTGGGTTCGCGATCTTTGTAGTGAATTTCACTATCCTGATGCTATTCACCCCACTATTCTCACCATTGCGCGCGAATGAGCCTGTTATGCCCAGAGCATTCCAGACTGGTGACAAGGTATGGTTCTGGGGAGGTATCAGTGCCACTGCGCTTTTCGGTGCGATCATGTTCTTACCTATATTAAGCAATGTCAATTCCTTTACTATAATGAAGGAACCTTGGGCGCAAAGCTCTCCCTGGGGTGTTTCCTGCTGGGCTGCGGCCGTGGGCATATTCGCTGTTCTATGTATGTTCGCAGTTTATCGTTTTCACGGAAAGAAAAACGGTATCAACCTTACCGATACAGGAGTAAAGATCGGTTTGAAGAAACTCGGCAAAACTGTTTTACTGGCGATAATTGTTGTATCTGTTTCCTACGGCTGCGTTTTCTTTGCAGACTATTTCTTCAAGTCGGACTTCCGAATCTGGGTTCTGGCGGTTAAGGCATTTAATGCGACTAAGGTGTATACCGCAGTGTTCCCCTATATGGTACTTTTCCTGATCTACTATGTGGCGCAGTCTGTGGCTGCAAACTCATTTAATTACAACACGCTCGGAAAAAAACAATGGGTTAATACGGCAGTTGTGGCATTTTTCAATGCGATCCCGCCGCTAATTATTCTGATAATCCAGTACGTTAAGTTCTTTGCCACCGGTTTTATGGCATGGACAGATCCAGGCAGCATGTTTATCGTTTGGCTTATTCCTGTGTTAGTCATCCTCCCTGTGACAACGATAATGTCACGCAAGATCTACCGGGTAACCGGCAATCCTTATCTGCCCGGTATAGTAAACGGAGTTATTGTAACACTGATATCCTGTACGAACACATTAACCTGGCTGTAAAATTATTAATGGTGTGGAGGCATGGATCAAATCCGTTGTCTCCACACAGCCAAAGATCTATAATAGGAATGAGAGAATAGACATTAAGGAGAGTTTTTTATGAGCAAATATATCATTTCTTTGGATCAGGGTACGACTTCGAGCCGTGCGATTATTTTCGATGAAAAACAGAACATCGTTTCCATAGCGCAAAAGGAATTGAATCAGATATACCCAAAACCCGGTTGGGTCGAGCACAACCCAATGGAGATATACTCCACACAGTATTCGGTCATGACCGAGGTATTGGCCCAGAGCGGGTTATCCGCCCGGGATATCGCTGCGATAGGGATCACGAACCAGCGGGAAACAACGATCGTATGGAACAAGGATACAGGTCAACCGATATGTAACGCAATTGTATGGCAGTGCCGCCGGACAGCGCCTATATGTGAAGACCTGAAGGCGAAGGGATACTCGGAAATGATTAAGGATAAAACAGGTTTACTCATAGACGCATACTTTTCAGGAACAAAGCTCAAATGGATTCTTGATAATGTCGACGGTGCGCGGGAAATGGCCAGGCAAGGCAAGCTGCTTTTCGGCACTGTGGACAGTTGGCTCATATGGAAGCTGACCGACGGCAAGGTTCATGTCACCGATTATACTAACGCGAGCCGTACTATGCTGTATAACATAAAAGACCTCTGCTGGGATTCGGAGATATGTGCAATGCTGGACATTCCCAAGAATATGCTGCCGGAGGTTGTAAGCAGCAGCAGAATATACGGTTATGTGGAAATCGGCGGAGCCCGAATCCCGATAGCGGGCTGCGCTGGGGACCAGCAGGCCGCGCTTTTCGGCCAGACATGCTTTAATGCCGGTGAGGCCAAAAACACATACGGTACAGGATGTTTTCTGCTAATTAACACCGGTGAAGAACTATGCAGAAGCGATCATGGCCTTTTGACTACAATTGCGGCAACCTTAGGCGATAAAGTAAATTACGCGATAGAAGGCAGCGTTTTTATTGCAGGCGCCGTTATCCAATGGGTTCGGGATGAACTGCGGCTGATACAGAATGCGGAGGATTCCGAATACTTTGCTAACAAGATTGAATCGAATGAAGGCGTATATATCGTGCCCGCATTTACCGGATTGGGAGCGCCTCATTGGAATATGTACGCCCGCGGCACGATACTTGGTTTATCAAGGAATTCAAACAGGTCGCATATCATCCGTGCGGCTCTGGAATCAATAGCGTACCAGTCAAAGGACGTAATCGACGCAATGGAACAGGATACAGGAATTAAGCTGCGTGAGTTGAAGGTAGACGGCGGTGCAAGCGCGAACGATTTCTTAATGCAGTTCCAATCGGATATATGCGATATCACGATAAGCCGTCCCGTGGTAAGAGAAACTACAGCTTTAGGTGCCGCATTTCTGGCCGGATTGGCAGCCGGGGTCTGGCAGAGTATAGATGAGATATGCAGTTCATGGGTTTTGGATCGCGAATTTACTCCTGTTATGCCGGATGAGAGACGCAAGCTTAATATTGACGGATGGAACAAAGCGGTAGAATGTGCTAAAATCTGGGCCACGCGATAAGCGTATTTTAATTGATTTGCCGGACCGTAAATTTTCTATTGATATTATAAATTAACAATGTTATTATTGTTATGTAGAGAAAAATATGATATGTTTATATGCGGAGATTTGGAGTCGCATTAAAACAAAAGCTTTATGCTTTTGTTTTGTGCGGCTTTTCTATTTGCGCATAAGGAGGATGCCGTTTTGTATGACGTTGTAGTCACAGGCGCCGGGGTTACCGGTGCATTTATTGCCAGAGAACTTTCCAAATACCGGCTTACGGTATTGGTTATTGATAAGGAATCTGATGTCGCGATGGGTACCAGCAAGGCTAACAGCGCTATTGTACACGCGGGATATGATGCTGTACCGGGCTCTCTTAAAGCTGTTTTAAACATGCGCGGAAACAAAATGATGAAGCATATATCCGAAGAACTTGATGTTTCTTTCAATATGATAGGTTCATTAGTCGTATGCTTCAGCGAAGATGACCTTTCCGGGCTTGAAGAATTAAGAATAAGAGGATTGGAAAACGGTGTTGAGAATCTTGAAATAATCGGCGCGGAGCGTTTGCGTGAAATGGAGCCGAACATTTCTCCTAACGCCGTGGCTGCGCTTTACGCCCCTTCCGCGGGTATTATCTGCCCATATGAACTGACTCTTCATGCAATGGAAAACGCGGTTGATAACGGCGTGGAGCTTAAACTTGAATGCAAGCTTACCGGAATAAACTATGACGGAAACGCATTTCATGTGGAAACAACAAAAGGTACTGTAAAGTGCCGGTATTTTGTAAATGCCGCGGGGTTGTACTCGGATACCGTCGCTGAAATGGCCGGTGACCGTTCTTTCAGAATTAACCCAAGAAAAGGCGAATATGTTCTGCTTGATAAAATGTACGGTTCATTGGTTAACAGAGTAATTTTCCAATTACCAACCGCTAAAGGTAAAGGCATACTTGTGACACCTACAGTTGACGGTAACCTGCTTGTTGGTCCGAATGCGGAAGATGTCCGTGACAAATCCGATACTGCAACAACATCCCGCGGATTGTCAGAGATTATTAATGTTGCCAGACTATCTGTTCCTTCTTTGGACACAAGAGGAATTATTACCTCATTTGCCGGGCTTAGAGCAACCGGTTCCACGGGAGATTTCATAATAAGGCATTCTTCAATCAATAAAAACCTTATACATGCGGCAGGTATTGAATCCCCCGGCTTAACCGCGGCACCGGCGATAGGTGAAATGGTCGTCGAGCTTCTTAAGAAAAGCGGATTAAAACTTGAAGCAAAACCTGATTTTTGTCCGTTAATAGAAAAATATACCTCTTCACGGAAAATGAGCAAATCGCAATGGAATGAAGCCGTAAAAAAAGACCCGGCGCATGGCAGAATTGTCTGCCGCTGTGAGAAGATAACCGAAGCCGATATAGTTACAAGTATCAGACGGACTATAGGAGCAAGAAGCGTAGACGCCGTAAAACGCAGGACCAGAGCGGGAATGGGCAGGTGCCAGGGGGGATTTTGCAGTCCAAGAATTGTTGAGATACTATCAAAAGAGCTTGGAATTCCTTTTGAAGAAGTAACAAAATCTGGCGGAGAATCCGTATTCCTGCTTAAGAGGACAAAATAGCATACTGCAGGGGGTTTCTATGAAAAAAGTTGATTTAGTCGTTGTAGGCGGCGGACCGGCCGGAATGGCCGCCGCTGTAAAAGCAAAGGAGAAAGGTATTCAGGATATTCTTATTCTGGAGAGGGAAAATAGTCTTGGTGGAATTCTTAATCAATGTATTCACAACGGTTTTGGCCTTCATTATTTTGGTGAAGAACTAACCGGCCCTGAATATGCCGCAAGGTTTATTGACAGGGTACACCAGATGAAGATTCCATATTTTCTGGAAACAACCGTTTTGAATATCGACAATGATAAAACTGTTACCGCGGTTAACAGTACCGAAGGTGTTTTTACTATAAAGGCAAAGAGTGTCATTCTGGCAATGGGCTGCAGGGAAAGAACACGCGGCGCTCTGAATATACCTGGTGAAAGACCGTCAGGTATTTATACCGCGGGAACCGCTCAAAAATATGTTAATATTTGCGGATATATGCCTGGTAAGTCGGTAGTAATACTTGGTTCGGGAGATATCGGGCTTATAATGGCCAGAAGGCTGACGCTTGAAGGAGCGGAAGTTAAAATGGTGTGTGAGCTGCTGCCATATTCCGGAGGGCTTACACGGAATATTGTACAATGTCTTGATGACTATAACATCCCGTTAAGACTTAACCATACGGTTGTGTCAATCCACGGAAAAGAAAGGCTTGAAGGGGTTACGGTAGCGGAAGTTGATCAAAACAGAAAACCAATAATGGAAACGGCTGAATTTGTGCCCTGTGATACACTTCTTTTGTCCGTAGGCTTGATACCCGAAAACGAACTTTCGAGGGATGCGGGAATTAAAATCGATCAAATCACGTCGGGCCCAGTCGTTGACGATCGTATGGAAACCTCGGTCGAAGGCATTTTTGCGTGCGGAAACGTGGCCCACGTACATGACCTCGTTGACTATGTGTCAAATGAAAGCGAACGTGCGGGAGAATCGGCTGCCGACTATATATTAGGCACGAATGTCCCGGATCGAAAAGAAACAATAGTTGTGACAGCGGGAAACGGCATACGGTATACCGTTCCGCATTTAATCCGGAGACAGTCTTTATACCGGGGTACGGTGAAGATATTTTTCAGGGTTGCCGATGTATATAGAAATGTAAGGCTGGTTGTAAGGTGCGGAAACAATATACTTGTTGAGCGTAAAAAGATAAAAGTTACCCCCGGTGAAATGGAGATTATTGAGTTGAAGGATAAAGCTCTTCAGGCGGTTAAAGCGGGTGAAGAGCTGGTTGTAGAGTTAGTGACAGACAAGGAGGGACTATAGATGCCGGAAAAGAGAGAGCTTGTTTGTATAAACTGTCCCATTGGCTGCCTGATGGAGGTCACGCTGGACGGGGATACTATAAACAGTGTTAAAGGATATAAGTGTAAACGCGGGCTTGAATATGCCCGGGCTGAATGCACAAATCCGGTAAGAATTGTAACAAGCACCGTTAAGGTTAGAAACGGTTGTCTTCCGGTGGTGCCTGTTAAAACGGAAAAACCTATCCCCAAACGGATGATTTTGGATTGTATGAAAGAAATCAACCGCTGCTGTGTCAAAGCCCCTGTAAAAATCGGTGATATAATCGTGGAGAATTTGCTTGGCACAGGTATAAACATAGTTGCAACAGGTAATATTCCGGTATCGGACAAAGAACAAACGGCTTGTTAAACGACAGAAAGGTGAAATAATGAAAAACAAAAAAGAATTAAAGAACAAAAAATTTTTCGTTTTGGATATGGACGGAACATTCTACCTTGGCAACAACTTAATTGAAGGTTCAATGGAATTCATTGAAAAGCTGAAGCAAACAGGAAAAGGTTTTATGTTCTTTACAAACAATTCGTCAAGAACATCAGATTACTATATTAATAAGCTTGCATCAATGGGATGCGTAATAAATAAGGATCAGATTGCCACATCGGGAGATGTGACAATCAATTTTCTGAAAAAATATTATTCCGATAAAAAAATTTTTCTTATTGCGACACAAATTGTTGAGGATCACTTCAGAGAAAGCGGAATACGCCTGAGTAAAGAAGATGCCGATGCCGTTGTATTAACCTTTGACATGACTATTAATTATGATAAGCTCACCCAGGCATGCCGTCTTATAAGAAACGGCCGTGATTTTATAGCTTCCCATCCTGATTTTAACTGCCCCACAGAAGACGGGTTTATTCCCGACTGCGGGGCAATGTGTGCGTTCATAACCGCTTCTACTGGCGTAAAGCCGAAATATCTCGGCAAGCCCTACAGGGAAACGGTTGATTTTATACTTGACAGGACCGGTTTGGATATTAGCGACATAGTATTTGCAGGCGACAGGCTGTATACCGATATCGCAACGGCATATAACCACGGTGCTGCCGGCCTGCTTGTACTATCCGGGGAAACAAAAGCCGAGGACCTGATAAATTCGGAAATTAAGCCCGATTTCGTATTCGAAAGCCTTAAAGATGCCGCTAATGCTTTATAATGCGCTTATATTTAATTATTTGTCCCGGACATCTCATTTAAAACTGGTTTTCTTGCCGCTCTTGCTTCATCAAGCCTTGAAACAACAGTATTATGCGGTGCCGATTTTAAGCATTCAGGGTCATTTTCCGCCTCCTTCGCAATCTGTTTCATTGCTGAAATAAATTGGTCAAGGGTTTCCTTGCTTTCCGTCTCGGTTGGTTCAATCATTAACGCTTCTTTAACAATCAACGGAAAATACACAGTCGGCGGATGATAACCGAAATCCAGCAGGCGTTTGGCAATATCCGTTGCCGTAACGCCATATTCTTTTTGTTTCATAGCGGAAAAAACCACCTCATGCATACATACGCGATCATAAGGCAGCAAATAGTCATTTTTTAATTTTTTCAGAATGTAGTTTGCATTAAGCACTGCAGTCTCCGATGCCTGCCTAAGCCCTTCCGGACCCATTGACAAAATATACGCATAAGCTTTTAAAACTACGGCAAAATT
>LSQX01346356.1_pt1 | contig 27366 bp, 26 predicted proteins | sample 654561 | NCBI WGS metagenome assembly LSQX01 (sample SAMN04489861, study PRJNA283612) | anaerobic digester metagenome | isolation source: 4 biogas reactors fed with cattle manure at either 37C or 55C with and... | place: Denmark: Kongens Lyngby | collected 2014
CTTGTACCTCGCTTACCCGCTCCTTCACACGGGACACTAGGGGCTTCCCCGGGTAAGTCTACCTGCCCTGCCTTGAAGCCATCCGTCCTAACTTGCAGAGCTATCCAGCTATCGGGCTTTCCCATTCGCGGCAGGGTTACCCACTCTGCAAGCCAACTTCGGTTCGCTTACGCTATGTTCCAAGGCACCCCCTCGGCTTCCTCCAGACCCCACTGTTGCCAGTGGCGCCCTTGCCTGCTGGTTACCTTCCCGCTGGTTGGGCGGTAGGGTTTCTCTCAACCCATCGGCTCGGTAGACATGCCGGGCGCACGGCAAAACCCTGCAGGCGTTAACCTGCAGGGTTCGCTTTAAAGGGAATGTAGCCTCTAGCTTTCTCCACCGCCTCTTCCAGCGTAGCTGCCAAGCTGAATAAACCGGAAGAGCCCAGGACAAAGCGCTCCGCACCTGCCTCCACAAGCTGCTGGAAGGTGCGCTCATTCACTCCCCCATCCACTTCGATTTCGAAAGTATAACCGTACTTCTCTTTCCATTCCTTGAGGATGGGGATTTTCCGCACTGCAGCCCCAATAAAGCGCTGGCCAGCAAAGCCCGGATCCACCGTGAGCACATTCACCGAATCCAGCGCCTCCAAGACGTACTCTAGGATTTCGGGCCGTTCCACGGGGGTGAGCACCACTCCCACCCCTAAGCCCGCATCCTTAATCAGATTGGCCAAGCGGAAGAACTGGGCGTTCACCGTATCTAAATGGAAGCAGATCTCCTCCACCCCCAAGTCGATGAGCTGCGGTACAAAATCCTGGGGCCTTTCCACCGCCAAGTGGGCGTGGATGGGCTTTTTGATTACCTCCCGCAGGGAGGAGATCATATCCAGATTCAAGCTCAAGCTCTGGGCATAGTGGCCGTCCACCATATCCCAATGATAAGCATCGGCGAACTGGTTGAGCACTTCAAACTGCTCCGCAAGCCGGCCGTAATCGGCACACATCATGGAAACGGATATCTTCAACTATATTCCCTGCCTCATTTCTTAGTGTAATTAACAAGAGAATCCCAAACCGAGGACCTCCGTTTGGGATTCCACTGCATAAGCTCAATTGGTTGATTCCTCCACTCAGTCAAACTGGGTGAGAATCTTGTCAATCCGCTCCAGATCCGAGTCGCTGATGGTCCACTCAAAGGCGGCCAGGTTCTCCTGCACATGCTTCTCATTGAGGGAGCCGGCAATAATTGAAGTTACGCCAGGCTTTTGAATCAGCCATCTCAAGGCCAGCTGGGCCAGGGGCCTGCCGTAATCTCCAGCAACTTCCTGGAGCTCTGCCCGAATCTTTAAATTCCTCTCCAGAGCTTCACCCTGGAGCTGCCGGTTAAAGACCCGCACGTCCTTGTCGGAAAGGGCAGCACGGTCAAAGTGGTCAGTGAGCAGTCCTTGACAAAGCGGGCTGTAGGGGATGAAGCCCAGCTGTTCCCGCTCGCAGTAGGACAGAATCTCACTGTCCGAACGGTAGTTGAGATCCAAGCCGTGGTAGTCGTCGGAATTGCGGTCGATCATATTGTAGAGCACTTGGTTGCTCACAATCTCGGTATACTGCTTAGCCTGCTCGATCAGGGAGATATTGAAGTTGGTGACCCCAATATGCCTTACCTTGCCCGATTTTTTGATCTCATCCAGGGTGGTAAAGGTTTCCTCTAACGGAACATTGGGATCGGGCCAGTGCACTTGATAGAGATCAACGTAGTCCACCCCAAGCCGGCGCAGGCTCTCATCGATCTCCCGCAGGATGTTCTCCCGGGTCAGATTGCGGTAGGTGCGTCCCTGGGCATCCCAGGTCAGCCCGCATTTAGTGGCGATGAAAATCTTATCACGCCGGCCCCCAATGGCCTTGCCCAGCACTTTTTCCGCATGGCCATAGCCGTAAACAGGGGCCACGTCAAAGAAGTTGATGCCGTGGTCAATCGCGGTTTGAATTGCCCGGATGGACGCATCATCAGAGGCGTTATCCCACTGCTTGCCCGCTGCCCAGCAGCCGTAACCCAGAACCGATACCTCCAAACCAGTCTTACCAAGTTGGCGGTACAACATCAACCCTCACCTCTCAGCTTGGAATCTAATTTGTACTCAGCAAACGTGCGCATCCAATTGTTCTCAAAAGCCTCTAGAGCCCGTTCGGTCAGAGGATGATCTAGAACCATGGCGTAGGTCTCAGGCGGCATGGTAACCGCATGGGTACCCAACGCCACCAGATCCCGGAACTGCCGGGAATTCTTCACGCTGGCAGCCAGCACCTTGGCCTCCAGATCGAAGGCGGCGAACGCTTCCAAGAGCTCAGCCACTACTTCTGCCCCAGAGTGCTCAATATTATCTACCCAGTTTACATAGGGAGCCACATAGGTGGCGCCTGCCTTGGCCGCGAGCAGCCCTTGGGCCACGGTAACCACTCCGGTCACAGTGGTACGGATGCCCTCTTCGCTCAACCTCAGCACTGCCCCCAGGCCAGCCTGGGTCACTGGGATCTTGGGAATAATGCGCTTGGGATCAACCGCCAGCAGCCGCTTGGCCTCTGCCACGATTTCCTCTGTGCTGTGGGCCAGGGTCTGCACATGCACCAAGCCCCTGCAGGCTGCCAGAAGCTCTTCCACGAGCTTAAACAGCTCCTTCTTCTCTCTAGCCACAATGGTGGGGTTGGTGGTCACCCCGTCTAGGGGGAGCCAGCTCTGTACTTCCTTAATTTGGGCCACGTCAGCGATGTCAGCAAAAAACTCCATTACTTCACCCCTCTTTCGTCGAGGCAGCCCTTTCCCGTTCAAAATCCTCCCGGGAGTAGAACGCTTTCTGCGTCCCGGTATTCAGCGTGGAGAGAGCTGCATAGTGGTTGGCAGTCTCCACCGCTAGTTCAATATCGCCTGTGAGGGCGTAGTAGTAAGCGAAACTGCCGATAAACGCATCTCCGGCCCCGGTGGTATCCTTAGTGGCTACCTTTACTGCAGGGAACACCCGGCAGAGCCCCTCCTGAAGGAGCATGGCGCCCTTAGAACCAAGGGTTACCAGAACTGTCTTCATGCCCTCGTGGAGCAGTTTTTCCCCGGCCTGCTGCACCTCTTCCAGGGTGGAAGTGGGCATGCCGGTGATCATCTGCAGCTCCACCTCATTGGGTACGAAGACGGAGACCTGCTTCACCCGTTCAAAATCCAGGGCTTGGGCCGGAGCAGGGTTGAGGATTACTGGAATGTTGTTCTCTACTCCGAATTCAATGGCCCGATAGACTGTCTCCAAAGGTACTTCCAGCTGGAGCAGGATAAAATCGCTGCCCAGCACCTTATCCTGAGCCTTGTCCACATCCTCCGGCAGGAGGTGGTTGTTGGCTCCCTTGACAATCAGGATGCGGTTGCTGCCATCTTCATCGACGAAAATGGGAGCTACCCCATTGGTCACCCCAGGAACGGCCTCCACATAGGTGGTGTCGATGCCGAAGGCGGCGAAGTTCTCCTTCACTCCCCGGCCGAACATATCGTCACCCACCTTGGTGACCATCACAACTTCGGCCCCAAGCTTGGCGGCGGCAACCGCTTGGTTCGCGCCTTTGCCGCCGAAGCCAAGGTCAAAGCTTGGTGCTTCCAGAGTTTCACCCTCATTGGGCATGCGCTGGATATTGGTGACCAAGTCGATCATGTTGCTGCCGATGACGGCAATCTTGGGCACCTTAGTCATAGAAGATCCCCTTTACGCCTGAGACCAGCACCATATTGCAGTAGGGAGTGAGATCTCCAGTGCGCACAACACCTTTAGAGGTCTTAGCCACATCAACCAAATCCCAGTGGGGTACATACTCATACTCCACATCGGGCAGGAGCTCCTTAATGCGGGCGTGGGCTTCAGGGCTGGCTTCGGGCATTTCCGCAGCCAGGATCACTTTCTCCACTTGAAACTCCTCCAGAATTGCTTCCAGTACGTCGAAGAACTTGGGCTCGCCCCGCCGTACAGTGAGGTCCACCTTTTTTACCCCTTCCGGAATGGGAAAGCCCATATCGGTCAGGAGCATATGGTCAGTGTGGCCCATTCCAGCCAAGATTTCGGAAATGTAATGATTTACCATACCCTGCTTCTTCACAATACCCCTCCTTGCTCAACAATTCAAGTGCATTAGTCGTTCTTCCTAAATTGGTCAACAAATACAGCCAGAACAATCAAGATACCAATGGCAATTCTCATCCAGAATGGGTCGATACCCAGGAGGTTAAACCCGTTGCGCAGGGTGGCCATAATCAAAGCACCGATCATGGTCCCCAAAATGCTTCCTTCCGCACCGGCTAGGCTGGCACCGCCGATTACTACCGAAGCGATGGCGTCCATCTCGTCGCCCTGTCCGCTGGTGGGAATACCGGAGGCCAGACGGGAGGTCATGAGGATACCAGCTAGACTGGAGAGGGCAGCGCTGAGCACGTAAATGCCGTAGGTGTTCAGGCGCATATTGATACCGGACAGGCGGGCAACCTCTTTGCTGCTGCCGATGGCGTACACGTTCCGGCCGAACTGGGTGCGGTTGAGGATGAAAATGCCCACAATCGCTACCACTACAGAGACGATGAACAGACTGGGTACACCCAGGACAGTGCTCTGGGCGAATTGGGTAAAGGGCCGGGGAATATTGGTGATGGTCCGACCTTGGCTCAGCATCAGGGCTACGCCCCGAGCGGCGCTCATCATACCCAAGGTGGCAATAAAGGGCGGCACCTTAGCATCATAGATGGCGACACCGGTAATCAAGCCCAGGATGCAGCTGATGAGCAAAGTGACCAGGATGGCTAGGGAAATTGGCCAGCCGTTTACCATCAAGAGACTCACCAACACGCTGCTTACGCCCACTATGGAGCCTACGCTCAGGTCAATTCCGCCGGAAATAATGACAAAGGTCATACCTACCGAAAGAATGGCAGTCACAGCAGTCTGCCGCGCCAGGTTAAACATGTTGTGGTAGGTGAAGAAATAGGGCGACAGAATCGCCAGGATAACCCACAGCGCAATGATAACTAGGAAAAGGGTTGATAATGGAAATCTGTTTTGGATTTCTCTGATCTTTTTCCACGGACTTTGCTTGGTTCTAGGTTGCGTTACTCCCATTGAGATCCCTCCGTTTACAAATTCGAAGCCAACGCAAGCAATTTCTCTTGGGTAGCCTCTTCGCGACCCAACGTGCCGGTGATCTTACCTTCCGCGACCACCATGATCCGGTCACAAACTCCAAGCAGCTCAGGCAGGTACGAGGAAATAAAGATAATCCCTTTGCCCTGCTTCAGCAGCTCAGCCATGATCTTGTAGATCTCAGTTTTGGCGCCCACGTCAATACCAACGGTGGGTTCGTCAAAGATCAGCACTTTAGCATCTACGTTCAGCCACTTGCTGATTACAACTTTCTGCTGATTGCCGCCGCTGAGGAACTTCACCCTCTGGCTGATACCGGGAGTTCTGATCCGCAGCTCGTTCACGTTCTTCCTGGCGATCTCCTGTTCTTCCCGCACACGGCGGATACCTAACTTGCTGGTGTCGCGTCCGCTGATCAGGTTGCAGTTGTCCGCCAGGGTTAAGGGCAGAGCCAGGCCCTGCTGCTGCCGGTCTTCCGGAATAAGGCCGATTCCGTGTTCAATCGCGGCATTGGGGCTGAGAACGCGTACCGGCCGGCCTTCGATCTCAATTTCGCCGGAATCGGGCACGTCTGCTCCGAAAATGCATCTCACCAGTTCAGTCCGGCCCGAGCCAACCAAACCAAAGATGCCTAGAATTTCGCCTTCGCGCAGGGAAAACGATGCATTTTTCACCACCGGGTAGCGGTTTAGATTCTTGACCCTGAGGATCTCCTTGCCGATCTTCACTTCCTCTTTGTAATATAAATCATCAATACTGCGACCTACCATCATGCGGATAATCTCCGCCTCAGTGAGCTCGCTGACTGGCTTGGTATCAATGTACTGCCCGTCCCGGAGAATCGTAGCCACGTCGCACACTTCAAAGATCTCGTCGAGGCGGTGAGAAATATAAATGATGGAGATACCTGACTTTTTCAGCCCCCGCATGATCTTGTGCAGCTGCACAGTTTCTTCTTCACTCAGCTGCGCGGTGGGCTCGTCAAGAATCAGCACTTTGGCTCTCCGCGCCAGGGCCTTGGCAATGGCCACCATTTCCTGCTGAACGGGTGTGAGATGCTTCACAAGCGCCCGGGGATCCACGTCTAGGGAGACTTCCTCCAGCACTTTTTCCGCATCTTCGTACATCTTCTTCCAATCAATTACGCCATTCTTTTTAGGCTGCTGTCCCAAAAAAATGTTCTCGGCCACGGATAGATGGCGAGCCAACATAATGTTCTGGTAAACGGCACTTAAACCCAGCTGTTCCGCCTTGATTGGACTATTGATGTGCACTTCCTGGCCATCCAAAAGGATCTTGCCGCTGTCCCTATCTTTCTGATAGACACCCATCAAAATTTTGATCAGCGTGGACTTGCCTGCACCGTTTTCGCCCAAGAGAGCGTGGATTTCACCCTTTTTCAGGCGGAAGGTTACGCTGTCAAGGGCCTTTACGCCCGGAAAGGTTTTGTTGATATTCTCCATCACTACTGCGTATTCATTGTCTCTTTTCATCAAGCCTTCCCTCCCCACGTTCGGGTTGACCAAACCTTTAATCTACCGCCCTTCTTGCGAAGGGCGGTAGGTCTAAAAGTGATTACTCGCCAAGGATGGCAGCTGCACGCTGTTCTGGGTACAGGAGATGCTGTACGGAGTCGTCGTTGAAGTTGTCGCGAGTTACAACTACAACACCGGTGTCGATGTAGCGTGGCAGTTCTTTGCCTTCGAGTGCGTCAACAGCGCGGAGTACGCCGTAGTAGCCCATGCCGAATGGGTCTTGCACTACCAGAGCATAGATGTGACCTTCTTGGAGAGCGTTAACTTCTTCTGGGTCGGAGTCGAAAGCAATCAGTACCAGATCGTCGCCGAGGTTGCGCTCAGCAATGGCCCGGGCAACGCCAACGCCGGTATGGTTGTTGTCTGCGAAGAAGCCTACCAGGTCAGGTGTGCTGGTGATAATGTCTTCTGCTGCAGCCAGGGCGGTTGGAATGTCGTTGTCAACGTAGCGAACTGGGAGAATTTCCAGGCCAGGAGCGATTTCTGCCAGTCTGGTGGTGAAGCCGTTGTCACGGTTGGTCAGTACCTGTACACCAGCCATGGCGGAGATGAGGCCCACTTTACCCTCTAAGGGTTTGCCCATCTGTTTCAGGCGCTCGACGAACAGCTCAGCAGCCATGCCGCCACCAACAACGTTGTCGGTTGCCAGGAAGGTGTTGTAGCTCTCGGTGTGCACCAGGTTGTCAACGAGAACGATCTTGATGCCCATGTCGAATGCTCTTTCCAGGGCGGGAACGGTTGCGTCGGAGCTGGTGGATGCGATTACGATGGCATCGGGACGGCTGGTGATTACGTTCTCAAGGATAGCTACTTGACCTTGAATGTCAGCCTCAGAAACGGGACCATAAGTCCGGATCCGGATGTTGTCAAACTGCTTGTCAGCGGTGTTGGAACCAATGAGCATCTGCTGCCAGAAGTCGGAGTCGGTAGCTTTTACGATAACTGCGATGTCATATACGTCTTGAGCAAAAGCAGTGAGGCCAGCGCCTAAGGTTAGAGCAACAACCAAAGCAAGTGCGAAAAGCCTAGTTTTCATTACTTTTTCCTCCTTTTTCTGCCTAAATAATCACCCTAGTTGACACTTAGCTAATGTAAAATAACGTTCCTCCGGGCCCATCCCTCCTTTATCTTTCATGTTTATCTGAAGGGAATTGCGGCAGCGGATCCTGCTGCAGTTCGTACGTTCGCTCCATAACTATGGGCAATTCCCTTCTTGTTCTCCTTTTGCCTAACACTCCGTGATCGCTCTCAATTAGACGATCCAGGGAAGTTCAGCGGACAGCCCCTGCTTGTACAGTTACAGGCCAGACAGACTCCCGCTCAATAAGGGTCACGGGCAGGCGCACCTCTTTTACCTGGCCCTTCTCGCCCTTGATGCGCTCAATCATGAGCTCAGCAGCAGCCCGACCCATTTCATCTACAGGCTGAGCAATGCTGGTGATGGGGGGCGAGAGGAAATCCAGCCACTCCATGCGGTCAAAGGCAATAACTGAGAGATCGTGGGGGATCCTGATGCCCAGTTCCTTCGCGGCCATGAGCAGACTGCTTAAAAGGTCGTTATGGCCTGAAAAGACAGCTGTGGGCCCGTTCTCTTGCTTGAGCAAGGTTAAAGCCTGGACCAAGCCTTCCTCCGTTGAATAGCTCCCCCTCCGCACCAAGCTGGGATCGAGTTCCAGACCCGCCTCAGCCAGCGCCTCTTTATAGCCCTCAAAGCGCTCCTTATTGGTGCTCAGCCACTGGGGGCCGCCTAAAAAGCCGATCCGGCGGTGGCCTGCCTCAAGCAGCCGACGCACTGCCTGGGCCACACCTTCTTTATTGTTCACCCCGATGTAGTCTAGGCTCATTCCTTCCAGCAAGCGGTCTATAAGCACGATTGGGAGCTTCTTAGCAAGGGAAGCGATATGCTCTCCCACATTGCTGGAGGAGGGCGAGAGGATAATGCCATCCACCTGCCTGCGGGACATAAATTCCAGGGCCTTCTTTTCCCTTTCCAACCGCTCATCGGTGCTGCTTAGAATTAAGTTGTAGCCCTGGGATTCCAAAATATTGCTCACCGAATGGGCAATACCAGCAAAAAAGGGATTTCGGATATTGGTTACCACCAGCCCAATAGTATTGGTCCGGCCGGTAATCATGCTCCTGGCCAATTCATTAGGTCGGTAGTTCAGCTTTTGAGCAGCCTCTGTCACAGCCTGCAGAGCTTTGTCGCTCACATAGCCATAACCGCCTAAGGCCCGGGCCGCGGTAGCCCGCGAGACCCCCGCTGCTTTTGCCACATCTGTGATTGTTACTTGTCGCTCTCCCCTCATGCTCCACCGCTCCTAGACAATCATGGTTCGGCCTGTTTATTCCTTGCCCTTAAGTGCAGAATGAATAGACATTTCTTGGTACTGGTTCTGCCAATCGGCTGCAAACAGCTCCATGGCCCGATCAGTTAAATGGTGCTTAATTGCTTCTGGATACAGCTCTGGAGCCACCGAGACTCCATCGGTACCCAGGTCGATAATCTCTGCCAGCTGAATGGAAGTTTTAATACTGGCTGCAATGAGCTGCGTGGTGAAACCATAGGTATCCAGCATGTTTTGAATCTGTCCCACCAAGGCGATTCCAGAACCACCCGCCCGCTCCACCCGGCTTACGTAGGGAGCGATGACATAGGCGCCCAGCTTAGCAGCTGTTACCGCCTGGGTGATGTTGAATACTGCTGTGGTGCAAATCCGGATGCCCGTATCCTGGAGCTTTTTCATGGCAGCGAAGCCTTCAACTGTTGCTGGGATCTTCACAATCACCCGCTCCGGGTTAATCGCGTGAATCTCCTTAGCTTCCTTCACAATTCCATCCACATCTTCCGCAATCACCTGGGCATAAACCTCACCAGAGGAGATGTCCAGAAGCTCCTGGACTAGAGTGAAAAACTCCTTGCCTTCCTTGGCGGTGAGGGATGGGTTAATGGAAATCCCATCTGCCGGGAGCCATTCCAGCAGCTGCTTAATGATCTCCACATTGCCTGTATCGATAATAAACTTCATTGGACTCCTCCTATAGGTTTGCTAGTTCTTCAAACACTTCAAGCAAAGACTCGTACGCTTTGACGAAGGTGGGATAGAGCTGCTGGTAGACCTTGACGTTCTCGGGATTGGGCGTGATTACTTCCTGCGTTGGGTTGAGTTTTTCCACTTCGTCAAAGTCTCTAAAGATACCCACACCAATGCCGCCGGCAATGGCAGCTCCCAAGGATGTTGCTTCATGGATAAACTGCGGGAGCAGCATGCGCTTGTCAAACACATCTGCCATAATCTGCCGCCAAATTGCCCCCTGGGCTCCGCCGCCAATGGCCCTAATCTCAGTTGTGGGCACATCACCGGCAAAGCAGTCTAGGATAATCTTCAGGTTCATGGCTACCCCTTCAAGTACCGAACGGATCATCTCACTGCGCCTGTGCTTCCTGGTGAGGCCCACAAAGCAGGCCCGGGCATCGGGGTTCCAGTGGGGACTGCGTTCGCCTAAAAGATAGGGCAGGAAGAGCAGTCCGCCGCTGCCCGGTTTGCTCCGTTTCGCCTGGAGGTCCATGAGCTGGTACTCGCTGAGTCCCAGTTCTTCCCCTGCCCGCACTTCTTGGCCGCAGAGAGTGTCCCGGAGCCACTGATAGGCGCCGCCTGCACTCTGCATCGTTCCCGCAATCTTAAACTTGGTGTGGTCAAAGGAGAGCCAGGTGGAAGTGCGCTGCAGCGGGTCATAAAACGGCTTATCGGAAAGGGAGGCGATCCAGGAAGAGGAGCCCACGTAGACGTAGGAGCTGCCCGCCCGGAAAATTCCCGCCCCCGCAGTGGCACAGGCGCCGTCGCCGCCGCCCACCACAACTGGTGTGCCCGGCTTCAGACCCAACTCTTCCGCCACCTTAGAGCCGATCTCCCCCGCCACATGGAAGGAGGAGTGAACCTCAGGGAGCTTCTCCTGGTCAATCTGGGCTGCAGCCAAGATTTCTTCCGACCACTGGTACTGATTGAGGTCATAAAGGTTGGTTCCCGTTGCATCGGAATAGTCAGTGACAAATTGGCCGGTGAGCCGGTTGATAATAAAATCCTTGGCCTGGAGGAATTTATAGGTTTCTTTATAGATGTGGGGCTGGTTGTCCTTAACCCACATCATCTTTTCCACAGAATAGGTGGGACTGATTCTATGACCGGTAATCCGGTAAAAGCGTTCAGAGCCGATCTGCTCTTCAATGCGGCGTGCCTGCTCCACGCTTCTCTGGTCCGCCCAAATAATGGAGCTCCGCAGCGGATTACCCTCTTTATCCACGGGCAGGCAGCCCATCATCTGGCCGCTAAAGCTGATTGCTTTAATCTCGCCTGGATCCACATTATTGTCTGTGACCAAAGCCTTGGTGGAAACGCAGACCGCGTTCCACCAATCATGGGGGTTCTGTTCCGCCCAGCCTACCTCTGGGAAGTCCGTTTTATAGGCAACAAACTTACTGCCCACTAAACGTCCTTCGTCGTTGTATAAAGTGGCCTTATTGCCTGTGGTGCCCAAATCATGTGCTAAAATGTATGCCGCCATCTCATCCTCCCCTTTGGCCTGTACTGTGCTGGTGCGTCAGTGTTACTCTTCCTTCAAACCATCCACTAAGCGGTGAGCGTTGCTGGCTCCCAGCCTGCTCGCACCTGCTTCCAGTAAAGCTAACGCCTGCTCCGTTGTGCGGATGCCGCCGGAGGCCTTCACCTTAATGCGGTCGCCCACCGTTTCATAGAGCAGTTTAATATCTTCCACAGTGGCGCCGGTGGGGGCAAAGCCGGTGGACGTCTTTACAAAGTCGGCGCCCGCGTTGGCCACCAGTTCAGCCGCTTTCCGCTTCTCGTCATCGGTGAGATAGTGGGTTTCAATAATCACCTTAAGTACCACATCGGGAATGGCTTCTCGAACTGCCCTGATCTCATCTTCCACCTCTTGGTACTTGCCGCTCTTAAACTTGCCTAAAGCCATTACCATGTCCACTTCAGTGCAGCCCAGCTTGACCGCTTCCACCGCTTCGTGAACCTTGGTTTCGGTGCTTTGGATGCCTAAGGGGAAACCTGAAGCCGCATCAAAGCCCACTCCACTTCCTTCTAAAAGCTCTAAAGCGAGCTTCATGTACTGTGATGGGAGGGCTACAGTTGCAAACCCGTATTCCCGGGCAATGCGGCACAATTCGCGGATTTCAGCTTCGGTTGCATCGGGACGCAGTAATGTAGAGTCGATCTTCTTGGCAAATTCCTTTTTGTTCATGTTACTTCTCCTCTCTCATAATCCCCAGGACAGTGCGCACATTCATTCACTCTTTACAAACTAAACAGAGCTCAACTGAGAACGATATCTACTCCAAAGTGATCAGGGTTTTAATGGCATCTCCCTGTACTGCCGCTTCAAACGCCTGCTGCACCTGCTCCAGCAGGAAGGTCTGGCTGATAAAGTCGCCGGGCTCAATTACTCCCTGCTTAATTAGGTCTAAAGCGATGGGATAAAAGCGGTTGGGTATGGCATGGGTAGCCCTGAGCTGCAGTTTATTCACATGGAAGTAGTTCAAATCCAGTGCCACCTGCTCTTTACCGCCGAACTCAAAGCCGATGTAGGTAATAATCCCGGCAAAAGTCATTAAGGGAATAACCCGGTTAATTGTGCTGGGCGGGGCAGTCACTAAAGCCCTGTCAAACTGGATGTTCTTTTCGGCAAAGTATTCAACCAAATCAACCTGATCCATCAGTACCACCTCAGCGCCGAGCTTTTCTGCCAGCTGCAGGCGGCCAGGTTTTCCGCTGCGGGCTAAGACGTAAACTGAACGGGCTCCCATGTGACGGGCAACCCTGGCAGCCATGAGGCCGATGGGACCAGGCCCCACCACAACCACGTCCTGCCCCAGGCCCACTTCAGCTGTTGCCAGCATTTCCAGCGCCACCGTTAAGGGTTCCGCCAGGGTAGCTTCCGCGTAGGAAAGGCCTTCAAACTTATAAACGCTTCGGGCAGGTACTGCCACATATTCCTGGAGCACGACCTTATCTTCCAACAGCAGGTTGATAATGTTGGTGCAGCCACCTGGATCGCCATTTTTACAGTTCCGGCACACTCCGCAGTTAGTGGCATTATCAATTACAACCCCATCACCAACTTGAACATGGGATACCTTGGCCCCCACCTCCACCACCTGGCCGGTAATTTCATGGCCTAAGGGATGGGCAAAGGGATCCCCAAAGGCGTTGGGGTCTCTAAAGATGTGCAGATCTGTTCCACAGAGCCCGCACGCCTTTACCTTAATCAGTACATCCTGCTCACCAATGGAGGGCTTTTCAACCTCCTCCAGGCCGACCTGGCCAATGCTCTTCAGGACCAATTTACGCATGCTGGCGTTCACCTCACCTTTACAACCTGATAGCGTTCCCACATTACCCTTAACTTTATTTTACACCATTTACTTCTTGTGTCAACATTGAACTATTAATCTTCGAATAAAAGCCTTTTTCTTCACCTTTTAGCTGGCCTTTAAATTATTTTACTAATAATCGGAGAGGAAATATGATCTTTTGAACAGAAAGATTATGCAGAGATGCAGTTGCAATTAGGGAAGGAGCTGGACTATGGAGAGCAGGAAAGTGAAACTGCAGATTGCCCTGGACTTTTACACTTTAGAAGAAGCAGCAGCCTGCGCCCAGAAGCTCGTGGATGTCATCGACATTTTAGAGGTGGGCACCCCCCTCCTCTTGGGCGAAGGGATGCATGCAGTTAGGACCATGCGGGAGTTGGACCGGGAAATCACCCTGGTCGCCGACACTAAAATTATGGACGGAGGTTACGGCGCAGCAGAGCTAGCCTTTGCCGCGGGGGCAGACATTGTCACCGTGCTTGGTGCAGCCAATGATGTGACCATCTCCGATACCATCCGGGCAGCGGAGAAGTACCAAGGTAAAATCATGGTGGATCTGATCAACGTGCCCAATCCGGCCCAGCGGGCGGAAGAAGTGGTAACGCTCGGCGCAGACTACCTCCTCTTCCACTTGCCCACGGATCTAGCTGCCCAGGGGCAGGGCTTTGAACTGAAGGGCGTGGATTTAAGCCGGTACCAAGCCGCGGTAGCCGGAGGACTGAACGCAGGCAATGTGGGGCAAGTGTTAACGTTAACGCCCAGCATCGTGATTGTGGGCTCGGCAGTTTATAAAGCGGAAGACCCCCGTGGGGAGGCGCTTAAACTTAAGGAACTACTGAACTAACGGGAGGGACCAAGATGATTAAGAAACGTTTGGAAACAGTGTTTACCGAATTAGCCCAGCTCCCCAAGTTTATTGATGAAGAAAACATGGAAGAGCTCCTCGGTGCGCTGACCAAGGCCAAGAAGATCGCGGTGTTGGGAGCGGGGCGCTCCGCCCTGGCCTTGAAAATGGTGGCCATGCGCCTCAGGCACCTGGGGCTGGATGCTTATGTGGCAGGTGAAACCATCTCCCCCGCTCTAGGTGAAGGAGATCTCCTGTTGGTTGCTTCCGGCAGCGGAAAAACGGAGAGCACCTGCGCGATTGCTAAAAGGGCCAGAGCTAACGGTGCCACCGTGTGGGCCCTCACCGGAACCGACTCTTCTCCCTTGGCGGAAATTGTCCACGGCCTTACCATTCTGCCCACCGCCACCAACGCGAGCAGCGTCCAGTTCGGAGGCTCACTCCCTGAAGCGTGCATTGTCCTTCTAGGGGATGCCCTGGTGCTGGAGCTCATGGAACGGCTGGGCCAGGGACATGGGGATATGATGAGGCGCCATACCAATTTGGAATAAGCTGAACGCAGAAAGAGACTGCACCCGCAAAAGGCGGAGCAGTCTCTTTTTCATGCCTTTATCTTCTAGTCTTGCCGTATAAGGGCCCGTAGTTCTGGCAGGCCCGGTAATCCGCGCCTTGAGGATCCATCGCTCCGAAGGAGCCCCACACCTTGGGCCGGAAAACCTGCTCGTAGGAAACGTTGTGCATCGCCACTGGGATCCGCAGCATGGAGGCCAGGGTGATCAAGTCGGCGCCGATATGACCGTAGCTGATGGCACCGTGGTTAGCGCCCCAGTAGTTCATGACGGAGTAGACATCCTTAAAGGGACCTTCCTTGCCGTCCACAATGGGAGCAAACCAGAGGGTGGGCCAGGTTGGATCCGTTCGGTTATTAATCTTCTCATGCACTTCAGCGGGAAGCTCCACAGTATAGCCTTCCGCAATCTGCAGAACAGGTCCCAGACCCTTGATCAAGTTGATCCTGCTCATGGTTACCGGCATGCCGCCCCGGGCTTTAAAGTTGGAGGAAAAGCCGCCGCCCCGGAAGTATTCCCGGTTCGCGGGCCGCCATTGGGTTGCCTCTAAGCAGCGCTTGGCATCTTCTTCTGTAATCTCCCAGAAGCGCTTCATAATGGGATTGCCGTTTTCATCCCGCTGCTCCCCGGTGCCGTCTAAAGCGCTGGCTCCAGAATTGAGGAGGTGGATAATGCCGTGTTCAGCGTGGCCGGTTAAGGTGTAGCCTGTGACCCGTTTCACCGCCTCGGGGCTCCAGAAGGTGCGCACATCGGAAAAGACCTGGGCCCTGCCGGTGAGGAGATGCCCCAGGAGCATGGAAGCCCCGTTTAAACTGTCATTTTCAGTTGCCACAATATAGGGCTGCCTGATCCCGTTCCAGTCAAAGGAAGAGTTGAGGATCGCTTCCATAAAGTCGCCGTTGGGGAAATGGTCCGTCCACTGGCGCTGGCCTTGGAATCCGGCAGCCAGGGCGTTGTGGCCCTCCGCCTCTTCCAGATAGCCCATTTCCTTCAGCGCCTCGCTGCCCACCATCAGATCCCGCACGATCATTGCGGTCTTCACGCAAAACTCCCAGTGCTGGTCCTTTTCTTCCCGGCTGGCCCTCACCGCATCTTTGTTGAGATCTTCTCCCTCTTGGCAGTAGCGCTTGGTCCAGGCCAGGGCCCGCTCAAATTCCTCGTGATCGTAGATCCCTTCCGCAATCCGCCTATACACTTCGGTCATGTCCACCGACTCACAGCGCATGCCGAGGTAATCTTCGAAGAAATTGTGATCCACCATGGAGCCGGCAATGCCCATGGACACGCTGCCGATGGAGAGATAGCTCTTACCCTTCATGGTGGCAACTGCTAAACCTGCCCGGACAAAGCGGAGAATCTTCTCAGCCACATCTTCTGGAATGGTTTCATCATCCACATCCTGCACATGCCGGCCGTAGATGGTGAACACCGGCATGCCCTTTTGGGCGTAGCCCGCTTCAGAGGCAGCTAAATACACCGCACCGGGCCGTTCAGTGCCGTTAAAGCCCCAAATGGCCTTGGGCATCAGGGGATCCATGTCAAAGGTCTCATAACCATAGGCCCAGCAGGGGGTGACGGTAATGGTTAGGCCCACCCCTTCTCGCTCAAAGAGCTCTGCGCATTTAGCCGCTTCTGCAACCCGACCGATGGTGGTTGGGGGAATAACGCACTCCACCGCCATGCCGTTGGCGTGCTGAACATGACCGCTAATGAGCTTGGCCAAATTTTGGGCCATGCGCATCGTCTGTCCTTCCAAGGACTCCCGAATGCCCCGTCTTCTCCCGTCAATAATGGGGCGAATGCCCACCTTAGGCAGCCGGCCATGCAGTCTCTTTTCCGGTTGATTCAGCTTGAACTCTGACATTGCCATTCCTCCTTGCGTTTTTCTTCTAGCTCTTCAGCTTGCAGGGCTGACCAGGTCACTTCCTACTTCTCATCCATTAAGGGGTGCCTGCCCGGCATGCCCATCTGCTGGCGCAGGGTTAACAGCCGCTCCACCTCAGCAGGGGGCAGCTCTTTGGCGCCGCCTAAAAGATCAGTGATAAAGCAGAGCTGGGCATAGAACTCCAATCCTTCCATCTTAAAGTAAGCGGATACCAGGTCCGGTCCCCAGGATAGCGCTCCGTGGTTTTGGAGAAGTACCACATCATGGGTATCCAAGTAGGGCTCTATGGAATCGGGCACTTCCTTGGTGGAGGGCAGCCCGTACCTGGCAATGGGCACCTCCCCAAAGGACAGTGTGGATTCGGGCATAATCTGCTTAACTAAAGGAACATCCATAATGGCATAGGCGGTGGCATACATGGGATGGGCATGAACCACTGCCTTAACATCGGGACGCCGTTTATAGATTCGCAAATGCATCTTAACTTCGGAAGAAGGCCGATGAATCCCATCGGACTGGAGGAGATTCCCCTCTCCGTCCACTTTGCAGATCATCTCTGGAGTCATAAAGCCTTTGCTCACACCTGTGGGTGTGCATAAAATCTCATTTTCGCTGATCTTTACAGAGAAGTTCCCGTCATTGGCGGCAACCATTCCCCTCTGCCAGACCCGGCGGCCGATATCGCACATCTGCTCCCTGATTACATTCTCATTTACAGCCATAATTCTTCTCCCCCTAATTTGGTCTGTACTCCTTAATCTGACAGGAACGCTCCACAAGCCTCCGCCCTTCCGCCACATCCTGAATGCGGCCTAAGGCCTGCAGCTGCATCAGGATATTGCCAGTGACAGACGCCTCCACCGGCCCAGCGAAAACCGGCTTGCCGGTGAGATCCGCGGTGAGCTGGCACAAAAACTCATCTTGGGTGCCGCCCCCCACCAGATTGATGCAGTCCACTTCCCGGTTTAAAGTCTTCTCTAACCCCTCGATCGCCCGCTTGTATTCTAAAACAATGCCGTTGTAAGCTGCCCTAGCCAGCTCGCCCCTGGTTTTAGGCTTCTGGCCAAGCCTTTCTTGACAGTATTTAAGCACCGCCTCTTCCATATCGAAGGGGGCAATAAAGGACTCGTGGTTGGGATCCACTGCACAAGCAATATGATCCGCTTCCCGGGCTGCCCGGCTGATCTCCGGGTAGCCGATACTGGGATCAGTCTGGGACCACTTCCTTTTCAGCCTTTGGATAATCCAGAGGCCCACAATGTTTTTGAGATAGCGAATGGTCCCCTCCACTCCCCCCTCATTGGTAAAGTTGTGCTCATAAGACTCGCAGTTGATGAGGGGTTCTGTAAGCTCCACACCTAAAAGGGACCAGGTGCCGCAGCTTAAATAGGCGCTGTTTCTACTCCTTAAGGGAGTGGCGCAGACAGCAGAGGCGGTATCGTGGCTGGCAACCGCCACCACCGGTACAGGTCCTAGGCCCACTTCCTCCTGCACCTCCCGGCTTACCTCGCCCCAAATCTGGCCCGGCATCACCAGGGGCTGGAGGAGCCTGGTGGGAATGTTTAGCTTTTCTAACAGCTCCACCGCCCACTCCTTCTGACGGGCATCAAGCATCTGGGAGGTTGAAGCCATCGTATACTCATTGTACTTTTGGCCAGTTAAGGCGTAAGCAAGTAAATCGGGTGTAAAGAGGAGGGCATCTGCCTTTTCCACCAGATGAGGCCGGTACTTTACATCATAATAGAGCTGAAACAGGGTATTTAGAGTCATAAACTGATTGCCAGTTATGTTGTAAATCTCTTGGAGGGTGAGGCCGGTATCTTCCTCGATTTCCTCCAGCATCCCCCTGCCCCGGTCATCCCGGTAATTCACTGGATTAGCCAGCAGATGGCCCTGCTCATCCAGGAAGCCGAAATCCACTCCCCAGGTGCAGATGCCCATGCTGTCAACCTGAGTTCCCTTGAGGGCCACCTTCTTGAGACCCGCCTTCATCTCATGGAAGAGGCGGAGAAAGTCCAAGTAATACCTGCCGTTAAACCAGACCGGCTCGTTGGGGAAGCGGTGCACTTCTTCGATACTGAGCCGCTCGCCATCAAATTCCCCCAGCATCAGCCTGCCGCTGGATGCTCCAAAGTCAAAGGCTAGATGAACTGTTTTCATTTATTCGTCCTCCACCTCCCTCACCATTTGGCCCACTGCCCCACCAGGATGACTCTGGGCAAATCTTTCTTGGGTATAACCTGTTTGCCGTAAGTATAGATGACAGAGCACATCGGTTACCAGACAGGACGCCAAGGAACTCGTTGTGGCAATCATACCGAAAGGTTCACTCTCCTGAGGAGTTGTAAAGACAATCTGCTTATCCACTAAAGGAGTCATGCTGGATTGCTCCCGCCCGGTGAGGGCCACTACTTTACAGCCCTTCTCTCTAACCATGCGGAGGAAGGTGTTTATCTCCTCGCTTTCTCCTCCTTTAGAAAAGACTAAAATGGTATCTCCTTCCCGCACCGCTCCTGAAGCGCCGTGCTGCTGATCGGAAGGATGGACGTAAAAAGCCGGGGCTCCGCAGCAGGCCAAAAGGTGCGCAGCCCGCCTCGCCACTGCCCCTGAAGTTCCCATGCCGGCTACCAAGATGTTTCCGCGGGTTCCCGCCAGGAGACTGACGCATGCCTCAATTTCGCCCCCGAGCTGTTCCGCCAGAGCCTGCAGCGCGGCAGTCTCCATTGCAATTACTTCCCCAATTAAAGTGTTACTCACCAGATTCACCACCAAAAACTGTTTTTAGCGCTGGATAAAGTGCTTTATAATACTCATACTGCTCTTGATAGAGCTTTACGTTTCCCTCAATGGGATAGACGTACTCAGCCTGGAGCAGCTCATCGCTTCGTGCACGGCTTAAAGCATCTGACAGATCCCGGTACTCACCAGCTGCCACCCCAGCTGCCAAAGCGGCACCATAGGAAGAGTGCTCATCCCGCTGTACAACTTGGACGGGGAAACCGTAGATATCCGCCTGGATCTGCTGCCACACCCGACTTCTAGACCCGCCGCCGGAGAGAATGATTCGCTCGATACCTACTCCTAATTCCTGCATAATGAGGAGCGAATCCTTCAGAGCGAAGGAAACCCCTTCCATCACAGCCCGAGCCATATGGGCTTTTGTGTGGGAGAGTGTAAGTCCTATAAAACAACCTCGAGCCCTAGGATCCATATGGGGGGTCCTTTCCCCTGACAAATAGGGCAGAAAAAATAACCCATCTGAACCGGGAGCAGCCCGAGCCGCCTCCAAAGAAAGCAGTTCATAGGCGGAGACGCCTAGATTTCGAGCCGCCTCCTTTTCCAATTGGCCAAGGGTATCCCTAAACCAGCGCAGGGAAAGTCCTGCCGCCAGCACAGCCCCCATGAGGATGCTCCGCTCAGGCGTAATGTAGCTTAGGGTATGCATACGTCGCCCTGGATCAATAATGGTCTCGTGGGTGATTGTGACCAACTGCCCTCCTGTGGCAATAGTGGAGGCCACTTCCCCAGGTTTTAGGCCAAGGCCTAAAGCTGCCATAGCCTGATCTCCCCCGCCCACAGCAACGGGAGTTCCCGCCAGCAGACCAGTGGCTTCTGCCGCTTCCGGGGTCAGTTCTCCTCCGATTTGGAGGGATTCTAAGACGGAAGGAAGGAGTTCTGGGGCTAATTCCAATCCCCCGAGAAGGTCCTCAGACCATTTTCTAGCCGCGACATCAAAGAGCAAGGTTCCGCTGGCATCCGTGGGATCAGTTGCTAGTTGGCCGGTGAGCCGGTAACGGATGTAGTCCTTGGGGAGCAGAACCTTGCGGATCCGACTGTAAGTCTCAGGCTCATGCTCTTTAACCCAAAGTAATGATAGACCTAAAAATCCTGTTGCCAAGGGCAATCCGGTGATCTGGTACAGCTCATTCTGATTGAGTTTCTGTGCAAGCTGTCTCCGCTGAGCTTCAGTCCTTTTGTCAGGCCAGATGATCGCTGGCCGTAGGCACATTCCATTCTCATCGACCAAAACCAGTCCATGCATCTGCCCGGAGAGTCCCACCGCCAGAACCTCACTGCCACTGATACCTACTTGGTTCAACACGCTGCGAACAGTTCGATAGGCCGCATTCACCCAGGCTTCCGGGTCTTGTTCTGCCCATCCCAGCTGAGGAGCGACGATGGGATACTCTTCCCCAGCCACGCCAACGAGACGACCCTCCGGGTCAACCACAGCAGCCCTAACGCTCGATGTTCCAAGATCTAGTCCTAACAGGTACCTCATTGTTACCCCTTTCAGATCAGCATTGCGTAGTTCGTTTCGCTAATCCGTCGTTCTTCGGAATTGTTAGAATGGATACGAAAAGGTGACACGACCCCAAGTGCGGTACGGAGTGATGCCACCTTTCGCGATCTTGCATATTACTGGTCCACCGACTGCTCCGCCCTCTTCCATCTGTGGAAGCCTAGAGGGAACTTCACATGCTGGCCGTAATGGCTCATGGCGATAACAACAATGACGATGAAGCCCCACATGGCCCGCACGAAGAATGGGTCCATCCTGAGCAGGTTCACGCCGGTAGAAACCACTTGAAGAATGAGGACCGATACCACCAGGCCGGACAGCCTTCCAGAGCCGCCCATGGGGTCGATGGCCCCCAAAATGCAGGCCAGAATTGATACCAGCAGATACGACTCGGCATAGTTTGCTTTCACCGAGTTCATCTGGCCCATCATAATGAATGAAGTAACTGCTGCAAAGACGGAGGAAAGCATATACGCCTTGATGATGACCTTCCTAGTGTCAATTGCAGAAAACTTGGAAGCGGTGTAGTTAGAACCAATCATATACACACTGTAGCCAAATGAAGTTTTGTTCAAAAGCACACCTAGCAGAATGGTCAGGACAACGAAGATAATGAACGGAATGGGAATGTCTCCCCAGGCATCATTACCGATGGCAATGAGAAAGTCTGGGAATCCTGTCAGGGTGTAGCCACGGGTGAGCACAATGTTGATTCCTTCCACCAAGGTCATGGTACCCAAAGTAGCCAGCATATCAGGGATGCGCAGATGACCAATGAGGAAACCGTTGAGGGCACCCACTGCCAAGGCAGCCAGTACTCCCCCTGCCATTGCCACTAAAGTAATGAACAGCGAGGCATCCCAAGAACTACCACCACTCAGCCAACTGAGGAGCATCGCGGTGACAATGCCGGTCAGGTTGGTGGTGGCGATGATGGCCAGGTTTATCCCGCCTGCCAGCATGGGCACCATTTGGCCCATGGATAAAAAGGCAAGGAAGGGCAGCTGATAAGCCATGGAAAAGAAGTTTCGCCTGGTTGGAAAACGGACTGGGTTCAGCACGGTCATCAAGACTACGACCGCTATGAGCAGAATGTATAGGGATAAATTGGGAACTCTTTTTTTCATGCCGTAACTTCCCCCTCAACCTGGACTCTAACGCGGGTCTTCTCCTGCCTAATCTGCTGGATCGCGCTGATGGTAATGCTGACTACAATGACGGCTCCAATAAGCACGTTGTACCAGTAAGTGGAGATGCCCAGCAAGGTGAGACCGTTGCTCACAATCGCGAGCAGGAGGATGCCCAGGAAAGTTCCGATAATGGTCCCCTTTCCGCCAAAGACACCCGCTCCTCCAAGGAAGACCGCGGCAATCACATTCATTTCCTGCCCTACGATAATGTTGGGAATGGCCGACTGCACAATGGCAGCATGCACAATGGCAGCTACTCCAGAGAGAAAGCCAATAACCCCAAACACGAACATCCTAGTTTTGAAAACATTGATACCTACGCGCTCGGCAGCAATCTCATTGCCCCCAATGGCATAGATATTCCGACCAATCTGAGTGCGGCGTAGGATAAACCAGCCCGCCACCAGGGTCAGGAGCCAGATAATTGCCAGCAGACTGAGCCCATAAGGAGTGCCGTGCTGCCCTACCCAGCTGCCGATGGCCAGCTGGCCAAACTCCCTAAACATGGGATGAATGACAAAGATTACTTCTCCCTTGGAAAACACATATAGGAGTCCAAAGTAAATGTTTGACGTCGCGATGGTGATAATGATGGTGGGCACCTTAAACTTGTGCACTAAGAAACCATTGAGCAGACCCATGAGCACACCCAAGGCGCAGGCGACGAGAAAAGCGAGGAAAATGTTTCCGCCGTAGTTAAGGGTAAGGATTACCACGATGTACTGCACTACCTGAGCAATTGCGGTAAATGACACATCAGGGCTGCCGCCAAGGATAAGCACAAAGAGGACTCCCACCGACATGATACCCATCACAGAAAAGCTCCGGAGCAAACCAAAAATATTCTCTGCCGTGAGGAAACGGGGATTGTTCAGGGTGATGAAGATGCTCAGAGCGATAATGAGCAGAGCCAGATAGAACTCCGTCTGTTTAGTCAACTTTTTCATCATCTCAGCTCACCACCGATCTGCTGCTGTTGTGTCCCGGTCATTTCCACCAAATTCTGCACCTCTTCCTCAGTGACATCCTGGGTCTCAAGGTGTTCCACCAACCGGCCGTTTCTCATAATGAGAATTCTGTTGCAGTTATTCACAACTTCAGGAATCTCGTCAGAAATCAGAATTACCCCCACACCCTGTTCCGCCATGTTTCGAACGACTTCATAAATGCTGCTCTTGGCAGCCACGTCCACACCGGCTGTTGGGTTATCCAAAATCAGGATCTTGGGCTTGGAGGCGAGCCACTTGCTCAGCACGACCTTCTGTTGGTTGCCTCCGGAAAGGGTCCGCACTTCCACATCTCGGTGTGCCACCTTAATTCCCAGCTCATCGATCCAATGGTCCACGGTCTGTCTCCACTCTCCATTATCCAAGAGCCCCAGCTTATTGCGAAGCTGATCGATGACAATAGGCACCACGTTTTCCCGCACTGACTTCTTCATAACTAAGCCCTGCGTTAAGCGGTCTTCAGGCACATAGCCTATCCCGGCCCGCACCGCGTCCTGGACGCTGTGGATCGTAACCGGTTTGCCGTCAATAACCACGCTCCCTCTATCCGCTGGAGCAATTCCGTAGAGGGCCAGGGCCAGCTCGGTGCGGCCTGAACCAAGGAGACCGGTAATGCCCAAAATCTCCCCGCGCCCTAAAGAAAAGGAGACATCCGCGAAGTTGTTCTTTTTAGTTAACCCCTTCACTTCCAGCAGCTTCCCGTTGGTGGTTTCGGGTCCCTTGTAGCGGGTGTAGGTAATCTTGCGGCCGCTCATGAGCTGAATTAGCTTGTCGTTGTCAACCTCTTCCCGAGGAAGAGTAGCGATCATTTCCCCATCCCGCAAAATACTGACCTTGTGGGCGATCTGGAGAACTTCATTTAGTTTGTGGCTGACGAACATAATGGAAATGCCCTTCGACTGCAGGTCAAAGACGACCTTAAACAGCTGGTCGATTTCCACCTTACTCAGGGCTGAAGTAGGCTCATCCAAGATTAAGAGACGGACATCTTTAGTTAACGCCCGACAGATGGCCACCATCTGTTGATTGGCCACAGACAAGTTGCCAACGAGCTCATGGAGATCCAAATTGATCTGAATCTTTTCAGTGGCAGCCTTAGCAATCTCATGAATCTCCTGCCAGTTTACCAGTCTGTCACCTTTTTCCACCAACTGGCTATAGGCAATGTTTTCCGCCACTGTCAGGTTGGGAAAGAGGGCAAAGTCCTGGTAAATGACGCGGATGCCCAGATTTAAGGAATCAATCTGGCGCAGTCTGGGGTAATGGCGGCCTTCGATTTGAATCTCGCCGCCGTCAGGCTGAACATCACCGGAGATGATCTTAATCAGCGTGGATTTACCGGAACCGTTTTCCCCAATTAAGCAGTGAATTTCAGCTTGATCGATGGAAAAGTCGACACCTTTGAGTGCCTTCACACCGCCATAGTTCTTTTGGATATTCACCATTTGCAGAAATTTACTCATACTATCACAACATCCCGTTCTTATTTGGATTTGCTGTGGTTCCACACCGAAGTGTGGAACCACATAACCCTACTACCTTAGAAATCGTAGTCGCCTGCGTTGTCCTTGGTAATGATGAGAGGTTTGTCGAAAAGTACGTTGATGCCTTCGATGGTGGCCTCGCCCACACCAGGTACGGTCATACCATCATAGATTTCGTTGGCTCTACCGTCCAGGGTCAGTTTAGCGAGGTAAATCATGACATAGGCTGCCTCGCCGGGATCCCAGAGAACGCTGTAGTCCATAGAGCCATCTTCCAGATACTGGCGGGCTTGGTTTGGAGAAGTTGTGCCCAGTACAACAGTGCTGTCTTTCAAGCCCAGATCGCGGACCGCCTGAGCAGCGCCGGGAGCGCCTTGGCTGCCAAACGCCAGGAATCCTTTTACGTCAGGGTTGGCAGTTAGAATCTCAGTTGCGGTTTGACGAGCAGCGTTTTGGTCTTCAGATACTGGGTAGCGGGTACCAACCAGCTCCAGCTCTGGATAGTGCTCGGCTGCATAGGCCAGAGCAGCGTCGGCCCAGATGTTGTGCGCAGGTACGGTTAGGGAGCCTACGAAGATAACGAACTTGCCTTTGCCGCCCATTGCCTCGGCCATGAGGCGCATTGCGGTCTCACCGAACTTGACGTTGTCGATCATCTCAACGTTAAAGTTTGCGTTACCTTGGTCTGGGGATTCATGGGTGAGTACCAGGATGCCGTCTCTTTGTGCCCGGGCAAATACAGGTTCCAAAGAGGTGGCGTTGTTGGGAACTACCAACACAGCGTCTACACCCTGGTTAATGGCGTCTTGGATAATGCGAACCTGCTCAGCTTCGTCTGCGGAAGCGGGAGCTTGCATATAGGTGTAGATATCGAACGCTTCACCAGCATCGAGTAGACCTTTTTCAAACTGATTGAACCAAGGAGAACGGAGCTTTGGAATACCTACCATAGTGTAACCTGCGGCCCGCATCGCGGTGCTGAACAGCATAACTGCTACGAGAGCAAGTGCCAAAATGCTAAAACGCTTTCTCATTACAGATCCTCCTTTATTTTGTTGACCATTACATCCCCTGGGCTAGACGCTCAGTGCGCCGTCTGGAAAGAGCAGCCCCGGATTCTTAATCAGGTGCTCTATTACCAGATACCCGGTACCCAGCAGCACCGGATCCATATGGGACTGACAGAGCCGCACGGTGAGCTTCTGCCATACGCTTGGGATGATTCTGCTTTCGAGTGCTTCCACAACCATCTCAAACCAATATTCTCCTGCACAGGACATATCATCGCCAATGACAACTGTTTCTGGCCCTAAGCTGTAAATTAAACTGGATAGACCGGCGGCGAGAAACTCAGCATTTTCCCTGAGCAGCTGCTCAGCTGCCTTGTTGCCTTGGATAGCCAAGTTAGCCACATCCTCCACCGTTAGATCGTCCCCTAGACCTAATGTGTTGGCCTTGTTCAGCAGAGTCCGTGCGGAACAGTACATCTCTAAACAACCTCTATTGCCGCATTCACATCTGGGACCGTCATGGCAGATGGTGATATGCCCTATTTCTCCTGTGGTTTCCACCCCCCCTTGATAGATTTCTCCATTAAGCAGCAGACCGGCACCTATGCCCTGCCCAACTACTACGTAGATCATGTTGGCACTGGGGTCATAACTACCGCGCCGCTTTTCGGCTAGCACAGCAGCGTTAGCATCATGTTCCATTACTGTTAGCAGGCCAAACTCCTCTTCAATAGTCTCTCTGAGGGATACGTCCTGCCAGCCTGGAAAGTTGGAGATCAGCACAATCTTGCCGTCCCGGATGAGAGGCCCGGGGGCTGCAATGCCTATTCCCACCACCGCTGTCTGTTCTGCTTCCAGTTTCTTAAGAGCTGCTGCAATTAGTGCCTTCAATTCTTCAATAGTGCGCTGCGGAGTCCAGCCAGGATTGAGATTCAGCTGGGAGCTGCATAATAAGAGGCCATCCAAGTTGAAAACTCCCAAGGTAATAGACTTTCTGCTCAGTCTCACCCCGATTACCACGGGGGAGCTAGGGTTGAAGCAGAGTATCGCAGCTCGGCGACCTCGTGTTGTCTGCACATACCCTTTTTCAATTAAGACTCCTGACTCTAAGAGCTGGTTTACGATGTTACCCACAGTCGTCGGGGCGAGCCCCGAACGGGCAGCAAGATCAGTTCTGGTCATGGTCTGGTTGGTGCAAATGAGCTCTAGAATCAAGGAACGGTTATCCTTCTGCACATCGCTTAGATTGCTTCCTCTTCCAAAGTAGGACATTGACTATTCCCCTAAACCAGCTGCAGCTGAAAACAAACGGCCTCTACTCCAGATTGGTATGGCGCAGAGACATGGTTTCGTTTGTTTCGTTAAGCAGCGCCATTAATCTCAAAATAATGTAGTCCAGTAAAATCCATTCCGCCTGCTCATGGGTTGAACCCATAGGCTGAACCGATTTGATGTCCTCATCGGTGGCCATGGTCTGTCCGCCAACTTTCAGAAGTAAGTCTGCGAACTGAACTCCTTCCGCTTCAGGATGGGCGGTGATCACTGCCACTTTAGCGCCTGACTCTTGGCCGATGTGGGCCAGAGTTAAGACTGAAGCGGTGTTTCCAGGCCCAGTGGAAACTACTAACAGATCCCCTTTTCCGATTGCCGGTGTGGTCATGTCCCCAACCACGTGAACATCTAGACCCAAGTGTGCCAGTCTCATGGCAAAGGATTTGAGCACTAGCCCTTCCCGGCCCAGGGCATGAACGAAGATCTTCTTGGCGCCGCGAATGGCTTCAATAAACTCATCCACTTCCCGCTCGGACACTTCATCCAATACCTGGGCAATTTCTGCAACAATTTCTTTTAATGTCTGCTTCATGTTTACTCTCGTCTCCCCCTTCTAAATGCTCAAAGTAATTCTATTTTCCATTGGAATTATTAATGTCATCCACTATATTCTATTCCGGGTGGCCAATTCCTTCCCAAACAACGTACCAGGGTGTATAATTAAGTTCGCAAT
>LSQX01273907.1_pt1 | contig 27359 bp, 20 predicted proteins | sample 654561 | NCBI WGS metagenome assembly LSQX01 (sample SAMN04489861, study PRJNA283612) | anaerobic digester metagenome | isolation source: 4 biogas reactors fed with cattle manure at either 37C or 55C with and... | place: Denmark: Kongens Lyngby | collected 2014
CGGGTGCGTGGATTGAAATGAGATTATGACGCGATATTACATTACAGTAGTCTAAGTCGCACCCCGTGCGGGTGCGTGGATTGAAATCGATCGGCGTATTGGTTGGTATACCGTTTGCCATCGTCGCACCCCGTGCGGGTGCGTGGATTGAAATGAGATTATGACGCGATATTACATTACAGTAGTCTAGTCGCACCCCGTGCGGGTGCGTGGATTGAAATGAGCTGTGCGATCGCGCTAGTAATTGTACGCGTCGGTCGCACCCCGTGCGGGTGCGTGGATTGAAATTCGCAGTTACGAAAGCGGAATATACTGTTGTTAGCGGTCGCACCCCGTGCGGGTGCGTGGATTGAAATTGACCACCGTCTCATATTCCCCAGCCAAATACTCGTCGCACCCCGTGCGGGTGCGTGGATTGAAATACGCAAATGAGTACCTCTGGATTTAAAACACATAGGTCGCACCCCGTGCGGGTGCGTGGATTGAAATAAGTTTGTTCCAATTATTCTTAATCTCTTGCAACGTCGCACCCCGTGCGGGTGCGTGGATTGAAATTCCGTCTATCTCAAGTTCGAAGCTCTCCGGCTGCAGGTCGCACCCCGTGCGGGTGCGTGGATTGAAATCACGTGTCCTTTGGAGCATTTGCAACAAGCGCAGGTCGCACCCCGTGCGGGTGCGTGGATTGAAATCTCATCCCAAATAACTTGGTTGGGATGTCTTATAGGGTCGCACCCCGTGCGGGTGCGTGGATTGAAATTCGGTGACCAATTTTGCATACCTGGACATGTCCTGTCGCACCCCGTGCGGGTGCGTGGATTGAAATGTCTGTAAAATCAGCAATGATTTCAAATCAACAAGAGTCGCACCCCGTGCGGGTGCGTGGATTGAAATGAGCGCGGCCTCGTAAATCTTTTGCAGTTGGAACGTCGCACCCCGTGCGGGTGCGTGGATTGAAATAAGTGAAACACCTTATTCCTAAACTTGTCGCGGTGGTCGCACCCCGTGCGGGTGCGTGGATTGAAATAAACGATAAGTATCGCCATAAGTTAATCCGTCACCCCGTCGCACCCCGTGCGGGTGCGTGGATTGAAATCTCAAGGTCCAGAATATGTCCTCTACATCCAAATCGTCGCACCCCGTGCGGGTGCGTGGATTGAAATGCGCATGGCGGACGAACTGGCCCTTGCTCTCCGAGTCGCACCCCGTGCGGGTGCGTGGATTGAAATTTACATCGAATACGATACACCTAGAAAAGTCAGCAGTCGCACCCCGTGCGGGTGCGTGGATTGAAATGCGGCGATTGAGCGAACAGAGCGAAGCGATAAAAAGTCGCACCCCGTGCGGGTGCGTGGATTGAAATCGTAGGGTCCAAAATATATCCTCAACATCCAACTCGTCGCACCCCGTGCGGGTGCGTGGATTGAAATATAGCAAAAGCCGCACAAGAATCCATAAAAGCCGGTCGCACCCCGTGCGGGTGCGTGGATTGAAATTTATGAGAGTGAGCGTTGCTGTTGCGTTATTGATGTCGCACCCCGTGCGGGTGCGTGGATTGAAATTTATACCCCTACCCCAGCCCTTACCGCGACCCGATGTCGCACCCCGTGCGGGTGCGTGGATTGAAATCTAACGATACCGTATACAGCCGTTGGGGAATGTATGTCGCACCCCGTGCGGGTGCGTGGATTGAAATATTGCTGAAATGGAGGATTACTACCGTAACCAGGTCGCACCCCGTGCGGGTGCGTGGATTGAAATCAAACTGGTTTATCGTTGGTCGGCGATGCTGCCATGTCGCACCCCGTGCGGGTGCGTGGATTGAAATGTGCAAGGGGCGAAAATCGAGGTTTTCGAGAACGCGTCGCACCCCGTGCGGGTGCGTGGATTGAAATCCAGAAAAATAGGAAGCGTGACATTTGATGGACACGTCGCACCCCGTGCGGGTGCGTGGATTGAAATGTTTAGGTTTATTATGGCCATCATAAACTTTAAAGTCGCACCCCGTGCGGGTGCGTGGATTGAAATTGCGATTAAAATGTTTTGTAATCTCATCTAAAATAGTCGCACCCCGTGCGGGTGCGTGGATTGAAATAATAAACCAAAGCGCGGGTTCAAACCAATCTGCATGTCGCACCCCGTGCGGGTGCGTGGATTGAAATCAGACAGACAAGAAAGGAGAGGTAAAAATGAAAGCGTCGCACCCCGTGCGGGTGCGTGGATTGAAATCCGTGACATTGAATTCCTGATTGACAAAGCAGATGTCGCACCCCGTGCGGGTGCGTGGATTGAAATATAGCGAGACAGCCGCAAGCGACTATACTGTCGAGTCGCACCCCGTGCGGGTGCGTGGATTGAAATCGGATCGACAAAGCTTCTGAGTTCCAACTGCAAAAGTCGCACCCCGTGCGGGTGCGTGGATTGAAATTGTTGCAGAAATTAGAAGCCTAGCATTTAGAGGAGGTCGCACCCCGTGCGGGTGCGTGGATTGAAATAATATAAACATGTGTATGTGGCTCTGCAACCTCTGTCGCACCCCGTGCGGGTGCGTGGATTGAAATATATGACGGTGAACATATAGTGGCCGATTATAGAGTCGCACCCCGTGCGGGTGCGTGGATTGAAATATCAAAAAAGGGCTTAATAACGCCCCATTTTACAGTCGCACCCCGTGCGGGTGCGTGGATTGAAATCTCTTAACTGCCCCCTTATCAAGTAGCGGGGGCAACGTCGCACCCCGTGCGGGTGCGTGGATTGAAATCTTTTGATAACAAAAGAAATAAAAACGCGATTGAGTCGCACCCCGTGCGGGTGCGTGGATTGAAATCACCGCCCGCGAACGACGTCAGATCTCACACGTCCGTGTCGCACCCCGTGCGGGTGCGTGGATTGAAATAAAAATCTCACAGTCGACTCTGCATTGTCGATGAAGTCGCACCCCGTGCGGGTGCGTGGATTGAAATGAGAATGGGAACCCCGTCGATGAATGTTACGCGTGTCGCACCCCGTGCGGGTGCGTGGATTGAAATCGTAATCTGATAGGTCTGGATGTCTACGCATACTGTCGCACCCCGTGCGGGTGCGTGGATTGAAATCACCGCCCGCGAACGACGTCAGATCTCACACGTCCGTGTCGCACCCCGTGCGGGTGCGTGGATTGAAATCATCAACAACAACCTTGTCGGTCTAGAAAAGGTCGTCGCACCCCGTGCGGGTGCGTGGATTGAAATTCTTAGATAGCAGAGTATGTCCTCAGCGTCAATATGTCGCACCCCGTGCGGGTGCGTGGATTGAAATTTCCACAAGCCGCTTTAAGCCAAAATTCCCCCGAGTCGCACCCCGTGCGGGTGCGTGGATTGAAATTCGTCCATAACGAGCCCCCTAAAAAAATCAACGATGTCGCACCCCGTGCGGGTGCGTGGATTGAAATCGACAAATCAGAAGTTAAGGAAGATTTATCGCGAGTCGCACCCCGTGCGGGTGCGTGGATTGAAATATAGGATGCTATAATAAAGTCAGATTAAGGGTGGGTCGCACCCCGTGCGGGTGCGTGGATTGAAATACAATAAAGGCTATTAACGGATAGCCTTAATCCGGTCGCACCCCGTGCGGGTGCGTGGATTGAAATATGCATAACGCCATCATATCCCAATTGCAGACAAGTCGCACCCCGTGCGGGTGCGTGGATTGAAATTACTGTCATTGAAGATTTATCTAGATAAACCAGTTGTCGCACCCCGTGCGGGTGCGTGGATTGAAATACATAGTTATCTATGTCATGATATAGTATAGACAGGTCGCACCCCGTGCGGGTGCGTGGATTGAAATATGGGTAATTACAGCATGTTATTAAATGGTTATAGTCGCACCCCGTGCGGGTGCGTGGATTGAAATGCGACAGTTTGAACTCTTCGCGGCGTATCGTATTGTCGCACCCCGTGCGGGTGCGTGGATTGAAATATCCAATTAACTATATTAACAATTAACTATATAAGTCGCACCCCGTGCGGGTGCGTGGATTGAAATGCTGATAGATTTTTTGGAATGTTGTAAACGGTTTGGTCGCACCCCGTGCGGGTGCGTGGATTGAAATATCTGATAAACCGATAACTGTCAGCAACGATATCAGGTCGCACCCCGTGCGGGTGCGTGGATTGAAATTTAGAGAGTTTGCGGCACTCTCTATACCAGTAATGTCGCACCCCGTGCGGGTGCGTGGATTGAAATATTTTGTCATTAAGTTGTGTCATACGGTCGATAAAGTCGCACCCCGTGCGGGTGCGTGGATTGAAATTTCCAAACATCAAACTATTTTTTAGTGAAAAACAGTCGCACCCCGTGCGGGTGCGTGGATTGAAATCCATCGCTCCAAAAACTTTCGCTTAGACTCCCAAGTCGCACCCCGTGCGGGTGCGTGGATTGAAATTTGTAGTCAACTACGAAACACTTGACAAAAAAGTAGTCGCACCCCGTGCGGGTGCGTGGATTGAAATATTGGATAGTAATCATCATAGCAAATTTATTGCTAGTCGCACCCCGTGCGGGTGCGTGGATTGAAATTCTCAGCTTTACGTAGAAATTTGCGCCACTCCCTTGTCGCACCCCGTGCGGGTGCGTGGATTGAAATCATACGCCCTGACGGAGGTATCATCGAAAACCTCGTCGCACCCCGTGCGGGTGCGTGGATTAAAATGCCAAACCTCAAAGCATAATTTTGAGTAGAAATAGTCGCACCCCGTGCGGGTGCGTTGACTGAAATAAAAAACGCACCTTTTTTAGATGCGCAATAAATGAAAAAACGTTACTTTCCTAAAAATTTCCTTATCTGTTCTAAAGTCTCTTCACTTAACACATGTTCAATCTTGCAACAATCCTTCTCTGCGGATTCTTTCGAAACACCGAGTTTAATCAAAAAATCTTTAATCAATAAATGCTTTTCATAGATTTTGCCGGCAATTTCCCGGCCTTTTTTTGTTAATGTTATTTCGCCGTAGTCAGCCTTTTCAATAAGATTGTTTTCTTTTAAAACATTCATGGCTTTGTTTACGCCGGGTTTAGATACGCCTAGATATTTAGCTATTTCTACGGATTTTACTTTTTGATCCCGCTTTTCAATGATGAGAATAGCTTCCAAATAGTCTTCGATGGATTTTGTTAATGTGATCATCATTCACTCCTTATTCTTACTTTTATTATAGCATACTTGTTAAACGATTTCAAAAGTTAATTGTAGTTAACTATTTGATTGACTTTTGGTGCTCTTTCTATTATAATAATTAACACAGGTTAACTTTTTTTTGAAAGAGTGAGAATATGCGTTGTGGGAGAAGAAGAAGGAGAAGATGTTTCGCAAGCGGAGTATGCCGGATGAGTGATTTGCAGAAGGGGCAAAAGGGAAGGGTGTTGAACGTTTGCGTCACTTCTCCAGCTTTGCGAAGACGCCTCTTTGACATGGGCATCACCAAGGGCGCAGAATTTGAAATCAAGAAGATTTCCCCTTTCGGAGATCCTGTTGATATAGTAATCAGAGGTTATGAATTGTGCCTCAGAAGGTCAAGCATGGAAGAGATTGAGGTTGAGGTGCTGGAATGAGAATTGCTTTAGCCGGAAATCAGAATAGCGGTAAAACCACCCTTTTTAATTTGCTGACAGGATCGAACCAGAAGATTGGGAATTGGCCGGGAGTTACCATCGATCGGAAATCGGGAATCATTAAAGGCACCGATTTTGAATTGATTGACCTTCCCGGCATCTATTCGTTAAGTCCCTATAGCCCGGAAGAAGAAATATCGAGAAAGTTTTTGTTGGAAGAAAAGCCGGATTTAATCATAAACATAGCCGATTCGACTTCCATCGAAAGAAGCCTCTATTTAACAACCCAACTGCTGGAACTGGATACCAGGGTGGTCCTGGTTTTGAACATGTGCGATGTTCTGCGCAAGAAGGGAATCAACATTGATGTAGAAAGACTCAAGGAAGAATTGCAGATCGACATTCTCCAGATATCGGCTTTGCGGGGCACGGGCATTGACGAATTGATTGAGTATCTAAAAAAACAGACAATAAAAGAAAACCCGAGATTGAAGATTTTTCCCGAAAACGTTGAAAAGACAATTGCGGAGATTGAAAAAAAGAATAATCTTCCCGATGGGCGCTTCATTGCTGTGAAATTACTTGAACGGGATCGTTTGTTTAAGGATTTATTGAATAAAGAGATTGAAGAAAAGATAAATGCATTGGAAAAGATGTGTGGGACCGACATGGAAGAAGCAATCGCCAACTTCCGTTATGAGTGGATTGAAGGGGTTGTAAAAAGGTCGGTCACATCCCAGGTTATAAAAGTCACCTTTTCGGATAAACTAGACAGAATCTTCTTAAACAAATATCTGGGAATCCCCATATTCGTCGTCATAATGACCCTTGTTTACTTGTTGTCGGTGGGGGTTGTCGGCGGGACGACGGTCGAATGGATCGAGAACGGAACCGAAAGACTTCAGGAAGCGGTCGCATCGGGTTTGCATAATTTGGGGGCTTCGGAATGGTCCGTCAGTTTGATGACGGACGGGGTCATAACAGGAGTCGGCGCGGTCCTGAATTTCGTTCCTCAACTACTGATTCTCTTCATTTGCATTTCGGTATTGGAAACGACCGGTTACATGTCGCGGATAGCGTTCCTCTTGGATAAGATCTTCAGGCGCTTCGGTTTGAGTGGGAAAGCCCTGATTCCCTTCATCGTCGGATCCGGATGCACGGTTCCCGGCATCATGGCAACGAGAACGGTCGAAGACAGCAGGGAAAGGGAGATGCTGATCACTTTGACACCCTTTATCCCCTGCAGTGCAAGGCTCCCGATCATTTCTCTGATTGCAGGTTTTTTCTTTGATAAATACATGGGTTTGGTCACGGCATCGTTTTATTTCCTTGCGATTGCCGTCATCATCCTTTCCGCAATCATCCTCAAGAAAACCATCTATAAGGATGTCAATTCTTCATATGTCTGTGAACTTCCGGAATTTAGGCTTCCCGACGCGAGGTATGTCGCGCGCGATGTCTGGGAGAAAACATGGGGGTTCATCAAACGGGCGGGAACGGTCATCTTCCTTTGCTCCGTGGTGATATGGGTTCTCCTTTCGTTTTCCTGGAGATTCGAATACGGAATACCGGTCGAAAAGAGCATTCTCGCTTCAATCGGCAATCTGTTTTCGTGGATTTTCTATCCGATGTTGGGAGAACTATCCTGGGGAGCCACCGTTTCCGCCATCCAAGGTTTGGTTGCAAAAGAACAGGTGGTCTCTTCCATGGCGGTTATCGCCGGTTTTTCCGGCGAGGTGAGCGGCAATCTGCTCTTTTCCGGCGAAGGAATTTTCGGATTTTTTACACCGGCGAGCGCTTATGCCTTTATGGCTTTCAACATCTTCAGCGCGCCCTGTTTCGGAGCCATCAGCGCCATGCATAAAGAATTCGGAAGCATTAAGAAAACACTCCAGGCAGTCTTTTTCCAGACCGGGCTGGCCTGGGTTCTCGCCACTTTCATTCACTTAATCGGTCTGGCGATAGGAGGTATTTTTTGAAACCGATAGACATAGTCATTATAGTCGCAGTCGTCCTGATCATGGGTCTGATCATATATTTCCGGTTCATTAAAAATAAGAATTCGGAATGCGCATCCTGCGCAAAGGTCGACAAATACAAGCTGAATAGGCTTCGTGCCTATTATGAAAAAAACAAAAAAGAATGAGCCGCGGAAAGCGGCTTTTTTGAATTAAACAGGAAATCTTTGGAAATATTATAAAAGAAGGCTTGTCATAATGCTTTCGTTTTCGGAATAGAAATAAGTAAAGGAGCTTGAAGCAATGATTCTTCCTGACATCTTTTCGGCGTTAATCGTCACCTTCGCTTGCTTCGGCGGTTTCCGGCTCGGAATGCGGCGCAGCTTCACCCGGCTTGGGTGTTTGTTCATCTTTGCCTTTGCCGGTTTTTTGCTTTCGGACATCATTGCTTCTTGTCTTTATAATTCAGACTTTTCATTTTTAAATATAAAAATTCAGGGTCTGCGTCTGCGGACGTTCCCGGGTTTACTGAGGGCGCTCGTTGCCGTCAATTTTCCTGAATATTCCGCTTATGTGAATGACGCTTATTTTTTAAATCTGACGATTTTGAAATTTTCGAAAGCGATCTTAAAAATTCCTTGTTTTCTTCTTTGGATGCTTCTTTCCGTTCCAATCATCGACGGGCTCTTTTTTAAGAAAATGTTTCAAGGAAGCCAAGAGAAGATTTCCGAAAAGATCATGGCTGCTGCGGTCGGTTGCATTCATGGACTTGTTTTATTAATGTTTGTGCTCTCGCCCCTGAACGGCATCAACCAAATAAAAAGCACCTTAGAAAATGAACCAGTAAGAAATAACGGACACGTCGCAATGAGCTTGAGTGGCAATTCTGTTTTCGACGGTCTCTTCAAAACCCATTATAAAAATGAAGGGGTTGCTTTCCGAAAAGATCTTGAAAGCATCATGTCTTTACGGGAGGCGAGCGATCCCGGGATTCTTTTGACCGTTTTGGAAAAAGCGGAAGCGACGGAGTTGCTCGCTCCCGCAATCATCGAGATATTTTTATTATCAAAGGACACGGCAGTCAATGAGAAACTGATCAAAGAATTGAAGGCTGTTTCCTACCGGAAAGAAATCCCCCGCTTAAACAATGCCTACAAACTGTTCCGAGGTTTGGATTTTGATGAATTTCCGGAAATTGATGGTTCAATCATAAAGGCAATCGCGGATGAATTGAACGCCTGCAAGATAATTGACATTTTATTTCCCCACCTGATTTTTGATTTTTTTCCGGAATTGAGCGAATATATAAAAGCAGACATAAATGGTATAGCTTGGACACGGGAAATCCAGATATATGCAAGGATTTATGAGTTGCTTGAGCCCATAGAAAGAACTTTCGATGAGTTTATGAAATGCTCTGAGGAAGATGTTTTGGAAGCCTTGGATTTGCTCTTTTCATCGGATTTATACAAGCGAAACGAAGAAATAATCATCGAACTATTCATGGAAAACATTCTGCCGGAAAACCTCCGCAATCTTGAGTTTACTGCTATAAAAGAAAGCGAAATCACCAATGCCTATCTATTTGCAAGCTTTTTGTATAAGCATGGGTTTTTCTCAAAGGAGTTTACATATACCAATTTTTTGACCGATGAGAACATTGAAAGAATCATTACTCATATCTGCGAGTCTGATTTGTTAGTTAAAAACATTGATAAAATCCTTCCAATCCTTTTTTCCAAATCAAGTTTAAATATCAATGTGATTATTTTGCCGGCTCTCGACTGGAAAAGTTCCGAGGGAAGAGCGGAATTGCGAAGATTTTTTGAGTTTCTGCGGCTTTTTTCAAACAACCAAAAACATAAAAAGGAAGTGCTGTTTTACACCGAATCATTTTTAAGAAAAAAGGAAATATCCTCCCTTGTTTATCTGAACGGCGATAAAATAATCTCCCATTTCATTGCTGGTTTCTTTGGAAAAGGTTTTTCGCTTTCTCATTCAGTAGCTTGGGACTCAGAAGAAGGCAGAAATGAGATTATGAATCTGGTCAGGATTTACCGCGAATTTGCTCGGACCGATCTCATTTATGCAAAGTCTCTAAAGAAAATCTCCGACAAAAATCTCACTTCAATCGGCAATGTCCTCCATGAATCGGCATTGTTCCGGAAGAATTTCAATGAGATATTGAAATCTCTTCTCAGGAATCTTTCCCTTGGCTGGGAACTAGAATGCGAATTCGATGAGCCAACTGAAGAAGAGGTCGTGCGCTTGCTTTTTGCTTTGAAAGCGATGAGCGAAATCAAAACGGAGGCGGATATTTTTAAACTAAGTTCGAAAGAAATAGATGCTGCGCTTTCCTCCAATACGATTGTCGAGGTGTTGAAACAATATTTGCATGATCTTGAAAGGGATGGACATTTATGCATTAACATTGATGAAAGCGAATGGAAGGAGGAGTTAAGGAATTTTCTGTTTGCTTTAAAAAGACTCTCAGAAAAAAAACAAAACTTCGGAATGAAAAACTTTGATCTGAACATCATTCATTTCCTCACGACCGGAAACGAAGGTGAGGAAAGTAATGATTTGTCATTGATATTGAAATCAAAAATCCTGACCGACACGATTATTTCGAAAATAAAAGATTTGGAAAAGAACAGGAATACAGGTGAGGGAATATTCATCATCAATGTCCGGGACGAAGATTGGATTGACGATTCTTCGGACCGGCCGGGAGAACTGAGGAATTTTGTCCGCGGAATCCAAATAATTTATAGAAAATTAAATATAGACTTAAACAATCCCGCTATCCACAGGGAAAAGCTGAAAGAAATCAGTGCCGGAACTGAAGACACGAACGGGGACGGGGTGATTGACGATAACGATGACAATGAGTTGAGAGAAATAATTAAATCGAAAATCCTTGCGGATACGATCATATTTTTGCTTTATGAAGAAGTAATAAAATCGTGAGCGTTTTTAATGCAAAGATTTCCAAAATATGCTATAATAATAATCGAAGATACGTGATGTATCTTCAGAAACGATAAACTATCATTTCAAACACCCCTCCCCCTAAAAGCCGTCTCCTATTAAGGACGGCTTTTCCCTTTGTATGCCTGTAAACCTTTGATTGTTGTTTTTTCGATTTCGGAAATATTTGATATTTACCAGTTGAATTTTTTTTAGTTTTGGTATATAATATTAAATACCTGGCGATGCACTTAGTTATCAGGAGAAGCAATGAACAAAAAAAAGCTCGCGGCGCTCAAAGCGGCAGAACACATTAAAAATAATATGGTGCTCGGACTCGGCACCGGTTCCACGGCCTACTATCTGATCGAAAGAGTCGAAGAACTTGTTAGGTCAGGTTATGATTTGAAATGCGTCGCGACATCAAAGCAGACCGAAGAGCATGCCAGGGTTTTGGGGATTCCTGTTTTTGAACTTGACGAGGTCGAAAGCATTGATTTGACCATCGACGGTGTCGATGAAATCGACCCCTCCTTCAATGCCATCAAAGGTGGCGGCGGAGCTTTGCTTAGGGAGAAAATCGTCGCTGGCATTTCAGAAAAGGTCATCTGGATAATGGACGAAAGCAAATTGGTTCCCGCGCTTGGGAAATTTCCCTTGCCGGTTGAAATCATCAGTTTCGGCCATCGGCATTTGCTTAGGAAAATGGAATCCCTCGGTTTGAATCCGGCTTTAAGGTTGAGCGAAGGTAAGCCCTATCTTACCGACAATCGGAATTACATTGTTGATTTGCATTTGGGCGAAAACTTTGACATTCCGAAAATCAAAGCCCTCTTGGATGATTTGAGCGGTGTTGTTGAAACGGGGCTTTTCTTAAACACCTGCGACATGATTGCAGTGGGGTATGATGGTGGGGCTAAAATAATCATTAACAATAAAAAATAATTTTTTGATCGGGACGTGGCGCAGTTTGGTAGCGCGTTTGAATGGGGTTCAAAAGGTCGCAAGTTCGAATCTTGTCGTCCCGACCATTTTTATTTGCAAAGGAGTTGCTTTTGATGAAAATTGGATTTATCGGCCTCGGCGTCATGGGGAAGGCAATGGCCAGAAATCTCAAGAAAGCCGGGTTTGATGTATCAATCTATGCAAGGAATCCCCAAAAAGTTCAGGATCTCGTTTCCGAAGGCTTCAAACTTTACGGAACGATAAAAGAACTGATTGCGGTTACCGAGATTGTGATTACGATTGTCGGCTTTCCTTCCGACGTGAGGGAAGTTTATTTAGACGAAGACAAGATCATCAACAACGCGGAACCGGGCACGATTGTCATCGACATGACCACTTCCAGCCCGACCCTTGCGCAAGAAATTCATCAAAAAGCAAAAGAAAGAAACATAGATAGTCTGGATTGCCCCGTGACCGGGGGCGATTTGGGCGCGAAAAACGGTACGCTCACCATCTTTGTGGGCGGTGAATTCGCGGTTTATGAAAAAGTTTTGCCGGTTCTGAAGGCAATGGGGAAAACAATCGCCTATGTCGGCGGCCCCGGTTCCGGCCAGCATGCGAAACTTGCCAACCAGATAGCGATTGCCGGCGTGATTTCGGGGGTTGCGGAAACAATCGCCTACGCCAGGGCAAACGGGCTCGATCCGAAATCCTTGGTCGAGATTTGGGCGAGTGGCAGCGCCAGCAGCTGGCAAATGAAGAACATGGCTCCCAGGGCTCTTGAAGGCGACATGGATCCGGGCTTCTTCATCAAACATTTCATCAAAGACATGAACCTTGCGCTTTCCGAATCCGAAAACAAAGGTTTGGAATTGCGGATGCTGAAGACGGTCCGCAACATGTACCAAGAAATGGCCGAGCGCGGCTATCAGGATTTTGGAACGCAGGCAATAATTGATTATTATAAAAAAAATAATTCTTAAAAAGGANNCTTACGGGTTGATCTTAACATTAATACTGATTGTGGTATTAATCGCCATCAATGCTTTTTTTGCTTCGGCAGAAATGGCTGTGGTTTCGGTCAATCAAAACCGTTTGAAAAGGGTTCTTAGCAGTGGGGATAAGAGAGCGGAAATTTTAAAGAAACTGACTTCGGAACCCACGCGGTTCCTTTCTACTATCCAAGTGGCAATCACTTTGGCCGGATTTCTTTCAAGTGCGACTGCGGGTTCGAAACTATCCGTTTATGTCGTGCGGCTCTTTGCTTCAATGGGAATCAGGATGAACGAAACGATCGCAATGATTTTGGTGACCTTGATTCTTTCATATTTTAATCTCATTTTTGGGGAGCTCTTTCCGAAAAAACTTGCTTTGAAGAATCCGGAAAAAGTTGCGCTGCGCTCTGCGCGCGTAATCCGCTTCGTGATGGTAGTCTTCAATCCGTTTGTGAAGCTGCTCACTGGTTCGACTGATTTGCTATTCAAAATCACCGGCAGCGATAAACAAACCGAAGAAGAAAAAGTAACCGAAGATGAAATCAGATCTTTGATCATTACCGGCCATATCGAAGGCTTGATCAACGAAGAAGAAAAAGAAATGCTGGAAAGCATCTTTAAATTCGATGATCTGAGCGCCGATGAAATCATGACCCCGCGCATCGACGTGTTTGCGATCAATCTTGACAAGCCTCTTGCAGAACAAATGGACATGATTATTTCCGAAGGGTTTTCAAGGCTTCCTGTTTACAAGGACGAAATCGACAACATCGCCGGCGTGCTCCACGTCAAGGACATCTTGAAATATGCCAATAAGCATGGTTTTGAAGATTTTCCGATAGAAAAATTGATGAGGAAACCATATTTCGTCCCGAAACACATTAAAATCGATGTCCTTTTCAAGAAGATGCAGGCAACCAATAACCAAATGGCGATTTTGATTGACGAACACGGAGGTTTTGTCGGCATCGTCACGATTGAAGATTTGGTAGAAGAAATCGTGGGGAACATTTACGATGAATACGACGAAGAAGACACTTCCATCCAAGAGTTGGATGAAAAGACTTATCTCGTGGACGGGGGCATCCAGATTCAGGAACTGAACAAACGCCTGAAAATCAACATTGATGACACCGACGAAAACTATGACACTTTGAGCGGGCTGATCATTTATTTGTTGGGTTACATCCCCGACAAAAGCTTCAAAGAAGAAATCAAATACGGCAATCTTGTTTTTAAGATTAATAAGGTTTGCTCAAACAGGGTTGAGGAAGTATTGCTTACCATCAAGGAAGAAGATTCCGAAAACTGATTAACATAATAGCGCTCCACAAGCGGAGCGCTATTTTTATCGGATGAAATTTGAAGTAAATAACTGTTGATAATTGGTGCATGTTTTGGTATAATAATAAAAGCCGTGGAGGAGTACCCAAGAGGCTGAAGGGGCTGGCTTGGAAAGCTAGTAGGCCGCTAACCCGGCGCAGGGGTTCAAATCCCCTCTCCTCCGCCAGTGTGAAAACAACAGGCTTGGTATAGTGGTATCAAGCCTTTTTTTAATGTAATTTGTTTCCTTGGAGTGTCTCTCTTTAAAAATAGAAGCCATCGTAGGGTTGGGCTGATAAAAGGCTTTTTTTCCCTCTTTTGCTCCATTTTATCATGCAAGAGGGCTAGTTTTTTGATGTTATAGCATGCATAAAGAAGGCACCGGTAATTGAAGTTCTTTTGTATAACTCAAGCCGTGATGTTCCTTCAATTCTGCGAACATCGGATATCTTTCGTAGCTTGTATGTTTCTTTTCCTCTTTCATTAACCTTATCTCTCTTGTTGCTTCCATTTAAGAAGCATATATGTGTCTTGTGACGGTCTTGCTTGAATAGTTTTTAAGGCATTCTTTTCTGAAAGGACAATCGCCGCATTCTTTCTTTGAAAGTGATGATGACGAAGATCACGTTGACAAAGATCAGTTGCCTGCGTAAACGGGCTTTTTTTCTTTTTTCATCTTACCACATCTGTACTGATATATTTCATTATAAAACATGCACCGCAAATTTTCAACTTATTTCCCAAGAAATAGGAATTGTATTTTTTTTACTTTTTTAAGTCTTTTTATATTTTCTTAACTTGGATTTTGTTTTGAAATCGTTTATCATATAAACAGCACAAAGGAGGTTTTTCATGGACTACGGAAAATTGAGCTTGGAATTGTGCGAAAAGCACCGGGGTAAATTGGAGCTCATATCCAAAGTTCCCGTGACCAAGAGGGAAGAATTATCGGTCGCTTACACGCCCGGTGTTGCCGAGCCCTGCCGGAGAATTCATGCCAACAAGCATGATGTCTACCGCTACACGATCAAGGGGCGCACCGTGGCCGTCGTTTCCGACGGAAGCGCCGTTTTGGGTTTGGGAGACATCGGCCCTGAAGCGGCGATGCCGGTAATGGAAGGCAAAGCACTGCTCTTTAAGGAGTTTGGAGGGGTGGATGCTTTTCCGATCTGTCTCGACACCAAGGATACGGAAGAAATCATCAAGACCGTCAAGTATCTGGCTCCTACATTCGGCGGCATCAATCTTGAGGACATCTCCGCTCCGAGATGCTTTGAGATTGAGGAAAGGCTGAAAGCGGAATTGGACATTCCGGTCTTCCACGATGACCAGCACGGAACGGCAATCGTCGTTCTTGCGGGATTGATCAATGCCTTGAAATTGGTCAACAAAAAATGGGAGGACGTGAGCATCGTCATCAACGGGGCCGGAGCTGCCGGCATATCGATTTGCAGATTGCTTCTGAAAATGAATCCGAAGGACATTGTTTTGGTCGACAAATTGGGAGCGCTCGCAGCGGGCGAAGTATGGATGAACCCGGTTCAGGCCAAAATGGCGGAACTGACCAACAAAGAGGGAATCCGTGGTCCGCTTTCGGAAGTCATCAAAGGCAAGGATGTTTTCATCGGCGTTTCCGCTCCGAAGATTGTCACATCGGAGATGATTGCGACCATGTCCAAAGACGCGGTTGTATTCTCGATGGCAAATCCCATTCCCGAGATTATGCCGGAAGAAGCCAAAGCGGGAGGAGCGAGAGTCATCGCCACCGGCAGAAGCGATTATCCGAACCAAATTAACAATGTCCTCGTGTTCCCGGGAATTTTCAAGGGAGCATTGATGGTGGAAGCGAAACAGATTGTTGAGGAGATGAAAATCGCGGCGGCGGAAGCAATCGCGGCTTTGATTAAGGACGAGGAATTGAACGAAGAGTACATCATTCCCGGGGCCTTCGACGAACGCGTTGCGAATGCGGTTTCGGAAAAAGTCGCGAAGGTTGCGGAAGAGTTGGGAATTGCCCGCGCTCCGCGCAACAAATAAGAAATTTTAAAATAAAGCAAGGAAAAAGGAGTTATCATGTCAGAAACAAAGCTTACTTTCAAACAGAAACTTGCTTCTTAAAAACTTTATGGTATGCCCTAGTATTATTTCGCCATTTTTGCCCTTGTGATTTGGTCGTTTCCTATGAACGCTGGCGTTTGCCATCAGGTTTTGGCGGGCAAGGGCTTGGTCGCGCCCGGGAAATTAATCGTGATCACGGATTCCCACACTACGACACACGGCGCTTTCGGGGCTTTCGGAACCGGCGTGGGTGCGACGGATTTGGCCTGCATTCTGAAGACGGGAGAATTGTGGTTCCGCGTTCCGAGGGTCATTAAAATCACTCTGAACGGAACACTCCAGCCCGGGGTTTATGCAAAGGACATCATTCTCCATGTCATCGGTAAAGTTGGCGCTGATTTTGCGATATATAAAGGCGTTGAATTTGCCGGGACCCTCATCCCCCAACTCAGCATCTCCGAAAGAATGGCTCTCTGTAATATGACGACCGAGATGGGCGCGAAGACTTCCTATATCCAACCCGATGAGGTGACGATTTCTTACTTGAAAGAAAAGGGCGTTAAGGAGTATAATATATTCATGACCGACCCGGATTATGAATACGAAGAAGAGCTGACCTTCGATGTTTCGGAGATCAAGCCCCGGGTCGCGGCTCCCTTCAGTGTCGACAATGTTTACGACATCAAGGATTATCTGGGCACGCCCGTCGACCAAGCCTTCCTCGGAACCTGCACCGGGGGCAGACTCGAAGACATCGCCGTCGCAGCGAAAATCCTCAAAGGGAAAAAGATTCACAAGAACACGAGAATGCTGGTCGTTCCGGCCTCGATGGAAACGCAAATGGAAGCCATCCGTCTCGGTTACATGCAGGATTTGTTGGAAGCCGGCTGCACCTTCGTCACTCCCGGATGCGCCGCCTGCTTGGGTACGCATGAAGGGTTGATAGCGGAAGGGGAAACTTGCATCACTTCTTCAAGCCGCAATTTTCCCGGGCGCATGGGTCACAAGCAGGGCAAAATCTTCCTTGCCTCACCTGCCACCGTCGCCGCTTCCGCATTACACGGCGTCATCACCGATCCGACGCCTTACCTGAAATAGGAGGAAATCATGGTTTCAAGAATCATAACGGGCAAAATGCATGTTTTCGGAAACAACATCGACACCGACCAGATATATCCCGGGCAATATCTGGACGTGACCGATCACAAAGAAATGGCAAAATACTGCCTGCAGGGTGCGTCGGATAAATTCGCAGAGGAGTTTCAAAAAGGGGACATCGTCGTTGCCGGAACGAATTTCGGCTGCGGTTCGAGCCGCGAAAATGCCGCGATCGCTCTGAAAGTGCGGGGTGTGGGCGCGGTTGTGGCGAAGAGTTTCGGACGGATATTCTACCGCAACGCCTACAATTTGGGATTGCCGCTGATCATCTGTCCGCGAATCGACGAGATTGCCGGGCACGGCGAGGAACTCACCATTGACATGGACAGAGAGCTCGCCATCAACAACCGCACTGGCAAATCCGTGGAAATTGAGCCGATCTCCGAATATGCGATGAAAATCCTCAATGCCGGCGGCATCAAGGCTTTGTTGAACCCGAAAAGAAGCTAGATTTTTATGAACATCGGTTTATCGATTGCAGTCGTCGCGCCGATCTGCATCTACATTATGCTCGGGATTATTGTGAGAAGACTGAAGTGGATTGGCGAAACCGGACTCAACCAAACAAACAAATTGATCTACAGCCTGTTCTTCCCCGCCGTGATGTTCGTGAACATTTATAACTCAAGCCTCGAAGAGTCTTTGAATCTCGAACTTATCTTGTTCTTGTTAGTAATGTTCACGATTGTGTTCATCCTGCTCATGCTGATCATCCCCCTGTTCATCAAAGAAAGGCCGGTTCAGGCCAGCGTCATCCAAGGAATTTACCGGGCAAACTCAATTCTCTATGCGATACCAATCGTCTCGACCATTTACGGACAGGAAAATGTGGGCGTGGCTGCTGTCAGCGTGTCCCTCATCGTTCCGTTCACCAATATATTTTGCGTCATTCTTTTGGAAAATAAACGCGGAAGCAAAGCAAAATTCGGAACGGTTGTTTTGCATATCCTGAAAAACCCGATTATCATCGGCGCCATCCTGGGGGTGCTCGTGAAGGCGTTGGATTGGCCCCTGCCCACGGTTCTGGAAAATGTGGTCACCGACATCAGTAAAGTCGTGACGCCCCTGGCCTTGATTCTCCTGGGGGCGGGGCTCAACATTAACAACATCAAGAAAAACAAATACTACATCCTCCTGGTTTGCATAAGCAAACTTATCATCGTGCCCCTCATCTTTGTTTTTGTCGGGTACTGGTGGGGTTTTAGAGACATTGAGTTGGTGACGATTTTTGCTTTGAGCAGCGTCCCCACGGCCGTTTCTTCCTATGTCATGGCCAAGGAAATGGGGGCGGACGGGCCCCTGGCCGGGGAAATCGTCGCCTTCACTTCGACGCTCTCAATCGTCACGATTTTCCTCTGGATGTTGCTTTTTACCGGTATCGGTTGGATATGAATATAAAATGAGGTAATGGCTATGGAAAAACAAAATCATGTTTGCAAGAACTGCGGAAGAGAGACGGAAAACCAAATCGAACTGGTGACATTGAAGACAATGGTCGACAGGGGCTGGAAGAAGAACAAATATTTCCAGGCCATGGGCGACATCATCAACACCGCTCTCTGCGATGATTGCCTGGATGAGCACATCGCCAAAGTAACAAATCCCCAAGCCGCGATTCTGAAGCTTTCAATTCTTTCCCTGATTGTTTTTGCGGGTTGTTCATTTCTGTTTTGGTTTGTGGAAGTGACGGCTTTCCGGGTTTTCTGCGCGATCATCGCCGGGATAACCGTGCTCGCATTTCTGCAGGAATTGAAGAGAATCACACAAAAGGCAGAAAAGGCCAAAAAACTAAGCGATACTGAAAGAAGGAAAGCGATGGCCACGGATTTGCTTTCCAGGCTGTTGCCGAAAAAGCATAACGATGCGGAACTTGCTTATATCGATGTCCGCAGAGTCATGAGGGATAATCCGGAACTGCTGGCGAAAGAATATGGCTTTTCACACAAAAAAATGCTCGCGATCAGAAACTTCCTCAGAGAAGAAAAAAGAAAACAAAAACTTGAAGAAGATAGCGGGTCCGCGGAATAGCAGACCCTTTTTTCATGCATTTTGATGCATTTCCCAAGAAATAAACCAGAGGCGTCTTTCATTCGGGCAAACTTATTGTACAAAAACCTCCCCTTGCGCATAAAATGAAACGGAAGGAGGAATAACCATCAGCGCTGAAAAAAGGTTCAAATGCAAACCGGCAGCCTTCACCATCAAACAGGTGCTCCTCATCAATAAATTCCGGATGCTCTGGGAACAGGATGACGTCTGGACGAGGGAAACGATCAACGGCATCGTCTTTGAACTGCCCAATCTCGATTTGGTCATCCAAAGGCTATTAAGAAATCCGGGGGATTTTGCGGAAGTGTTCAGGAAATTCTATGGGGATAGAATAGCGGATAGGTTGAAAGAACTCTTCACCGAGCACTTGGTACTGGCTGCCGATTTGGTCAATGCCGCCAAAGCGGGGGATCGCGCAGCTGCCGAAAGAATCGAAAGAGAATGGTTTGAGAATGCCGAGACGATTGCGAAATTCTTCGGAAACATCAATCCCTTCTGGTCGCGGCGCGAATGGCAGGAAATGATGTTCGAGCATCTGAATTTGGTCAAGGCCGAAGCTGTTTTCCTGCTTGAAGGAAATTTTGAAAAGAACATAGAGGTTTACGACAAAATCGAAGAACAGACTTTGGAAATGGCCGATGAAATGGCGGAAGGCATCATCAGGCAATTCTGTTTGTGTTGATCCGGCGGAAGCAATGCTTCCGCTTTTTTAAAAATTCCCGTGAAAATGCTTTCCTTTTGTGATATAATGATAGATAAGAACTTTTCTCGTTGGGGGGAGAAACATGAGTCTTGACGAACAAATCATTGAATTGAAAACGGCGATCGCCTCAAAGGAGATGTATGAAAGGAAGCTTGCGGAAGCGCAGGCCGAGTACCGGGAAGCTTTCGCAAAGGAGAAGGAGCTGGCGGAAATTTTGAAAAAAGAAAAGAGAGATGTTGAAAGATTGGAATCCCTCTCCTTGTTCAACATCTGGTGTTCAATGATCGGGAAGAAGCAGGAAAAATTGGAAAAAGAAAAAGCTGAACTCTCCCGTGCTGAGTATAATTACCGAATCATCAAAACGACATTGAGTGATTTGCAGGAGGACATCGAACACTTGCAATGCAAGCTCGCAACCATTCAAAACAACGAAGCTTTTTTGGATAAATTATTGGAGGAAAAAGAAAAGGATGTTTTGGCTCTGGATAACGAAGCGAGCCTGAAAATCAAGTCCTTGAATGAGGGACTTGCGGAAAAGCATGCCCAAATGCAAGAATTTGAAGAAGCGATTGCCGCGGGGAATGATTTGCTTGCTGGTTTGAGAAACACGTTGGTTAATTTTGAAAAAGCAAGCCGGCTCGGCACATGGGATATTTTAGGGGGCGGGCTCCTGATCGATTTGATGAAACACAATCACATTGAGGCCGCGAAAAGGAATCTTGAGGACTTGAAATATTTAGTCGACAGATTCGCGCGCGAACTGAAAGATGTAAATTTTTCTTTAAACATTAACATTGAAATCGGCGGTTTGCTCAGTTTTTCCGATTGGTTTTTTGACGGGTTTTTTGTGGACATGTTTGTAAAAAACCGCATTGATGATGCGCGGAGGAATATCGAAGAACATATCGGGATTGTGGAAGGGATGGTTGCGGAGCTTTCCGAAAAGCAGGAAGTCTGTAAGACGGAGATTGCAAAGATTGAAGATGAAAAAAAGAATTTACTAAGTAAATAAAGACAGTTCACGCGAACTGTCCTTTTTCATCGGATTTGCTTATATGTACTTAAAAGACGGAGATAATGGTTGGCTTCCCTTAAGACATGGTCGGCTAGCAGGGGCGGAGCGATGATGCGGATTCCGCAGGCGAGGATTCCTTGCGTTCCCTGGGCTTTGAAATCCCTGATTTCTTCCGCCAGTTCTTCGCTTTCGTTAAAGAACATCATGAACTGCTGGCTTGTTCTTAAACCCTGGATGCGGGAATTCAATTCATTGAATCTCACGGCAAAGTCATCCGCAAGATCAAAAAGCTCTGTTTCCGTCGGGTCGAGGTATCCGCGGATGAATTCCGCATGCTCTTCCATGATTTGATTCCAGAAGAATTCATCTTCGATCAGTTCCTGCTGGATGTTTTCAGGTTCGGCGCGGTTTTGTAACCTTGTAACTAAGTCCACATAGCGGATTGCTTCCCTGCGGATGTGCTCAATCAACAGGGGGTAGTTGGAAGAAAACAGTTCGCAGGCAAGCAGGGCGTCCAGGACTCTGGTTTTGTAACGGATGATGTTCCGGGTTGCGGAAAGGATGCGGTTGTTTAAATTGCCCACCCGTTCTACAATTTGCGCATCGACGCGGGCTCCGGGGCGCGCCATCCGCAGTTCCGCTTCGGTCAAAGCGGTGTCAATCTGCATGCCCGTGAGAAACGCGGTCTTTTCTTCCGCCGGGAGCGTGAATTCCGTGGCGGCATCGTTTTCAACCATGATCACTCCCGAAGCGAGTTCTAATGCTTCCCTCAGGAGATTGTTGAATTGGGAGTTCAATTCTGCCCCTTCGCGGATGAAATCCTCATTTTTAGGCGGAAAAGAGACCGCCATGAACAGGGCGTGCTCTTTCATGATTCTTAAGAAGAATAGATGCAGTTCCAAGGAACGCTTCACAAACATTTCATTTGTCATGCTCATACCTCCTCTCATAATTATATGAGGCATGTTCGCCAATCATTCCCGAGGGTTATTCCTTGACAAAAACCACCACTTAAGATAAAATAGAAAATGGTAATGCTGAACGAGGTTTGTAAATGCGAACAAAAAAGAAAGGAGCATAAAATGATTTTAAAAACAAGATATTCGAACCATCCCGATGATGCGAAACACTATACCACCGATGAATTGCGAGAACATTTTTTAATTGAGGAAGTATTCCTTCCTGACGAAATCAATTTGGTTTATTCCCACAATGACAGGATCGTTGCCGGGGGAGCGATGCCGGTCGCGAATGAACTGAAACTGGCCAGCGCCAAGGAACTTGCGAGCGAGTATTTCCTGGAATTAAGGGAAATGGGAGTCATCAATGTCGGCGGCGACGGGGAAATGGTTTTGGACGGAAAAGTCTTCCGGATGAACTATCAGGATGGCATTTATGTCGGACGTGGAACGAAGGAAGTTGTTTTCCGTTCCAAAGATCCGAAGAACCCCGCCAAATTCTACATCAACTCCTGTCCCGCACACAAGGAATACCCAACTGTTCACATTCCCTTGGAAAAGGCAAATAAAGTTCCTTTGGGCAACGACGACAATTTAAACAAACGCGTGATTAACCAATATGTCCATCCCGCAGTTTGCGAAAGTTGTCAGCTGGTAATGGGACTGACCATCCTCGCTCCGCGGAATGTCTGGAACACCATGCCCACACATACCCATGAAAGAAGAATGGAAGTGTATTTCTACTTCAATCTGCAGGAAGACGACATTGTCATGCATCTCATGGGTCCGGGCGACGAAACCAGGCATCTGGTCGTGAGGAACGAACAGGCAGTCATCTCCCCGAGTTGGAGCATCCATGCGGGAGTCGGGACCAGGAATTATTGCTTCATTTGGGGAATGTGCGGCGAAAACCAAACATTCACAGACATGGATCACATTGATATGAAAGATCTCAAATAAAAGGACATTGCCATGAGGAAACTGGAAGTATTAAAAAGAATCGTGGAAACGGGGATCACCGCCGTCGTCAGGGCCAAGGATGAAACCGAAGCCGAGAAAATCAGCGCGGCCTGCATTGCGGGCGGAATCTCTTCAATCGAAATAACTTTCACGGTCGATGGCGCGGAAAACGTCATCAGCAGCCTCAGAAAGAAATTTTCCCGCGAGGAATTGATTGTGGGAGCGGGGACGGTTCTCGATGCGGAAACGGCCAGAATCGCCATCCTCCGCGGCGCGGAATTCATCGTCAGTCCCGCATTCAATCCGGAAGTCGCGGCTCTTTGCAACCGGTACCAGGTTCCCTATATTCCGGGGTGCATGACGATAAAAGAGATGATTGCTGCCATGGAAGCGGGGGCGGACATATTGAAAGTATTTCCCGGAAGCGCGCTCGGCCCCAGTTTCATCAAGGCCGTCAAAGGCCCCCTTCCCCAGGCTAACTTGATGCCGACGGGGGGAGTGAGTTTGGAGAATGTAGATCAATGGATTAAGAGCGGTTGCGTGGCTGTCGGGGTCGGAGGTCAACTCACAGCCCCAGCAAAAACAGGTGATTACGAGAAAATCACAGAGCTTGCGAGAAGATTCATTGAAAGGATAGAAGATGCTAGAAGGGCTCGCTGAGCCCTTTTTTTAATAAAAGGAGAGGTAAGAAATGATGGACATCAATAAGCTTTTGAAAACGATGACCTTGAAGGAAAAAATCGGTCAGTTAAATCTCGTCTCTTACAAAGAAGAAATTCTGAAAACTGTGGAAAGGGGCGAAGTCGGAGCTGTTCTGAATGTTCGGGATCATATGGTCGCGGAGAGGTTGCAAAAGGCAGCCCTTGCTTCCCCAAAGAAAATTCCGCTCCTGCTGGCGGAGGACGTGATCCATGGTTTCAAAACCATCTTTCCCGTGCCCCTCGGGGAGGCTTGCAGTTTCAATCCGGAATTGATGGAAAACTCCAGCCGCTATGCGATGCTTGAAGCCAGGGAAGCGGGCATCAACTGGATTTACGCGCCGATGTTGGATTTGACCAATGATCCCCGCTGGGGGAGGATCATGGAAACCGGGGGCGAGGATCCTTTTCTCAACAGCATCATGGCAGAGAGGAAAGTCAGGGGAACGCAAACGGAAGATTCCGGAAGAATCACTGCCGCCTGCGCGAAACACTATCTCGGTTACGGTGCCGTCGAAGCGGGTTTGGACTATGCGACTTCGGATTTTTCAGAAACCAGAATGCGGAATTATTATCTCCCGCCCTTCCAAGCCGCGGTGTCCGCCGGCGTCATGAGCGTCATGACCGCCTTCACGACCTACAACGATCTTCCCGTGACCATGAGTTCCCATCTCATTAAAAATGTTCTCAGAAATGAATCCGGGTTCGGGGGCTTGGTCGTTTCCGACTGGCAGGCAATCAGGCATTTGGTTAATTTTGGGGTGGCGGAAGATGAGAAAGAAGCGGGGCTTCTAGCATTCACGGCCGGCATCGACATGGACATGAATGCGAAAATATACGGGAGGCATCTTGAAGAACTGGTTCGGGAAAATCCCGCCCTGCTTGACCTGATCGACGAAAGCGTCCTGCGCGTTCTTGAAATGAAAGCAAAGATGGGTTTGTTTAAGAATCCTTTTGGAATCAAAAACCCTTCCTGCTTTAAAGAAAAAATTAGGGAAGCGGCACGAAAAACGGCTGAGGAGGCAATTGTCCTGTTTAAGAACGAAGGCATCCTGCCGCTTTCCAAGGACTCGAAAATCTTGGTTACGGGTCCTTTTGTGGAAGACAAAAACATTCATCTCGGTGCTTGGAGCGCAGCCGGGCATCCGGATGACGTTGTGAGCATCAGGGAGGGGCTTTCGAAAAACTTTCCCAACGCTGAGTTTCATGCGACGAAACTTGAATTCGACGCTTCGGATTTGGATGCGATCCGCGAAAAAGCGCAAGGAAAAGACTGCGTCGTGCTTGCTCTGGGCGAGCCCCGCCATCTGAGCGGAGAGAACAATTGCCGGACGAAGCTTGATCTTCCCCACAATCAGGAAGCTCTGGTTTCGGAAGTCAAAAAACTGGGATTGCCCATTGTCGCCATTGTTTCCGCCGGCCGGCCCCTGCTCATTTCCGGAATCCATGAAAAAGCAAACGTCCTGCTTTGGAATTTCCATCTCGGTTCGGAAGCGGGCAATGCGCTGGCTTCCGTATTGGCGGGGGATGCCAATCCGAGCGCCAAAACGACGGTCACGTTTCCGAAAGAATCCGGCCAGATTCCGATATATTACAACCGTTATCCCTACGGCAGACCCGACATCGTCCATTATGCGGACGGGGACATGGAGCCGCTCTACCCGTTCGGTTTTGGGCTCTCTTATTCGGAATTCAAATACCATGATTTTGCTTGCCGGCTTGAAGGAAGTAAACTGATGGTTGAATTGGAAGTTGAAAACATGAGCGATGTGGACGGAAAAGAAGTAGTCCAGGTCTATTTGCTTCCGGATTTGATTAGGAAACTTGTCCCGAGAAAGAAACTGATCGCATGCAAAAAAATCTTTTTGAAAGCAAGAAGCAAACAAAGACTTGTTTTTGAAATTCCCTTGGATTTGGAGGATTACCGGCGGGGGATCACAATCATGGTCGGTCCTTCATCGATTCATGGACGGAGCAAATATATATCGCTAAACTAATCAAGGGCGCCCAGCCCTTTTATATATGGTAAAAATTTCAAAAAATAAAAAAGCGTTTGCATTCTCTATTTTGCTATGTTATAATAAAATCAAATTTAAACGTTTCAACAGAGGGAGGATAAGTATGAAACGAAAATTTCTGCTTCTCTTTTTAGCGCTTTTTGCTTTCGTATTAATCGGATGCAAAAAGGATTTGACCGAATTCAATGCCTTGGGAGGGTGGAAAGATGGCGGAGACGGAGTTTATGATATAACCGCCAACACGGAAGAAAAGCTTGTTTTCACCTATGCCAAGGGCGAACACGAGAATGCTTATTTGGAAAGTGCGGAGATAAAACAAAATCTCTCCGGCATGAAAAAACTTGTAATCACGCTCCAAGGCTCGGGCGGGATTAAAGTCGAACTCGTCGGTTCCAAAGAAACCAAAGAAGTGAGACTGAATGTCCCTGCGAATGAAGGAAGCTATGAATGGAATCTGCTTCCGGAAGCTGAGTTCATGAAAACCCTGAAGGGAATCAAAATTTATGCCGATCCCGGCAAGAAAAACAAGACAGGGAATGTGGAAATCACCGAACTCAAGTTCTATAACACCGAAGCCACAAATTACATAATCGGCACCGGTTATGATAACATCCGCGAAAACGTGAACGAATATGACGGCACTTCCGAGACTTTCAATTTCAATCGTTATTGGGAAAGACATGTTCCCGAAGAGGAAGTTTACACGATTGAAGTGGAAGGAACTGTCACGAAGGTGACCGTTGATAAGAAAGGCAGCGGAATTGAATGGGCTTGCATTCAGGCTTTGGTCAAAGGCAATTTCGAAAAATTCAATTACGTCGTTGCCAAGGTTAAAGGCACCGCGGGCATGCCCTTCATATTGAAAGCAAAGGACGGGATTGAAACCGGAGTCGTATTGACGGGCGAAGAGCAGTACGTTGCCGTCGACATTTCCGATCTGACCGCCGAAGAAAAGAACGCCATCCAGGCCATCTTCATCTTTGCGCATGGAGGCAAGAACACGGGCAGCGGTTCTTTCGAAATCATCGAAGCTTTCATGATCGAAGAATGGGATACGGGCATCATCAAGAACGTTTATGACGGCGAATCCGAGACATTCGCGATTGAATATTGGTACGACGGTGGCAACGGCGTCTACACGGTCGAAGACAATGTCATCAAATATGATAAGGATGATTATGAATGGGCGTTTGCGGAAGCGCCGATCGTTGGCGACATCAGCGGTTTCGGAAAAATCGTAATCGAAATCACCGGCCAAGCGGGCAAGAAAGTGATGTTCAAGATTGAAGCCGAAGGCCAGAATGTCGAGAAAAACATCGATCTTGACGGAACCAAGCAAACGGTGGAAATGATTATCACTTCCATGTCCAAGGAAGCGTTGAAGAAAGTCAACAGATTGCTTCTGTTCGCGGCTCCGGGAGGAAAGAACGCCAAAGGTCAATTCACTCTTCACAGCGTCACATTCATGGAACATGATGCGCCGGTTGGACCGATTGAAGCGAAGGAAGACGCGGACATCACAGCCGGTTGGGTTGACGGCGGCGACGGCGTCTATGAGTTCACCGAGAACCCCGACGGCAGCGTCACGGTCACTTATGACAAGGGCGAACTTGAATATCCGCATTTCAGGCAGGATTTCGTCGATGAACTCGCGGGATACAATACCATCACTTTGGTTCTGAGGGGCACTCCCGGGAAGAGAGTCATCCTGAAACCCAACGATGATTCCAGTATGGAAGAGAATCTTGAATTCAGCGAAGGTGATCTGGTCTTCACCGCCCGCGCCGATGAAATCACCAAGATGATTATCATGGCTGAGGGCGGGGAAAAGAATGTCTCCGGAAGCTTCACAATCGTGAGCGCGACCCTGAGCTACGGCGCCGACGTGACCGCTGAATTCGAGGACGGCGGCGACGGCGTCTATGAGTTCACCGAGAACCCCGACGGCAGCGTCACGGTCA
>LSQX01179419.1_pt2 | contig 27353 bp, 15 predicted proteins | sample 654561 | NCBI WGS metagenome assembly LSQX01 (sample SAMN04489861, study PRJNA283612) | anaerobic digester metagenome | isolation source: 4 biogas reactors fed with cattle manure at either 37C or 55C with and... | place: Denmark: Kongens Lyngby | collected 2014
CCGCCGCCCTCGCCGTAGAAGGGGGTTTTGTTGAGTATGAGGGTAAAATCGCCCTCGTTGACCTCTTCAACTGCGCGGGCGCCCTCCTCGTCCTCAATGATTATTGCAATCACCCTTGCCTCGGCGACGGGCGTGGTATAGCCGCAGAACTTGGTTTTCGGGAGGTTTTGGAGCAGCTTCTTTGAGTCGTCGCTCCAGCCGCCGACGCTGCCGCGGGCGGCCCTTGCGCGCTCACGCTGGGCTTGCATTAAGCTCCGGAAGGTTTCCTCGTCAACTCCGAGCTGTGCCTCGGCGGCTATTTCGCGGGTGAGGTCAGGCGGGAAACCGAAGGTGTCATAGAGCCTGAACACTTCCTCGCCCGACAAATGTGTCCTGCCAGCCGACCGGGCGTCGGCTATGAGGTCTGAGAGCTTGGCCAGCCCGGCGTCTATGGTGGCGTTAAAGCGCTCCTCCTCGATTGAGATGACCTTCTTTATATATTCGGCCCGCTTGCCCAGCTCGGGATAGGGCGCGACGTTTTCGGCAATAGCGACATCGCATAGCTCGGCCAGGAACCTACGCCCTATGCCGAGCAGCTTGCCGTGCCGGCAGGCGCGGCGGATTATGCGGCGCAGCACGTACCCCCGCCCTTCGTTTGAGGGGGTAATGCCGTCGCATATCATGAACATTGCACCCTTGATGTGGTCGGTGATGACACGGATTGAAACATCGCTGTTTTTGTCGACACCGTATGTTTTGCCCGAAATCTGGCAGACCTTGTCGAGTATATTTTTGATGCTGTCAACCTCGAACATATTGTCGACACCCTGAATTACACAGGCCAGCCGCTCAAGTCCCAGGCCGGTGTCGATGTTCTTTTGCCTGAGCTCGGTATAGTTGCCCTGCCCGTCGTTGTAGAACTGTGTGAAGACGTTGTTCCAGATCTCCATGTAGCGGTCGCAGTCGCAGCCGGGTTTGCAGTCGGGGCTGCCGCAGCCGTATTTTTCGCCGCGGTCAAAGTAGATCTCGGAGCAGGGGCCGCAGGGACCCTGCCCGTGCTCCCAGAAGTTGTTGTCCTTGTCGAGCCGGACAATGCGCTCGGCCGGGACACCGACTATATCCCGCCAGATGGCGAATGCCTCATCATCTTTCTCGTAAATTGAAGGCCAGAGCAGCCCGGCAGGAATCTCAAGGTCTTGGGTGAGGAACTCCCACGCCCAGATGATGGCTTCCTTTTTGAAATAGTCGCCGAAGCTGAAGTTGCCGAGCATTTCAAAAAAGGTGCCGTGCCGCGCGGTGTGTCCCACCCGCTCAAGGTCGGGGGTGCGTATGCACTTCTGGCAGGTGGTAATTCGGCGGCGGGGAGGTGCCTCCTCGCCGGTGAAGTATTTTTTCATCGGCGCCATGCCCGAATTTATCAGGAGAAGCGATTTATCGCTGTCTGGTATAAGCGAAAACGAGGGGAGGCGGAGGTGGTCTTTCGACTCAAAGAAGGCGAGAAACTTCTCGCGCAGCTCATTAAGAGACATCCACTGCATAAAGGTTAGGTCCTTTCGGAGAATTTATGGCTGCTGCCGCAGGCGCGGCAGCAGCAGTATCCAATTATACCATCGAGGGCAAAAGGTGTCAAGTTGCCGCGCCGGCTCAATCAGCGTTAAAGCAGGTACAGGTTTGTTTTTTGCCGAAAAGGTCGCGGTGTATATCGAGAGTCGCAAAATAATCCTCGGGGGTTTCGGCGCGTCTTATCAGCTCAAATGTGCCGTCCTCTTTTTTCAGGATTTCGGCGCAGTGGAGCTTGCCGTTGTAATTGTAGCCCATCGAATAGCCGTGCGCTCCGGCGTCATGTATAACCAAAATATCGCCGATGTCGATTATAGGCAGCGAGCGGTTTATGGCAAATTTGTCGTTGTTCTCGCAGAGTGAACCCACGACGTCGTATACCATGTCGCACTCGCGGTCTTCTTTTCCCAGAACCGTGATATGGTGGTAAGCCCGGTACATTGCCGGTCGCATCAGGTTTGCCGCGCAGGCGTCAACTCCGATATAATTTTTATATATTTCTTTTCTGTGAATGGCGGTGGTGACCAGCTGACCGAAGGGGCCGGTTATATACCGACCCAGCTCGGAGCATAGGGTGATATGCCCCAGCCCGGCCGGCACTAAAATTTCATTATATGCCCGACGCACCTCCTCGCCGATATAGCGTATGTCAACCGGCTGCTGCTCAGGCCGGTAGGGAATTCCGATGCCGCCCGAGAGATTGACTACCGAGAGGGCGATGCCATGGTCGCGCCTGAGTTTTGCCGCGACCTCAAAAAGCGTGCGCGCCAGCGTGAGGTAATAGTCGTTCTCAAGGCAGTTGCTGGCAAGAAAGGCATGTATACCAAGCTTTTTCACGCCGCGCGACAAAAGTTCCTTGTAGCCCTCTACAAGCTGCGGGTAGGTAAAGCCATATTTCGCCTCGCCTGGGTTGTCCATGATTTTGTTGTTTATTTTGAATTCATCCCCCGGGTTATAGCGGCAGCATATCTCCTCAGGGAGGCCGGCGAGCGAGCCGAGAAATTCAATATGCGTTATATCGTCAAGGTTAATCCGGGCGCCGAGCCCCCTGGCATACAAAAAGTCGGCAGCAGGCGTTTCGTTGGACGAAAAGAAAATATCGTCGCCCCGCGCGCCCAGGACCTCGGCTAGCATCAGCTCGGTGTATGACGAGCAGTCAAAGCCGCAGCCCTCTTCCCTGAGGATTTTCAGGATAATAGGATTAGGGTTGGCTTTTACCGCGAAATACTCACAGAATCCCGGGTTCCAGGAAAAGGCCGCAAGAAACTCCCGCAGGTTTTCCCTTATACCCTTTTCATCATAAATATAAAACGGGGTTGGATATTCGGCCTTGAGTTCAAGTGCCTCTGCCAAGGTAAGAATCGGTCTCATTTGCACATCCTTTTTTATCTTGCGTAATAATATAATATTTTATCATATTATAGCAATTATATCAATAAAAAAATTCGGGGGCGGTGCGGTAAAAATGAAAGCGGCGAGGCGGCTTATATTGACATTAGCTTCTGTGTGTGCTAAAATGCAATCAGAAGCCCTGCCGGACGCTCTGTGACCGGCAGGAGCCCACGGCAAATTTTTGAGAGAAGGGGAACTGATATGAAAAGGATCCCGGTATTTTTGCTCTGCCTGATAATGCTTGTTGCATCTCTCGCCTCCTGTAACCAAACCGGCCCTCAGACCGATACCGAGACCGGTGAGGAAGATATAATTGAAGTTGATATAACAAAGTACACCTTAATCCGCCCCGAATTCCTCTCAAATACGCTGCTCAGGGCGGTTGTCCAGATGAAAAAGGATATTGACAGCAGGCTCGGCATCTCCATCAAGCTAAAGGATGACTGGGTTATGAGGGGAACCGAGCCGGACGACGAGGAATACGAAATTCTGATAGGGGCGACCAACCGGCGCCAGACCGGCGAGGTGCTCTCGCAAATTGAGGGCTCGGCCTACAGAATTGCTGTGGTGGGTCACAAAATTGTCATAATAGGCACCAACGATGCGGCAACGGTTGACGGGCTAAAGTATTTCATGGACACATACGTCGGCGCGTCGCAAAACGGCGTTATCTCGCTGCCTAAAAGCTATACCAGCGCCCAGTACAACATGATAGAGCTTGTCTCGGGCGGCAAATGCAGGTATTCGGTGGTTTACAAGGAAGGCCTTGACAACACCACGGGTACAAGCTCAAACGACCGCTTTGACTACGAGGTGCAGCTTGCCCAGAATGTCAGAGAGCGGCTCATTAAACTGACAGGTGCGTCGGTTGCAATCAGCACCGACTGGCTCAAGTCCGGGGACAGTGCCGGAGATAAATATGAAATATTGATAGGCGGCACCAACCGGCCCGAGACGGCCGAGGCAAAGGCCGGACTGGGTGCGGCCGACTGGTGCGTTAAGATAATCGGGAAAAAAATTGTGATCTGCGGCTGGACCGAAACCACAACCGGTATGGCGGTCGATTCCTTTCTCTCGCTGCTCGAGGAGTCGGTGACTCAGGACAGCGAAGGGCACAAGGGAATCAGCTTTATCGACTTCGGGGAAATGACCGGAACCTATTCGGAGTGGATAACCGACATTCCCGAATATGAGGGTGGAGAGTTCTCAGGCTGCGTGGACGCCAACTTCGGGCAGCTCGAGTACTACATTACCGGTACAACGGCAACCGAGTTTATCGCCTACAAGGCAAAGCTCGAGGCCTCAGGATACGAACTTTATTTTGAAAACGAGTCTGCCGGAAATCTCTACGCCACCTATACCCGAAACAGCGCAATGATACATGCCTACTATGTCGACAGTCAAAACGCGACAAGGATAATTACCGGGCGGCCGGACGGCGAGGTAAGCCTGCCGAATGTTATAGAGGAGAGCTATGAAAAGGTTACCGAGTCGGCGATAACCCAGATGACGCTCGACTATGCTTCGAGCAACTTCGGCATGTGTTATGTGATAACGCTTGAGGACGGCAGTTTTATTGTGTTTGACGGCGGCGGGAGCGACGGGAACAAGGACCATATAAGGCTCTATAATCTCCTGAGTAAGCTGAACAAGCGCCCCGACGGGAAAATTGTAATTGCGGCCTGGATTCTCACCCACGAGCACTGGGACCACTTCATGGTTTTCTATAATTTCTGCAATACCTACGGCCGGCAGGTCACCGTCGAGCAGTATATTGCCAACACCCCTTCTAAAGTAGTCGGTTACAACTCATACAACCCGAACACATACATAGAGGACGGTTATTTTGCCACCGCGTCGGCCGCGGCCGGGGGCATAAAACTTGTAAAGCCGCACACCGGGCAGGTAATCAAAATCCGCAACGCCGAAGTCGAGGTGATCTTCACTCAGGAAGACCTTTACCCGAGAAAACTGTATTTTTACAACGACGCAACCATGATAACCCGCATGAAGATTGCCGGCCAGACAATAATGTGGCTGGGCGACACTTGTGACGTCGCCTCGGATATAGTCTGCGATATGTACGGCTCATATCTCAAAAGCGACATGGTTCAGGTGGCGCACCACGGATATAACGGCGCGACGCGCGAATTCTACACACTTATCGCACCGAAGTTCGCCTTCTGGCCTACCTCGGCAGACGAGTTTGCCAGGCAGACCAACGGAACCAATAAGTCGGGCTACTATGCCGTGGACTACTTTGTCGCGCATGAGCTGGGCGTGCTTGAAATATATTGCGCCAGCCCCGACAACATTTCAATAACCCTGCCCTATGTCCCAGGGAGCAATAAGGCCGAGATGATTGACGTGCCGGCGGGCTGAGCGCGGGGGCTCTGCCCTCGCCCCCTTTTTAAAAAGGCCTAAGAATCCCAAAAACTTTCGAACCATATCTCTAAAGAAGCAGCGCGGGTTTCACAGTCTGCGCCGTATAGTTAATTAGATATTTGACATTAGACATCAGTGGATGCGGGGGAAACGTGGGCAGATTATATCTTCCCCTACGGTGCAGGAATAGAGAGGGTGGCACACATACGGCGGTGCGCCCTACAATGAGGGAGCGCGGGGCGATGCCCCGCGCAAACCTTTTCTTATTCCTCAAGCCCGAGGAGTGCTGCGCCGATTACCGTGCCGAACTGGGCGTTGTCAGGAACAATGAAGTTGACGTTAAACGAGGGACCGAGCCGGACTATGGTGTCCCGGATGGGAACAAAGGAGGTCAGGTTTCCGGTAAGCACAATTTTGTCTATTTTGTATATGCGGGCGGCAAAGATTGACATCATGGCGATTATCTCGGCCACCATGTTGGCAATGCCGAGCGCGATGTCGTTCGGCCCGGCCAGGTCACTGAGCTTACCGAAGTTTGAGGCGGTGAGTTCATGGTTTATGCTCGGGAAAAGCGAGAGGTCCGAGATATCCTTAACTCTCAGATCGACTTTGTTGAGGTCGCCGCCCGCGCAAAGCTGCTCGATGTGTTCTAGGGTGTCCACTCCCAGCATCTTGCGCGACAGGCCGATAAGCGTGCCGCCACCGATGCCGGTGCCGCCGAGATAATTAATTTCTGTCTTTTTCTTGGTGCGTTTGGCGTGGATCACCGGGGTGCCGGTGCCCATGCTGACCACAATGGCCTCATTCAGCCCCGAGAGGTAAAGCCCGCCGACGCCTATGCTGGTGAATTCGGGCACCGAACGGCATTTGAGCGAGTATATCGGCTTTGTCACAAAGGTTGAGCCGACACCGGTCATCATAACCCGGTCTATGTCGCGGAGCTCAAGGTTATTGAGGTCAAGGAAGCGGCCGAAAGCGCCGTAGATTGAGGTTATCGGGTCTGTCGCCCGCACAATCTGTGGCTCAACAAGCTCTATATTTTCATCTTCATAGATGCGAAATCCGACGATTTTAGTCGTGCTGCCGCCGACGTCGATTCCGATAATTGTACGCATTCTCAGTCACACCTCTCTTTAATGAATAAAGTATAACATACCCTTGCAAAAATTGCAATAAAATGATATAATAACTTCGGCTTTCTGCCGAATGAAAACAAGCATATCGAGGTTTTTCAATGAATTTTATCAATCCCGACCCGCGCATTTTGTCCGAAAAAAAGCTCTACATCTTCGACATGGACGGCACAATATATCTCGGATACCGGCCGTTTGATTATGCAATCCGCTTCATAAACAACCTGCGTGGTGCCGGAAAGCAGATTCTGTTTTTTACAAACAACGCCTCCCACACTCCCGAATACTATTTAAAAAAGCTTGACAAACTCGGCTTTTCACCGACCCCGGACGAAATAATGACCTCCGGGGACGTTACAATAGAGTTCTTAAGGCGCCACCGGCCGGGCAAGAGTGTCTATCTTGTCGGAACCGACGAGCTGGTGGAGAGCTTTCGCAAGAGCGGGATAAATATTGTAAGCGGCGACCTGCCAAAGGTGGATATTGTGGTGACAAGCTTTGACACCACCCTGACCTATCAGAAGCTGAGCGACGCCTGCCGGCTTATCAGGGGGGGCGCCGAGTATCTCTCCACTCACCCGGATTTCAACTGCCCGACAGAGGACGGCTTTATCCCCGACAGCGGGGCAATTGCCGCATTTGTCACGGCCTCGACCGGCAAGGTGCCGACCTATTTCGGCAAGCCCTACAAAGAGACCATCGAGATGATAAGCGAGGCCACGGGGTACAAGCTCGGGGAGATGTGCATTTTCGGCGACCGGCTTTATACCGATATTGCCATCGGAAAGAAGCACGGCGTCACCGCCGTTCTTGTACTATCGGGCGAGACGCAGCCCGAGGATGTCGACCGGGCCTCGCCGGCCGAAAAACCTGATTTTGTCTTCAACTCACTTGACGATGTTGACAGAGTGATGTTTGGTAAATAAGAAGTGCCCGTTTGTTTTGCAAACAACGCATTTAGCTTACTTAAATTTATAAAGTGTTCACGGTTTAAAATCAGTGTAAAGTTTTTGGGGTTTCCAAAGGGGGATTTTTCAAAAATCCCCCTTTGGCGGGGGTCTGGGGGCGGAGCCCCACGATAAATCCTTTAAGGGGGTGCGGGGGCTTAGCCCCCGTAAAAAAACTCATGGCATTTGATGCTGGCATGCTTGCCTGTGTGGTGAGCGAACTGAAAAAAAGCGCCGTTGGCGGCAGGGTGGAGAGGATTCACCAGCCCGAGCTCGACGAGATAATAATACAGCTGCGGACGGTGCAGGGCGGGCGGCGGCTGCTTATCAACGCCGGCGCGCGCAGCCCGCGCATCGGCTACACCGCGCTTGCAAAGGAAAACCCGGCCACACCGCCGAACTTTTGTATGCTGCTGCGAAAGCATCTGGGGAGCGCGAGGCTGAAGGATATAGCGCAGCAGGGGTTTGAGCGGGTGGTGTGGTTGGGCTTTGAGTGCCGGGACGAGCTGGGCTTTGAGGGTACGAAATATCTTATTGCCGAGGTTATGGGGAAGTACAGCAACCTGATACTCGCCGATGCAAGTCTCAGGATAATAAACGCGCTTCGCCCGGTGGATTTCACCACCAGCAGCCGCAGGCAGGTGCTGCCCGGGATGAAGTACGAGCTCCCGCCGCCGCAGGACAAGGCCGACCCTATGGTGACAGGCCGTGAGGAGTTTTTTGCGGCGGTGGCAGCCGCCCCGGCCGGGCAGAAGGCCGAGAGGTTTATCATCGACACATTCATAGGTATATCGGCGGCGCTGGCGCGCGAGATAGTGTTCAGGGCGAGCCGACGCACCGACGCACCGCTGAGCTTTTGTGATAAAAACCGGCTTTGGCGGGAATTTTCAGAGGTTTTTGACGTGATAAGGGAGGAAAAATTCGCTCCCACACTGATAAGCCTTGAGGGTCAGCCGGTTGAGTATTCATTTGTCGACCTGACGCACTACGGCGCGGGTACCGGGCGCCGGCATTTTGAGAGCGCGGGAGAGCTGCTCGACGCGTTTTATGGCGAGCGAGACCAAAAGTTCAGGTTAAGGCAGCAGGCGGCCGACATGCTGCGCATAATGTCGGTAGCCCGGGCGCGTATTTCGCGCAAGCTTGAGAACCAGCGCGGGGAGCTGGCCGACTGTGCGCGGGGGGAGGAATACCGCCGGGACGCCGACCTTATCACCGCAAATTTACATGCAATAAAAAAGGGCGACACGAGCGCGCTGCTTGTCAATTATTCGGACGTGAAGGAGGACGGGAGTTACGGGGTGCGAGTGGTAAAACTTGACCCGCAGCTCTCGCCGGCCGGNNATAAAAAGTACAATAAGCTAAAGCACGCAAAAGTCGAGCTTTCGCGGCAAATTGAGCTGGGGGAGGCCGAGCTTGTATATATCGCCAGCGTGCTCGACTCGCTTGAGCGTGCCGAGACCTCGGACGACCTTGCCGAAATCCGGGACGAGCTGTTCAAGGCGGGCTACATGTCAAGGGCAAAAAATTATGCCCCGCCAAAGAAGCAGAAGCCCGGAATTATGACCTTTAGGACCGACGGGGGGTATACCGTGCTCTGCGGGCGTAACAACCTGCAAAACGAGTATATAACCCATCAGCTCGCCTCAAGGGATGACTATTGGTTCCATGTCAAAGGGAGGCCGGGCGCGCATGTGGTGCTGGTGAGGGGCGGGCGCGAGCCGGGGGAGACCGATTTTACGCAGGCCGCGCGGATTGCGGCGCTATATTCGAGCGCTAAGGACGGGCAGAACGTGGCGGTTGACTATACGCCGGTAAAGCACCTCAAAAAGACGCCGGGGGGCCGGCCGGGGTTTGTAATCTACCACACCAACTGGACGGCCTACGTCACGCCCGACCCCGCGGAGACCGAGAGGCTCAGGGTCGGGGAGAAGTGAATAAAGAGCGCCCGCCGGGGTTCGGCGGGCGATCTTTATTTCATAACTTATTCGCTTGGCGATGTGTATGATGGCGGCGTATAATCGGGCGGTTTATCTGACGGAGGTGTATACTCCGGCGGGGTGTTTGACGGAGGGAGATACTCAGGAGGGTTGTTTTCAGGGGGAGTTTTCGGGGACAGAGGTTCAGAGGGACGGGGAATCACTCCGTCCTCTTTTTTCGGCTTCATAAAGTAGAGCACCGCAATGCCGATTGCGAGTACCAGCGTGACGGCCAGTCCTCCCTCGAGCCCGAATCCGCCGCCGTTTACAAGCCGTCCGGTCTCGGTCAGTTCGCTTGTCAATACCGAGGAGCCAACCTTCAGTCCGCTTACCTGTATGCCGAAAAAATTGCCCTGCACAAAATTCCAGATGCTGTGAAAGGCAGCAACCCCCCAGATGCTGCCCCGGCGAATAAAATAAAGAGCGGCGAATATGCCGTAGAGAACCAGATTAAAAAAGGCTAGCAGCGAAAGCCCCTTGTTCAGCGAATGCGCCAGGGCGAACATAACCGAGCTTGCCAGTATAGCTGTCGGCAGCGAATACCGCCGGGAGACCAACACCATAATATCTCGATAACAAGGCTTCGCGAGCCCGGGGTTTGCCCGGCTTCAAGCATGCAGGCCGGTCGGCTCAGAATGTCACCGTGGCGGACAGTGGGCTGTGTCGAACTTGTTCATATCGTACTTGCATATAAAATTTTCGGAAAAACCGGCGCTCTGACAGTAAAATTATAACCAGTTTTTATATTTCTGTCAACATTTTGCTGTCTTTGCAATATTGGCCGCTCTGCTTCACATAATATAGTGCGTAAAAGTAGCCGGGCATCAGCCCGGAACTGTGGAGGGCGGCAAAATGGAAAGAACCGACTGGCAGAAGTGGGCTGCCGTTATATTCTGCGCGGCGGCGGCGGTTGTCGCCGGCTGGCTTATAATAAAATACCTGCTCGGCATATTCATACCCTTCCTTATAGCCTGGGGGGTGGCGCTGGCAGTGGTCCCGGCCGCCGGGTGGGTCTCAAAGAAAACCAAAATCCCGCAAAAACTTTGTGCTTTTGTATTGCTTCTTCTTGTGCTGGTAATAATTATAATGACAGCGACACTTGTCATAGACCGCTTGATTTTTGAGCTGAGGCAGATGGTGGAGCGGATACTGTCGGGTGAGGGCGGGTTGGGCGAGAGTATAAAGCATATTGCCGGCCAGCTTCAAAACCTCGGTGATAAGATACCCTTCCTTCGCGACCTGCGCGGGCAGGCCGGATTTGAGTCCTTCCTTGAGAACTTCAACAGCCTGATTGTAAAACTGCTCACCGACCTGATTTCAGGGCTTAGCTCCTTTTTGCCCTCGGTCATCCTGCGGACGGTGGCAAAGCTGCCCTCGGCGATTTTGCTTCTTATAGTTACGGTTGTTGCCTGTTTTTATTTTTGCATGGATCTCAAATCCATACACGCCTCACTGCTCCTGCTGCTGCCCGGCGGGGTGGCAGAGCGCATGCCCGAGCTCAAATCAAAGGTTTTCTGTGCTGTGGGAAAGTGGCTTCGGGCCTACACAATCCTTTTAGGAATTACGTTTGCCGGTCTTTTTGTCGGTCTTATGATACTCGGGGTTGAGTACCCGCTTTTTGTAGCCCTGGTCGGCTCGCTGGTCGATATTCTGCCGGTTCTGGGGGTCGGGACAATTCTTGTGCCCTGGAGCATTTATGAGCTTATAACCAGGAACTTCAGGCTCGGCTTCGGGCTTTTAATCCTGTACGCCGTCATGGTTATTGTGCGGCAGGTGGCCGAGCCGCGAGTGGTGGGGGACAGCTTCGGGATTCACCCGCTGGCAACGCTTGTCGCGATGTACGCGGGACTGAGACTCTTCGGGGTTGCGGGGATGATTCTGCTGCCCGCTCTTGTGATGCTGATCGGGAGCATGGTAAAACCTAAGGAGCCGGCAAAGGACAAAAAAGGCTGAAGCTCGCCTCTGAAAACAAAGATTTAACTTATTGTAAACATTCGGTTAACACCGGAACCCCCGAGGGCAAAATAACGTCAAATAAAAGTAAGAATTCAAAAAGAAAGGAAGGGCCGAGGGGCAATGATTATTGTCGTTATACTGGTCTGCCTTGTACTGCTTGTGCTTTTTGCATCCGACAGCCAGATACAAAGCGAGAGTAACAAGGCCTGGGGTCTGCCGTCGCCGTATGATCATCCACCCCCGTCGGCCCTAAGCACCGGTGCACCGACAGGTTTTTCCGACCTGCCGGACGACTTTAGCTTTTCCCTGAGCTGGAATATAAACGGCCACGGCTCTTATGACAGCGCAAAAGGGATACTGACATGGGGTGCCGGCGGTGAGCAGCGCCGGGAGCTGATACTTAGCAACGAGAAAAAGCGGGCGATACGCGAAATACTCTTGCAGCTAAATTTGTCCGACTACCCCGACGCCGCCAGGCCGGAGGTGTGCAGCCCGGGCGAGCTGATACTTACTATACGCTGCGGACGCGCCGAGAAGACCGTGGGCTGCACCGGGGGCTCCCGGGCGGGCAATTCCCGCCTGGCCAGCGCCTGCTATGCAATAATCGGCATTATTACCTCTTCCGAGGAGGAAGGGGCGCTGCTTGCGTGACTTTGTTATGCAGGGGCTCTGCCCCCGCACCTCCGCGGGAACGCTTGTGGGACTCCGCCCCACGCCCCGCTCAAGGGACTTTTTAGAAAAAATCCCCTTGAGAATCCTCGAAAAACCTCCAAAAAAACACAGCGGCGCGCCACGGCGGAATACTGCGCGATACGCCGTGTGGCCGCGCCTTAAAGCATATTGCGCGTGAAAGAAATGAACAAGAATTAAGCAAGACAAGTGCATAATTACAATTAACCGGCTGCAGCGCATTCGCGTTGCAGCCGGTTTGCAGGGGGCTTTCTGTCGGGCCTTATGCCTTTCCGTCAGAGCCGAGCACGTTTACTATCTTGTGGGCGACCATTTTCTTTACCTCGCTGCGCGCCACCGCAAGATAGGAGCGGGGGTCAAAGGCCGAGGGGTCGGAGGCAAGGGCGCGGCGGATGGCCGCGGTCATCGCAAGGCGGATGTCGGAGTCTATGTTAATCTTGCAGACCGCCATTTTTGCAGCCTTCCTCAGCATTTCTTCGGGAATGCCTATGGCGTCGGGCATTTTGCCGCCCAAGGCGTTGATTTCGTTGACATACTCCTGCGGGACCGAGGAGGCGCCGTGCAGCACAATAGGAAAGCCCGGGAGCCTTCTCTCGACCTCCTCAAGAATGTCGAACCTCAGGCGGGGCTTTGTGCCGGGCTTGAATTTATATGCGCCATGGGAGGTGCCTATGGCTATTGCCAGCGAATCCACCCCGGTTTTCTCGACGAATTCCTCAACCTCGTCGGGGTTTGTGAACATCGCTTCGTCGGCCTTGACCTTCACCTCGTCCTCAATTCCGGCCAGTATGCCCAGCTCGCCCTCGACCACGACACCGCGCTCGTGGGCATAGTCGACGACTCTTTTGGTCAGGGCTACATTGACGTCAAACGGAAATTTTGAACCGTCTATCATAACTGAGGAAAACCCGGAATCGACGCAGCCCTTAACCTGCTCAAACGCGGCATCCGGCTCAAGCCCCGCGCCGCCATGGTCGAGATGAAGCACAAGGTCCAGCCCGGTATCCTCGATAGCCGCCTTGACCAGTGCCATGAGATAGGGCTGCTTTGCGTACTTGCGGGCTCCGGCCGAGACCTGCAGGATTACCGGGGATTTAAGCTCTGCCGCTGCCTCGGTAATAGCCTGTATGATTTCCATGTTGTTGATATTGAAGGCGCCAACGGCATACCCGCCGACATAGGCCTTTTTGAACATTTCGGTGGTGGTGACAAGTGCCATAGTGTTTTCTCCTTGCGGTACATTTATTATCGATATATATTGTACCCGCTTGCAAGGCGAAAATCAAGAGGCCGGGGAAAAAATATGTTGAATTGTTGCGATATAACTAAGTTGAGTAAACCCGGCAGCCCTTATGCTATGACATTTCCCATTCCGCCCTCGCTGCCGGGGGGCTCGACAACCGCTGCCGCAGCCCCGGTCGCCGGCATTCCGAGGTCGCCCAAAACCCTTGCCGGGGCAGGCTTTTCGGGCTGAGCCACGGCCGCCGCCGCGGCCGGAGCCGGCTCATATGTCTCCTCGGGCACTATTATTCCGTCAAGCCCGAAGCTAATGGCTATAGCCGCATTTACTTCGTTCATGATAGCGTCATCCAGATGTCCTATCTTCTCCTTGAGCCGTCGCTTGTCAAGCGTTCTTATCTGCTCGAGCAGTATAACCGAGTCCTTGGCCAGTCCTGCCTTTTCGGCGTAAATATCGATATGAGTCGGTAGTCGCGTTTTGCCCATGCGTGAGGTAATGGCCGCGGCAATCACCGTCGGGCTGTATTTGTTGCCGACATCGTTCTGAATTATAAGTACCGGACGAAGTCCTCCCTGCTCGGAGCCGATTACAGGCGATAAGTCGGCGTAAAAAATATCTCCGCGTTTAATTATCATTACCCAAATCCTCTCTTTTCGTTCCGGCGCCCCGCGCAAAAACAGCCGGGCTTGCGGGTGCCGTTTTGCTTTTCAAGTATATTTTTACCTTGCCCGTAGTTTTTTTAATCATCTTTGAGATGATTTGCGGGGTGGTATTTTGTTCCACTAATATCATATTGCATCGGATGTCGGAATGTGTCGACAAAGCCCAAAAAAATTTCAGGCCTGTCCTGGGGTTGTACATAAGTACAGGATAAAAGGCAAAGCCTGTCCGGCGCGGCTTTTTTGGCTGCCGTAATTTTTGGAGAGGCGGCCGGAAACATTAAGGGGCAACGCCCGCGGCGGCCTTCGCGTCAACAGTTTGAATAATTCACACAAAATATCGGTGAATTGTCCGAAAAACTATTGCAATTATATACAATTAGATGTTATAATATCTTTGTCTTATGCGGCAGTCCGGGGACGGCATGTCCCCCGGCCGCCGGAGCATTGGAAAATAATCAAACCAAAATAAGAAAGGCATGGATCCTGCTAATGAACAAAGAGACAGACAAGACCAACGCTGGGTTTGACGCAGTCGCCGCTCACGCCAAGGTCATCTCGGTTATCAACGAAATTGAAAAGGTTATCGTAGGCAAACGCCCCGAAGTGATACTCCTGATGACCGCCCTTTTGTCGGGCTCGCATGTGCTCATCGAGGACGTGCCGGGAACCGGTAAAACCTCGCTTGCCGCCTCGCTCGCCAAAGCGACCGGCCTTGATTTTAAAAGAGCCCAGTTCACCCCCGACGTCATGGCCTCCGACATCACCGGCTTTAACATATACAACCGGCAGAAGGAGAGTTTTGAGTTCCGCGAGGGGCTTGTCATGTGCAACCTCCTCTTGGCAGACGAGGTAAACCGCGCCTCGCCCAAGACCCAGTCGGCGCTGCTTGAAGCGATGGAGGAAAACCGGGTTACGGTCGACGGCGTTACATATCAGATACCCGACCCCTTCATGGTAATAGCTACGCAAAACCCGACAGGATATGTCGGCACCTACCCGCTGCCCGAGGCGCAGCTTGACCGCTTTGCGCTCAAAATCAGGATGGGATATCCGTCAGCCGAGGAGGAGATTGACATCATAAAGGCGCGCCGCGGCGTAAATCCGCTCGACAGGGTAGATGAAATTATCGGCATCGAGGAGATACGCCAGATACGCAGGCATATCTCGGATATACGCATAGATGACGAGCTCTATGGCTATATTGTCGCGCTTGTCACCTCCACGAGAAAGCACCCGCAGCTTGCCCTCGGAGCCAGCCCGCGCGCCTCGGTAGCGCTCATGCACCTCTCTCAGGCTTATGCCTTTATCCGCGGCCGCGAATATGTGCTGCCCGACGATATAGGCGCGCTTTTCCGCCCGGCAATAGGGCACAGGCTCATGCTGCGGCAGGAGGCCAAGCTGTCAAACCAGTCGGCCGATACCATACTCGGTGAAATCCTGCGCACAACAGACGTTCCGTACAAGGGAAAGAGATGAGCCTGATATGAACGCGAGTGCAGTTGGTTTATCCGAAACAAAAAGACCCGGCGCAATAAGGCATTACCCGAAGGTATCGCTGACCGGCAATTTTATCGTATATATCGTCATCTTTGTCGCCGCCCTAATTTTCACACAGGCGCTGCGGTCCAAGGCGTCGAATATATTTTTTGCATTTGTATTCTTTTTGCCCTGGGCAATGCTCATATACGCCCTCACGGCGCGCTCGACACTGAAAACTTATATGCTCTCGGACTCCGCGACAATTATAAAGCTCGAGCCCTATACATACCGGCTGCGGATTATTAACGAGTCGATTTTTCCCTATCCCTTTATCGACGCTATAATGCGTCTGCCGCAGAAAAACAGCGTGCGCTGCACCGACCGCTCGGTAAGCCTTGCTATGTCGCCGCTGGCCTCATATACGATAAGCAACACCGTAAAATTCCGCTATCGCGGCACATATGAGATAGGTGTGAGTTGCCTTTATGTCTATGATTTTTTCAGAATGCTGAGGGTCCGCGTCGATGTCGGCATGTTTGACACGGTATCGGTGCTGCCGCGCCGGCTGATTATGGGTGAGGGTGAGGAGAGTGCGGTGTCAGACTCGGCCCGGGAAAGCAAAAAAGACCCGAACTCATATGAGAAGATAGAAATCAGCGACATACGCGAGTATGTAACCGGGGATCCGCTAAAAAGCATACACTGGAAGCTTTCCTCGAAGGCCGAGGATTTTCTGGTGTGCGACTATGACACCGGCTCTTCCAAAAAGACGCTGTTATTCTGCGACCTGTCGGCGCGCTTTCCCTCCGAGCCGCCCGAGCGGGTTGAGGAAAAGGCACCCGCCAAGGCTAAGCGGAAGGGCGCCAAAAAAGCAAAGAAGCGAAATGAGAGGACCCAGGTAGAGGAACCGGAGACACCCGACGAAAAGCCCGATGCCAGAACGAGCGCCGACCGGGTTCCCACATTTGCCGCCGAGGACGAAAACAACCGCGAGATGTCCGGCGAGTCTGTTTTAACCGGGACAGAGGCCCGAGCCAGAGCCCGCGGACAGAGGCGCAAAAAGAAGCTAAAGGGCGCTCAGTACCGTGAGAATAAGCTTGAGGCCGAAACACTGCAGGACAACGCCCAAAATCAGGTCGACGTAAGCGAGCTGACCGACGACGCCTACTACGACGATATGAACGAATACTGCGCAGACGGCGTGGTGGAGCTGACGGTTGCGGCGGTATTGCGCGAGCTGCGCGACAACAACGAGTGCACGCTGTTTTGGTTTGACCGTCGCTCTGAAACCGGGGTCTACAGCTTTACGCTGCGTGGCATCGAGGACTTCAACGCCATATACAAGCTCTTTGCCACCTCACCGCTCTGCCCGGCCGAAGAGACGGTTGCGCGGCTCTCAAGGATGGTAGAGGATACGCAGGACACAAAACAGCTTTATATCACCTCTGCTATAGACCCCGAAGCGGTGCGCGACCTCTGTTCGTTGCCGAATGTGTCGGACGGTGCATCATTCGGCTCGTCAGGAGTTATATTGTACAATCCCGAGGAGAGATTTGCCCATAGAAGGGAAAGGAAACTGTATATCGAGGGCTGCCGCTCTCAGCTTATGTCAAAGGGACTTAAGCTCATCGAGGGCAGACTTGATAGAGACTGAGGCTGAAGCAAGATGCAGAATTATGAAGATAAATACGCCCACGGGACTAGGGCGGGGAGGGCTGAGGTCAAAAAGCCCGTCCGAAAAAAGAAAAAGAAGAAGGCAGTTCCGCCCGGGCAGCGTCCGATAATCTGCCCGCCCGACAAGGCCGGCATGGAGCCCAGGCTGCGCATTCTGGGATACATAGCGCGCGCGGCTGTGATTGCAACAGCGGTTTTTGCGCTGGTTTTCTTTGTGCTCGACGCGCTAAAGCTTGAGGCGCAGGACATAAAGATTCCGACTGGCCTTGTGGCGCTGATAAGCTTTGTCTCTGTTGCGGTCTTTTCAATGATGCGGCTGTCAAAGCACGGACGTGTTGCCGGCGCGGCGGTGCTCCTTGGCACCGGCGTCTGGGCTGTACTTTATACCGGCAACATCGTATCCTTTGCCATAAAGGTGTTTCTGACCGTCAAAAACGTTGCCCTGACCAGGCTTTACAACCTCGGATACTACGCGGTCATAAAATATATGTCCGAGGTAACCTATACCCCGGCACACACAAAAGAGCTTTGCTTTTATTTCGGGGTGGCGGTCTTTACTGTGCTGCTCTCTTTGATATTTACTTTACCGATAATAAAGAGGGCGCGGCTTGCGCTGCCGGCGGTAATAAGCACGCTTTTGATTGGTGTGATTTTCACTTATAATATTTCGCGCTCGAACTGGGGGGTTGCGCTGATTATCGCCTCCTTCACCGGGATTTTGGTGATGGCCGCCTATGACAGGATTTTTGCAGTCAAGCCCGACCCGGAAAAATACGACACCGAAACGATACTTTTTGAGGACGCCGACGAAAACCGGCCAAAGCTGCCCGAAAACCTGCCGAAGACGCCGCGGCAGCTCAGGCGCGAGCAGAAAAAAAAGCTGCGAGAACTGAAAAAGCAGCGCAGAAAAGAAAAAAAGCCAAGAAGCGTCGACGAGGAGCTGACCGAGTATTTCGGCAGGCCGCCAAAGCAGAGGGCTGCCCGCGCTGAAAAAAAGAAGAAGCTGACCCCCGAGGAAAAGAAGGCAAGGCGGGCCGAGCGGCGCGAGACCCAGCGACAGCTCCGCGCGGTCAGGGAATATGACAGGGTAATAGAAGACTCAAAAGTTGCCCAGGGCGGCTTTATGGCCTTCGGCGCATTTCTCTTGATGTTCTTGTTGCTCCTTATACCGGCGCTGACCATTTCCGGCAACTTTACCACTATCGACGTCATAGACCGGCGAATGGAGTACTATCGCGAGTATATCACCGCCCTTCTGATGGGGGACGACCCGATACTTGACTTGCTGGGTTACCAGAACGACAAGAGCAACTTCGAGCCGCATTCTACCGACGCCGTAAAGCAGAATTTTACCGGGGCCAGACTATTTACGGTTGAGACCCAATACAACACGGCGGTCTACATGCGCGGTTGGATAGGCGTAAACTACCAGGACGGTGCATGGTACGCCGCCGACTCCGAGCAGCTTAAGCGATACCGCGAACTTTACGGCACCCACCTTGACCCGACCGAGACCATGTTTGAAAACTTCTACAGCATAATGAACCCGGCGCTCATAGAAGCCCGGGATTTCCCGAAGCAGTACACCAGCAACACAAAATACGGGTTTGTTGTGATGCAGGTGAATGTAAAGCGGGTAAAGACTCAGGACTCACTGGTCTATATGCCCTCATTTTTGCGGAGCGACGCGCTGACCAGAGCCGGGCGGGCCGAGGGGAGAGGGCTTTACGAGTACGGCACCGACACCCCGGCGGATGTCACCTTTGTCAACTACTTTGACGGCCTTTATACCGGGCGGAAGTTCATGACCGAGCTTCAGTACGCCTCGGTTTCCAACGTCACCACCATGAAAAATACCGAGTGGTACCGGTATGTGGCCGAATATATCGCCGAATATAATGTGGGCTATCTTGATGCCTACAACGAAATTGACAAATACGCCGAGCGACGGGCCAAGGGCAGGAGCGCCTCGATTGATACCGCAGTTGAGGTGATGTTTTCAGAGGAGCCCGAAGACCTTATCTCGGTAGTCGTCGATGAGGAGACAGGGAACAAGATTATCTCGGTTCAGTACTCGCGCGGTGTCGGGGTATATACCTATTCGGCCGAGGGCGAGCTGCTCGGCAAACGGGCTACAGACCTTGTGGTCGAGACCTATATTGACCCCTTGACCGGCGAGGAGCAGACATATACCGTGGCATTCGTGCCCCCCGACCTGCCGCTTCCTATCCGATACCGTGTGATTATGAACCAGGCCGAGCGGCGGACGGTGGCCTATGCTTATTACTACCAACACCTCTACAGTGATTTCGTATACGATACATACCTGCAAAAATCGGGCAGCAGTATTGTTTCCGATCTGCTAAAAACAATTGTTGACTCGGCAACAGAGATTGTAAGGGAAACAGACGACGAGGGCGAAGTGACCGAAAGGGTGGCTCAAAAGGATTTTTCAAAGGCCGCCGAGCGGAATTCGGACGATGCCGAGACCTATATGCAGCGCCATGAGCTGATAATGGAAATTGTCAATTACCTAAAAGAAAATTATACATACACGCTTGACCCGGCGCAGCCGGTCAACGAGTCGCTTGACGGCACCGAAAATTTCCTTTCGGTCACCAAAGAGGGCTATTGCGTACAGTATGCGTCGGCGCTGACCCTACTGCTCCGGGAGGCCGGAGTTCCTGTGCGATATGTCGAGGGATATGTCGCCTCGGATTTCAGGCGCAATTATGCCGAGGACATGGTCGGGCGCTATATCGGAAATGTCCGCGACTACAACGCGCATGCCTGGGTTGAGGTTTGGTATGACGGAGTTGGCTGGGTCCAGTACGAGGCCACCCCGGTGTATTACAACGATATGTATATCAGGGAAACCGGCGAGAGCAGCGGCGGCATCATAAGACCCTGGGAACCTGAGGAGGAATACACCGAGGAGGAAATGCTGCTTGAGGAACTGCGGAGTTCTATTGATGTCGCCGCATTCCGGATTGACAACATGAGGGACGACATATCCCTGCTGCTCGGCAACAAGGAGATTAAAAAAGCGCTTGACGGCATTGAGGCGCTGCTCGGAAATTACCGTGAGAACCAAAAGAAGCTGAGCGACTACTATACCGAAAACAGGGACAGCGCCAAATATGACCGGGTCGATTTCCTTAACGCACTGTATTCCTTTGCCGATTCCTTCAATACAAATATCACCGAGGTGCTGAACTATCAGGATACAAGGATTGACAGCCTCTTGGCACTGAACCGGCTGATATGGACTGCAGTGGCGCTGGCGCTGATAGCGCTTGCCCTGACGGTTGTCGGAATAGTCATCAGCATTCTGGCAAAGAAGGCCGAGCAGAAGCGGGCCGGGACGGTCGAGCGTGTTGCCAACGGCAGCTTTGCCGATGATGAAAAAAGAAAATTGGCCCGGGAGCTTATCGACTGGCTGACCGACCTTCTGGCCGCATATGGTTCGGCGCCAAAGAAGGGAGAATTCCGCGACGAATATGCCCAGCGGCTTGAGGCCGAGTATTCAGATGTGTTCGGCCGGCCTATAGACTCGGATGACTCGACCATCGACAGGCCGTCACAGCGGATCAGCGACACCGACTTTATAAAGATTTTCGCTGCAATTGCCGCCGAGGAATTTGGCTTTGGCATGACCCGGGAGGAACTGTGTGAGCTTGCGGCGTTCTACCGCCGTATGCGCGCTGCCGCCGACAAGCGCCTGGGACGCCTGCGCCGCATAAAGTATCGTTATATCAAGCGGATTATTTAACACAAGTAGTGGCGCCGGAGGGCATTGCCTTCCGGCGCTGGGGTTTTGCACTTGCAGGCGCGCATAATACTGCCGGGAATACTGCCGGGAGCCGGGATTCCGGGCTGCCGGCCCTCCTGTGCCGCCTTTTATGCGGCGGTGTCGCGGGCGTACCGGCCGGGGTACCCCGCGCAGGTCCGGTAAGCTTTAATCTTTTTCTTGACAAAACCATGTTTTTTATGTAAAATAACAGTATGCCCGGCCGGGCAGCATACCGGCCGCCCGAAGATGGGTATAATGTTCTTTGAAATGTGAATATGAAAGTAAGGAGGTGTAATATGGACAATCCTGTAGTGGTAGGCTTAGTCATCGGCGCCGCACTTGTGCTTGGAGTCATAGTCGGGATCATCATCGGAATAGCCTACCGAAAAAAGGTGGCCGAAGCCGCCATCGGCTCTGCCGAGGTCAAAGCCCAGAGAATTGTCGAGGAAGCGACAAAGCAGGCCGAAACTCTGAAAAAGGAAGCTCTTCTTGAAGCGAAGGAAGAAATCCTCCGCATCAGAAACGAATCCGAACGCGAAATCAAGGAACGCAGGGGCGAAGTTGCCCGAATGGAAAGGCGACTGACCCAAAAGGAAGAAGCCCTCGATAAAAAAACCGAGAATCTTGAACGGAGAACCGAGCTGCTCGAAAAAAAGCTTCACGACATCAACATTTTGCACGAGCAGGTTGAGGAGGAGTTGGCAAAGCACGTCAAGGTGCTCGAGCAGTTATCCGGGCTAACCTCAGCAGAAGCCAGAGAGGAGCTGCTAAGGCGTGTCGAGGCTGAAATGAAGGACGAGCTCGGCCAGAGGATGATTGAGCTGGAGGAGCAATTCAAAGAGGACGCCGACACCAAGGCCAGAAATATTATCTCACTCGCAGTTCAGCGCTATGCAGCCGACCAGGTGGCCGAAACGGCAATCTCGGTGGTGCCCCTGCCCACAGAGGAGATGAAGGGCAGAATTATAGGCCGGGAGGGCAGAAACATCCAAAAGCTTGAAACGCTCACCGGTGTCGAGCTGATTATCGACGACACACCCGAGGCCATTACCCTTTCGGGATTTGACCCGGTACGGCGTGAGGTAGCAAGGCTGGCGCTTGAGAAGCTGATAGCCGACGGGCGGATTCACCCGGCACGCATCGAGGAGATGGTAGAGAAGGCCAAGCGCGAGGTCGACGCGGCTATAAAGCAGGCCGGAGAACGCGCAGTCTTCGAGGTAGGAGTTCACGGGCTCAATCCCGAGCTTGTAAGATTGCTTGGCAGACTGAGGTACAGGACAAGCTACGGACAAAATGTACTCAAACACTCTGTCGAGGTTGCTTTCCTGGCTAGCATTATAGCCGATGAGCTGGGAGCAGACAGCGCTACCGCCAAGCGCGCGGGGCTGCTGCACGACATAGGCAAAGCCTTCCCGCACGACGTCGAAGGCTCACATGTACAGATAGGTGTAAACGCGGCAAGGAAATTCAAAGAATCACGAGATGTAATCCACGCTATTGAAGCGCATCACAACGATGTGGAACCCGAAACGATAATCGCTGTTATAGTTCAGGCCGCAGACGCAATCTCAGCCGCAAGGCCGGGCGCGCGCCGCGAGGACCTTGAGAGCTATATAAAACGGCTTGAAAAGCTTGAGGAAATAGCACTCGGCTTTGAGGGCATCGAGAAGGCATACGCGATTCAGGCCGGCCGCGAAATCCGCGTCATGGTCAAGCCGGAAGAAGTCAGCGATGACGCTATGAAGGTCATAGCGCGGGATATGGCAAACAAAATCAAAGGCGAGGTTAAATATCCCGGACAGATTAAAATCAATCTAATTCGCGAGAGCCGCGCCGTAGACTATGCAACATAGTCAAACTCAGTAATAATCTTTCTCCTGAAGGATGTATATAGAGCAAACATAAAACCCCGCAGGTATCAATAACGGCAAATGCCGTTTTGATTATAGATTTATTGAGTTTATGGGCTGCCGCCGTCCGTCGGCAGCCCTGAAAAATTTCAGCGCCGCAAAGCGGCGCTTTTTTTATGCAGCAAATTGCATATTCTGGCTATTTTATCCCACAATATAATAATGCCTGCTCACAAAAACCGGGGAGAGTGTCCCTGTACCTGCTGGACGCAGTGGTAACACCAGAGAGCATCGTGACTTTTGCTATGCCGGGCGCCTGAAATGGTGGCTCTGTTCCCGGGTGTCGGGCGCGGTCCGAAACAAGTATAGCGAGGGGGATATATTTATGTCAGTTTTAACGTCACCGGCAGCACAGACCGGCATGATGAAGCGCATAGGTCGCGCGCTGATGCTGCCTTTGGCAATTCTACCGGTGGCCGGCCTGTTGCTCGGTGTCGGCCGGACATTTACCGACAGCGCGATAATCGGGCATAACGACCTGCTCACAAATATCGGTCCGGGGAGTGCGGCGCACGCGATATTTTGGGTCATGGCGAGGGTGGGCACGGCGATATTTGCCAACCTTCCGCTTATATTTGCCATAGGTGTAGCGCAGGGGCTGGCCGACGACGAGAAGGGCGCCGCGGCGCTCTCGGCGGCGGTGGCCTTTTTTGTCATGCACACGACAATTGCGGCGTTGCTGCAGTTGAGCGGCAAAACCGCCGACGGCTCGCTGCCCGACGGGGCGCTTGTCGAGGTCTTCGGCGCCAGGACGCTCGACATGGGCATTTTCGGGGGTATTATTGTCGGGCTGGGGGTCGCAAGGCTCCACAACAAATATCGCGCGGGACAGCAAAGGCCGCTTTCCTTTTTTGGCGGGGTGCGGTCGGTTCCTATTATTGCGTCAGGGGTGTATATCGCCATCGGCGTGCTGACCTTTTTTGTCTGGCCGCTGGCAGCCGAGGCGGCATACGCGCTGGGGAGGCTGGTTGTAAGGGCAGATAACGGCGGGGTAATGCTCTACGGCTTTCTTGAGCGCCTGCTCAGGCCGCTGGGGCTTGAGCAGGTGTTTGTACTGCCATTTGAAGAGACTAGTGTAGGGGGCATAGCTCTTATCGACGGGGTAAAGTATTACGGGCTCAAAAACATCTTCCTTGCTGAGTTTAACTCGCCCTCGATAAACACAATATCGCCAAATACCACAAGATACATGAGCGGACTGTATCCGTTTGTTATGTTCGGCCTGCCCGGCGCGGCGCTGGCCATGTATCTCTCTGCCGACAAGAGAAAAAAGGCTGCCGGGGGTTTTCTTTTCCTCGCCTCGCTGGCCGCAATAATTGCCGGGGTGACCGAGCCGCTCGAGTACACCTTTTTATTCGCGGCGCCGGTGCTCTATCTTGTTCACTGCATTTTTGCCGGAGCCTCGTGTTTGATAACCTATATTCTGCGGACCGGGGTGGGGACAAGCTTCTCGGGCGGTTTTCTGGACTTGCTGTTTTTCGGAATCCTTGAGGGGAACGACAGGACCCGCTGGGTGATGATTCCGGTTGTCGGGGCGTTTTACTTCCTTATCTATTTCTTTTTCTTCAGTTGGATTATCAGAAGATACGAGCCGACACCCGACGTTAAGGAGGAAAAGAAAGACCTGTCGAAGGTTTCCGATAAGGCCTGAATTGACGGGTCGGCGAAAATCGGCAAAAATACAATATTGACAAAACCGGTCCGATGTGTTATCATAACTAAGCAGCCAAAAAACACCCGGGTGCCGGCACATACGGCCGCCTCGGGGCGCGGGTTTTTGCGTTGCAAAGGCCGTTGCGGCGTTAGCTCAGTTGGATAGAGTGATTGGCTACGAACCAATAGGCCAGGGGTTCGAGTCCCTTACGCCGCGCCAAGAGCCCTGTCAACCGCTTTTAGCGGCTGGCAGGGCTCTTTTTATGAGGGTGTTTTGCAGCGGCAGGCTTATTACTCGGGTGTGCTGACCTGCGCGGCTATGAAGGCCTTTAAGGCCTCCGCTATCCCGGCTGCTGCAGACAACACCGCCGGGTCGGGCGAGGTGTGGGCACCTATCGCTGCGAGCAGCCCGAGTAGCCGTGTCCGGTCGGTCTCAACCTGCCGGGCATAGTCGGGGATGTAGTCGACAACCGCCCGCACACCGAGCGGCGACGGCAGGTATTCTCTCGATACCCCGTCGTATATGACAAGCTCCTCGTCTCCGCCGGTCGCAACCCGGTAGGAGTCCGGCTCGCTTATGTCTGTAATCTCGGCCTCGGCCCTCTCGTAGTAAACGGTAAGGCTGCTGACCTCCCTTGAAAGTGTCAGTGTGTTCCCCGTAATGCTTCCGATGTCCCCCTCGGCGCAGAGATAGGCCGTCCCGGATTTTGCTCCGGCAAGGGCTACCGCCCCGCCGGCAGGTCCGCTTATTGTCTGGGAGGCAACTTTCCGGCAGAGCCTCCGGTTCTCAAGGTCAAGCAGGTCGGCGACCCCGCTTGGCAGCCGGCTTAGCTCGTAATTCTGCGACAGGCAGAGCTCCGAAACAAACTGGTTGTCGGCCGTGCCACAACTCCTGATCCCGCCGACTGATGCATTGTGCAGTCCCCGCCCGTGATATACATCGCCGAGCAGCCTGTCAAGCTCGGCTACCGTGAAGTCCTTGAGCCCGAGTTGTGTCAGGTCATACACGGCAAAGCTGCCTGTCTTAATTACATCGGGCATAAGCTCAAGCGAGACGGTAATTTCAGCCCCGTTTGCCGGCGAGCCTGAAACCGAGCCGGTTATGCCGTAATCCGACAGCTCAACCTTGGTGCCGTCCTCGAATGTCCAGCCAACACCGCTGACGTATGTAAACACATAGTCTCCGCGCCTGGCCGCGGAGCCGAGCGCGCCGGCAAATTCAGCGGCGTTTACCGAAATGTCCGAAAGCTCGGTCTTGCCTGAGGCGGCAAGTAAGGCTGTGGCCTCCTTTGCAAATGGATATGTGAACCTGACCGTGATGGTCGAGCCCTGGCGCGCCTGCTCTGTTGAGCCCGGTTTCCAGGCTGAAATTATGCCGAAATCTGCCGGTTCCACGCCCGGATGGCCGCTTGTGTGGCGCCACTCGTAGTTGTTGTAGACAAAGGTATAATCCCCGCTTGAAGCCGGGGAGTGAGCCTTTATGCGGCGGGAGAATCTCTCGGCGTCAACCGACGCCCAGCCCACCTCCCCTGTGTAGGATATGCTTGCCGTCACCCGGCGCAGGTCCCGTACACCGACGCGGCCGAGACCGGTTTCGGTAGCGTCAAAGCTGCCGCTCACGCGCTGCCAGTCGTTTAAGCCGGCGCTGCCCAACTCCTGTTCGGCACCGCCGGCACCGGCAAACAGAATTATGCCGGAGGCGGGTGCCGGGCTCTTTATTTTGGCGCTGACATAATACCTGCGACCGGATATGAAGTTGAAAGCTCTCGACACCTGAGCCGGTTCCTCCTGGGCAGAGGACTCCTCCACCACCCGGACAACAAACGCGGCAATTTCGTCATAATAATCGGGGTCGTCAAACACCCTGACAGTCGTCGTCCCGATAGCAAGGCCGCAAAGCTCCCAGCCCTCGCCCGAGGACAGTTCGGTGACACTTATAATTTCGGGGTTGTCGGCCACGCAGGTCTGCATGCTCGTGTCGTAGCCGTCAAGCCCGACAGTTTGCCCGACCTCAAGTGTGTAATCGGCCTCGGCTCCTGCGCTCTTCTCAGGAATATTAGGGGTGAGCGAGCAGACATTATCCTCAGCCAGCGCAGTTCCGCCCGACACCTCCCAGCCGGTCATATCGGTAAAATTGCCGTTTTCAAGCAGTTGGACCACGCTCATGCCGGATATGCTCCTTACCCGGGCAAATGCCAGCTCGCACTCGCGCTCGCCCCCGGCACTTTTGCGGCACAACAGTATACTATCGGTCACAATCCGGCGCGCTGGGCTGAGGTTTTTGGCAAAGCCGGCTACAAGCCCCGCGCATTCGCCCGAGAGCGGGGCATATTGCAAGTCGTGGTTGTGCACTGAGGGGGCATAGCTTGAGTCGTGATTGTGCCCGGCCGGGGCGTATGTACCGCTGTGATTATGTGAGGCATCTGCCTTTCCGGCAAGGGCGGCATACACTCCGCCCGAGGTGATGCCCCTTGTACTTCCGGTTATCGGTGTGCTGTCAAGTACGGGTTTATTTTTAATGTAGTCGCAGGCAGAGCTGTCGGTCTGCGCCCAGTCGGGCTGAACGTTTGCCTGTGCCCCGCACTCAATGCCGGCAAGCTTTAGCCTCTCGGCGTCGGTATAGTCATTTGAGGACAACCCCATGCCCGGAACCGCTTCGATCTTGCTCTCAAGCATTCCCATAATCTGCGAAAACTGGCTCGGAGTCGGAGCAAGCGCGGTGTTTTCAACAGGCACGCTGGTCTCAAGCACGCGGATAAGCCCCTCGGCGGTTATGAGCACCTTTTCGTCTTTATATCCGCTGACTACGAATTTGGTGGTTCCGCTGCAGCTCATGACCTCAGCCGGTATGCAGAAGGGCTCACCGGTATAAATTATTGCTACCGGGTCGCCCTCGGGGGGATAAAAGCTGACAGATACCGCCA
>LSQX01026268.1_pt2 | contig 27348 bp, 24 predicted proteins | sample 654561 | NCBI WGS metagenome assembly LSQX01 (sample SAMN04489861, study PRJNA283612) | anaerobic digester metagenome | isolation source: 4 biogas reactors fed with cattle manure at either 37C or 55C with and... | place: Denmark: Kongens Lyngby | collected 2014
TTTAAAACGGCTGACAGCATAGCCCGGAACCTGGGATATGACAATAATTCCTATGCCAGGATCCGCTCCGGCATTATGTATGTGCTGAATCAATTATCCAACGAAGGCCATTGCTTTGCATACAAAGAGCAGCTGATAGAAGAGGCCGGCAGGCTGCTGGAAGTGGAAGCTGAGCTGATTGAGGAGGCAATAGGAAAGATGCTGGAGGAAGGATCCCTGATTGCCGATAGGGATGAAGCCCTCTACCTGCCTGTTTTTTACCACAGCGAAACCGGGGCGGCCAGAAGGATAAAAAGAATTGTTGAAACAGACTCCATCTTTATTCATAATGATGTGGAGAAAATGGTGGCAATTATAGAGAAGCAGAACCGGGTCCGCTATGATGAGGCCCAGAGAGAGGCCATCAAAAAGGCAGGTTCCCGTAAGTTTACCGTGCTTACCGGAGGCCCCGGCACCGGCAAAACTTTTACCACCCTGGGAATTATTTCCCTCTACAGAATGCTGGGGGCTAAGATTCTGCTGGCTGCTCCCACCGGCAGGGCTGCCAAACGCATGTCCGAAGTAACGGGAATGGAGGCCAAAACCATACACCGGCTGCTGGAATATAAGCCCGCCAAAGGCTATACAGTAAATGAAGAAAACCCCTTAAAATGCGATGTGCTCATTCTGGATGAAGTGTCCATGGTGGATCTGGTGCTCATGTACAACCTGCTTAAAGCGGTTCCCGATGAAGCCGTTCTTGTTCTGGTAGGGGATATAGATCAGCTTCCCTCCGTGGGCGCCGGCAACGTTCTCAGGGATATAATAGATTCTGGTGCTGTGGAAGTTGTCAGGCTCACTGCCATCTTCCGCCAGGCCCGGGGCAGCATGATAATCACCAACGCCCACAGGGTAAACCAGGGAAGGATGCCAAAGTACACCGGGCCCCGGAACAGGGATTTTTTCTTTATACAGGAAGAAGATCCGGAACAGGCGGCTGATACCATAGTTTCCCTTGTTACCGAAAGGCTGCCCTCATACTATCAGGCTGATCCGGTTAAAGACATACAGGTGCTCTGCCCCATGCTTAAAGGCACCACCGGAGCCCATAATCTCAACCGCTTGCTGCAGGAAAAACTTGCATCCGGCAGCTTTTCAATAAAATACGGCGGCACCACCTATTATATAGGCGATAAGGTGATGCAGATCAAGAACAATTATGATAAAAATGTCTTCAACGGGGATATAGGCTTCATTGAATCCATAGATCAGGAAGACCGCACTCTTGTAATCTCCTTTGATGATCGAAAAGTCGAGTATGATTTTACGGAACTGGATGAAATTATTCTTGCTTATGCATCTACGGTCCATAAAAGCCAGGGCAGCGAATACCCCATTGTAGTTGCTCCACTGTCCACCCAGCACTATGTAATGCTTCAGAGAAACCTTTTATACACATGCATTACCAGGGCAAAAAAGGTGTTTGTGCTTGTAGGAACCAAACAGGCTGTTGCCATGGCGGTAAGGAACAATAAGATTGCAAAAAGGAACACCATGCTGGCAGACCGCATCAGGGAATTAGAACTCCCTTCCCTTGTATAGCTTAACTGATAGGCCGAAGGATGCCAGCATGAATAACAAGGCTCCGCCAATAATCATAAGGGAAAACTGGGTTTTGTCCACGCTGTTGAAAAATTCTGCTATGGCCTGGAAAATCGCATTGGAAGATTTGCCGCTGGCCGCTTCAAAGAGGGTCATAAGGCCGAAGAAGAAAGCAAAGAACAGTATAAAGCTGATTATTCTTGCCCTGATAAAGCCCGTTTTGAAATAAACCGGATAGTATATGCTGTTCATTACCATTATGCCGGCAAAAGCCGCTGCCAGGCTTTCCGGGGTAATGGACGGAACACTTACGGAGATGGGAACCAGGCTGAGTATGGAGGAGTAAATTACGTAACCCAGCACAGCCATCAGGCCGTAGAGAATTACAGATAAATATTTGGCTGCAACAATTTTCCCGCGGCTTATGGGCAGGCTGTTCAATATAATATCCGAGCCTGCTTTTTCTTCCAGACTGCTGGCGGTTACAACCAGCTGATAAGTCACTGCTATGACTATGCCGGTAAAGGCGCCGGAGCCGACACTTTGAAAGGCAATTGAAAATATAATTATATAGAGCCCTAAGAATCCAAGGGTTTTTTTCTGTATCAGCAGATCCTTAAGAATCAGGTTAAGCATTTCCATTCTCCTTTCGGGTATAGAAGAGCATTATATCCTCCAAGGCAGGTTTTTCCGCCGTTGCCCCTGCTTTTACAAGGGCATCGGCAGCCTCCCTGCTTGCAGCCATGGCTTCAAAACCGTATTTGCCCTTCTTAATGCCGATCAGACTGTTTTTAAGGCTTGTATCCAGCAAAGACAGGGGCCCTTTAATTATTGCATGTTCTTCTATAAGCTCATCCTTGGTTTTGTTAAAAAGTATCTCTCCCTTGTAGATCATAATGATATAATCCGCAATTCTGTCCAGATCGGATGTAATATGGGTAGAGAAAAATACGCCCTTGTTTTCGTCCTGAATTACATCGTGGAGAATATCCAGAATCTCGCTTCTGATTACCGGATCCAGTCCGGAGGTGGGTTCATCCATGATCAGCAGGTCTGCATCATGGGATAGGGCTATGGCCAGGGAAAATTTCACCTTCATGCCCCGGGATAAATCCTTAATCTTTTTATTTAAAGGAAGACCGAATTTCCTGGCAAAGCTTGTGAATTTTTCTTCATCCCAATTATTGTAGGCTGATGCCACAAAGCGCTTCATCTGTTCAGCTGTCAGCTCTTCATAATAATGGTTTTCATCATATACAAAGCCGATCCGGTTTTTAACCTCACTTTCATGTTTGATGTGGTCCAGGCCGAATATACTGATTTCTCCTTCGTCCTTTCTCAGCAGATTCATGATCAGCTTTATGGTTGTGGTCTTGCCTGAACCGTTAGGCCCTATAAAGCCGGTAATGAAGCCCTTGGGTAGCGAAAAACTGATATTGTTCAGGGTAAAACCCTGAAAAGTTTTTGTTAAGTTTCGAATTTCCAGTATATTTTCCATTTCTATGCCTCCTCATAGAAAAACTTAAGCATTTCTTCCAGTTCCTCTAAGGTTATCTCAGCTGCCTTGGCTGCTGCCACCGCTTCGAACAGCTTCTCCTCAGCAATCTTTATGCGGCTTTCCCGCAGCAGCTCCTTATTCTGGGCAGCCACATAGGAACCTTTGCCGGCCAAGGTGACAATAAAGCCTTCTTTTTCCAGTTCATCGTAAGCCCGCTTTGTGGTTATAACGCTGATGTTTAAATCCTTTGCCAGGCTTCTGATGGAGGGCAGGGGTTCAGCTTCCGCCAGCGCGCCTCTCATGATGTGATCCTTTATCTGGTCCGCTATCTGCTGGTATATAGGCTTATCGCTGGTGTTGGATATAATAATATTCAAGAGCAAAGCCACCTCACTCCGTACATACTGTTAATATACAGTATATACAGTTAATATGGGGCTGTCAATCTCTTTTTTCAAGTTTCCTGGCATGAGTATTAATTTAGGTGATATAATGGATAAAAGGATTTTAAGGAATTTCTAATCGGGGAGGACATAAAAATGGAAAAGAATCTTATCCTTACATATGATCTGGGGACTACCGGAAATAAATGTGCCATATTTAATGATAAAGGCCAGGAAGTAATGTCCGTTGTTGTGCCCTATGATACTATTTTTCCCAAGCCGGGCTGGTCGGAACAGGACCCTCATGATTTCTGGCAGAGCGTTGTAACCGGAACCCGGCAGCTGATTGAAAAAGGTTTAAATCCCAAGCAGGTTGCAGTAATCGGCTTATCCGGCCATATGAACGGATGCATCCCCCTGGATGGGAACGGGGATGTGCTTTACAACAACATTATTCACTCAGACAGCAGAACAGAGGAGCAGTGTGAGTATATCAGACAGCGCATTGATGATGAATCCTACTATAAAATTACAGGCAACAGGCTTGACCCCCATTACACCCTTCCCAAGGTTTTATGGCTCAAGCAGCATCATCCGGATATTTATAATAAAACCAGATTCTTTATCAACACCAAAGACTATATCTCCTGCCGCTTAACCGGCAATATGGGCATTACCGATTACTCCGATGCTTCCCTTACCTGCATGCTGGATCTGCACAAGGGCGAATGGGCATATGATATGCTGAAATCCTTGGATGTGGATACCAATAAGCTGCCTGAACTGCGCAGCTCTTATGAGACAGCAGGTTATCTGTCCAAGGAAGCTGCGGAAATTTTGGGCCTGGTGGAAGGTATACCCGTAACGGTAGGCGGGGGAGACGGGGCCTGTGCAACCAGGGGTTCAGGAGTTAAAAAAGTAGGGGATGCCTACAATAATTTTGGCAGCAGTGCCTGGATTGCTGCCTTGAACCATGCGCCGGTCATAGATAAGACAGCCCGCATATTCAACTTCTTCGACTTGAACGGAAAGGATATGGTAGTTTGCGGAACCGTTCAAACTGCCGCTGCGGCCTATAACTGGGCGGTAGACATTCTGGGCAAAGGCCTGGAGGAAGCTGAAGGAGAAAAGTCCTCCGGGAAAGGTATTTACGATAAGATGGAATCTATGGCCCGGTCATCTTCCATCGGAGCCAACGGCATGTTCTTCCTTCCGTATTTGATGGGTGAACGGACTCCATTGTGGGATCCCAATACCCGCGGAGCCTTTATCGGCTTTACCCTCTTCCATAGCAGGAATGACATGATCCGCTCGGTTTATGAGGGAATTGCCTATGCGCTTAGAACAGTCCTGGATGTTTACAGGGAAAACCAGCTGAATTTTGAAGAAATGATCTTAATAGGCGGAGGTGCCAAGAGCAGGCTGTGGACCGAAATGCTGTGTCATATTTACAATATGCCGGTTAAGGTGCATCCCACGCCGGGTGTGGCCACTTCCTTAGGTGCTGCCATTGCAGCTGGGGTTGGCGTCGGCATATTCAAGGATTTTGCACATGCTGTAGATCAGCAGTTTGAAAGGAATTACTCGCCTGATCCGGCCCAGCATGCTGAATATGAAAAATTCTACCAGGTATTTAAATCTATATATCCCAATATAAAGCCTGTATACGATAAAATTGCCGAATTATAAAATCTTATAAAAGTTAGGGGAAATATCAGATGCAGCGATACAAAAGAAGTTTTGCCAGCGACAACAACAGCATTGTTCATCCTAAGGTGATGGAAGCTTTGCAAAAGGCCAACACCGGCCATGTGCTGTCCTACGGGGATGATCCCTATACCTGTTCTGCCATTGGACGCTTTAAGGAAATCTTCGGGCCGGACTGTGAAGTATTCTTAGTTTTCAACGGCACCGGCGCCAATGTTACCGGTTTGGCTGCCGCTGTTAAACCTCATCAGGCAGTCATATGTGCTGAAAGCGCCCATATAAATGTGGATGAATGCGGGGCAGTGCAGCGGTTTACAGGCTGCAGGCTCTTAACCCTGCCGTCAGGGGATGGAAAAATCAGGCCGGAACAGATTAAGCCTCTTTTAAATGCTTTGGGAAACCAGCATCATTCTCAGCCGGCAGCTGTATCCATATCCCAGTGTACTGAACTGGGAACCGTGTACACTCCTGATGAGCTGAAAGCTTTGACGGACTTTGCCCATTCAAACAGTCTGCTGGTGCATATGGATGGCGCCAGAATTGCCAATGCAGCCGCATATCTTGGGACCGGGCTGAAGGAAATTACCGCTGATGCGGGAATAGACGTGCTCTCCTTTGGCGGCACCAAAAACGGTTTAATGTTTGGGGAAGCTGTGATCTTCTTTAACAAGCAGCTGGCTGAGGATTATAAATATATCCGCAAGCAGGGCACACAGCTGGCCTCTAAAATGCGCTACATTGCAGCCCAGTTTGAGGCGCTTTTGTCCGACGGCCTGTGGCTGGAAAATGCCGGGAAAGCCAACAGAATGGCTGAGCTGCTGGCAAAGGAAGCTGAAAGGATACCAGGCATAAGAATAACACAGCCGGTACAATCCAATGCTGTATTTGTAAGCATGCCCAGGGCAGCAGCGGAAGAGCTGCAAAAGCAGTATTTCTTCTATCCATGGAATGAGGAATGGGAAGAATACCGCTGGATGACCTCCTATGATACGGAAGAGGAGGATGTGCTAAGCTTTATAAAAGCTGCTGAAGAAGCGGTTAATAAAACGGCGCAGGATTAAATGAGATAAAGCTGATACGTATATTTATCTGATTAAAAAATGAGAGAAGAAAGAAAAGTAAAAATTAAGAGACGTTTGCTGAGAGGCAAACGTCTCTTTCATCTTTTGTATCATGCATGAACTCAGATTTTGTTGTTGCAGCCCAGCACGTTGCGGATCTTGTGCTTAACCAGCTGCTTGATGGCTTCTCTGGCAGGCTTCAGATATTGTCTGGGATCGAAGTCACCGGGGTTTTCAGCAAAGTGTTTTCTGATGCTGGCTGTCATGGCCAGGCGCAGGTCGGAGTCGATATTGATCTTGCAAACTGCCATGGAAGCAGCTTTTCTCAGCATGTCTTCCGGTACGCCCTGTGCTCCGGGCAGGTTTCCGCCGTATTTGTTGATGGTGTCAACAAATTCAGGAACAACTGAGGAAGCACCGTGCAGTACGATGGGGAATCCGGGCAGGCGCCTCTGAACTTCTTCCAGAATATCAAAACGCAGCTTGGGTTCTCCCTTGAATTTATATGCTCCGTGGCTGGTGCCGATGGCAATTGCCAGGGAGTCTACCCCTGTTCTTTCAACGAATTCCTGAACCTGATCGGGATCGGTGTAGATGGCATCATCTTCGCTGACATTGATGTCGTCTTCTATGCCTGCCAGGCGGCCCAGTTCACCTTCTACAACCACGCCGCGCTCATGGGCATAGTCAACAACTTGCTTGGTCAGCCTTATGTTTTCTTCAAAATCATGCTTGGAACCATCTATCATAACGGAGGTAAATCCGCCGTCGATACATGCCTTGCAGATTTCAAAGTCTTCACCATGGTCAAGGTGCAGAACGATGGGCAGATCGGTTTCCTCTAAAGCGGCTTCAACCAGTTTCACCAGGTATGTATGCTTTGCATATCTTCTGGCACCAGCAGAAACCTGAAGAATCAAAGGTGCTCTTTCTTCCATTGCTGCTTCGGTGATGCCCTGGATAATTTCCATATTATTTACGTTAAATGCTCCGATAGCATAGCCGCCTTCATATGCCTTTTTGAACATTTCCTTAGACGTTACGAGAGGCATTATAAAATCACTCCTTTATTTATTTGGCATTAGTATGTTGTTTTTTTATCATAATTATTGTATCAGATACAAGCCAAAAAGCAAGTTATATTTACCAGTTATTATATATAGATTGTTAACTATATACTCTGTTCTGGTTGACAATTAAACTTCTCCTGCCATATAATCCAATATGGCAGATATGAAATTTTTTCAGAGGAGAGAACAAAATGAAAACAAAAGACCTGGTACTCATAGCACTATTTGCTGCTCTTACAGCCATCGGCGGTTTTCTGAACATTCCTACCCCTCTTGTGCCCTTTTCCCTGCAGTTCTTATTCTGCGCCTATGCAGGAGTATTCCTGGGAGCCAGAAATGCCCTTCTGTCTCAGCTCCTGTACATAGGCATTGGCCTGGCAGGCCTGCCTGTTTTCACCAAGGGCGGAGGCATAGGCTATGTATTCCAGCCCAGTTTCGGCTTTTTGCTGGGCTTCGCCGCATGCGCCTCTATCGTAGGCCTGATAGTGGAAAGATCCCCCAAGAAGGGACTTCTCCCAATTTCGGCTGCAGTGCTGGCAGGGCTTTTGGCTACCTATGTTATAGGAACGGTATACTTATATTTCATGGTCAATTATACGGCGGCACCGGGAAATGAAATTGATTTTGCCAAGGCTGTTTCTTTGGGTGTTACCCCCTTTATTGCCTTTGACCTTATAAAAGTTGCAATAGTCTCCTTTACCAGTGTAAAAATATTGCCGGCCCTCCGCAGGTTTTTATAGGGCTAAAGCATATTTCCGGTTTGATTTTTGGCCATATTTTCTATATAATTGACCTTATGAAAAGTAACTGGAAAGGGAGTTATGAACTGTGAAAGATGCAACGCTGAGAACGGTTAAGGAAATCTATGCACAGCCTGATCAATTTTATAACAAAACCATCACCCTGTCAGGATGGATACGCAGCAATCGAAACTCCAAGGTATTTGGCTTTATAGAGCTCAATGACGGTACCTTTTTCAAAAATATACAGCTGGTATATGAGGAGCAAAACCTGAATGACTTTAAGGAAATTACCAAGCTTGGGGTCGGCACTGCCATTTATGCCAGGGGTGTGCTGGTGGAAACCCCTGAAGCCAAGCAGCCCTTTGAGCTGAAGGTTGAAAGCATTGAAGTGGAAGGGGCCTGCCCGTCCGATTACCCCCTGCAGAAAAAACGCCACAGCTTTGAATTTTTGAGAACCATAGCCCACCTGCGGCCCAGAACCAATACCTTTTCTGCAGTCTTCCGTGTACGCTCCCTCTTGGCCTATGCCATACACAAGTTCTTCCAGGAAAGAGATTTTGTATACGTACATACACCCATTATAACCGGCAGCGATGCTGAAGGCGCCGGCGAAATGTTCCAGGTCACCACCTTTGACCTGAAAAACGTTCCCTTAACCGAAGACGGCCAGGTAGATTTCAAGGAAGACTTCTTCGGCCGGGAAACCAATCTTACCGTAAGCGGCCAGCTAAATGCAGAGGCCTATGCCCTGGCTTTCAGAAAGGTGTATACTTTCGGCCCCACCTTCAGGGCTGAAAATTCCAACACCGCCCGCCATGCGGCAGAATTCTGGATGATTGAGCCTGAAATAGCCTTTGCCGACCTGGAAGACAACATGCAGCTGGCTGAGGAAATGATCAAATACATCTTTGATTATGTTATAAAGCATGCCCCTGAAGAGATGGAATTCTTCGACAGGTTTATTGAAAAGGGCCTGCTGGACAAGCTGGACAATGTGATCAATTCCGAGTTTGGCAGAATCAGCTATACAGAAGCTGTTGATATTCTGATGAAAAATAACGATAATTTCAATTTTAAGGTAGAATGGGGAACAGATCTGCAAACCGAGCATGAGCGCTATCTGACGGAAAAAATATTTAAAAAGCCGGTTTTCGTAATCAATTATCCCAAGGAGATCAAAGCCTTCTACATGCGGTTAAATGATGATAACAAAACCGTGGCAGCCATGGACCTTCTGGTGCCCGGCATAGGCGAAATCATCGGCGGCAGCCAAAGGGAAGACCGGATTGAGGTACTGGACCGGAGGATAAAAGAACTCGGCATGAAGGAAGAGGATTACTGGTGGTACCGTGAGCTTAGAAAATACGGAGGCACCCGCCATGCCGGCTACGGCCTGGGTTTTGAAAGGGCCATTATGTACCTGACCGGCATGAGCAACATACGCGACGTGATTCCATTCCCAAGAACACCCCATTCAGCAGAGTTTTAAACTGGAGAGGAGACTGTAATTTGGCAGTTTATAAAACCAGGGGCGTATGTTCCAGTGAGATTAAGTTTGAAGTAAGGGATGGGATCCTGCATTCGGTAAGCTTTGAAAACGGGTGCGACGGCAACCTGGAAGGTATCAGCCGGCTGGTGGAAGGCATGAAGGTGAAAGATGTCATAAGAAAACTGAAAGGGATCCGCTGCCAGGGCAACACCTCCTGCCCGGATCAGCTGACCAGGGCATTGGAGGAATACATGGCAGGGCTGGAATCATCTGAAACAGCCATGGAGGAGACAGCCGCAGCCAAATAAACAAGTATTGGAGGAAAATAAATGTTTGAGGAAAGGCTTAAAAATCTGGAATACATTTCGAAGGAAGTCGGGCTTCCCATTGAATATACACAAGGGGGCGGAGGCAACACTTCGGTCAAGCTGAATGATGAGCTTATGGCAGTTAAGGCATCCGGCTACAAATTAAAACAGATAACTCCCAGGGAAGGATATGTGGTTGTTAACTACAGGAAAATTCTCGAATATTACAGCCAGGTGGATTTAAGCCAGGGCAGGGATTACGAGAAGGAAAGCACTGAGTTTGTAAACCAAAACATAGTGGAAATGGAAGGGCTTAAGAAACTGAGGCCTTCTGTTGAAGCCGGCTTTCATTCACTGCTTCAGACCTATGTAATCCATACTCATCCTGTTTATGCCAACATCATCTGCTGCAGCCATAATGGCAGAGAACTGATGCAAGAGATATTCAAGGATGAAAGCTTTGACGCCATATGGGTTCCCTACATTAACCCTGGTTTCAGCCTGACCCTGCGCATAAAAGACCTGATAGAAAAACGCCAGAGGGAAACAAACCGCTTCCCCCAGGTAATACTCATGGAAAACCACGGCCTTATTGTAACGGCCGATGATGCTGAAGAATGCGTTGCCCTTCACAGCAGGGTAAATGATCTGATCAGAAAACATTTTGGAATTGATGAGCCCTATCCTGAATTGAAACTGGAAAAATTAGGGGAGGATAAATTTGCAAGCCGGACCCAATACTTAACCGACTACTTTAAGGCCAACGGCATTTCACCGGATTTGTTCGATGAAATTGTCCTCTATCCCGACCAGCTGGTTTATTTAAACGGCAGCCTGGCAGTGGACAGCATGGACAGCAAGCTCAACATCAATTCCAAAACCGGTGAAATTGTTTACCTGGCCAATGAGTCGGAAGCGCAGACCATGGAAGAGACTTTGCTGGCTTATATCTATGTTATAGACAGCATAAGAAAGCTGAACCTGCCTCTTAAAACCATGACAGAAGAAGAGATAGACTTTATTATGAACTGGGAAAGCGAGAAATATCGCAAAAGCCTTGTTAAGAAGTTGGGGAAATGATCTTTACGCCATGGCTGATGATCTCTTCCTTCCATTCGTCGGGAAGGATCACATCGGTTATAAAGTGAGTAACATCTGAAAGCTTGGCAGTAACAATATACCCCAGTTTATGAAACTTTGTGTGATCGCATAGGAAAATGCATTCATTGGAATGCTGGATCATAAGCTTCCGGATTACCGATTCCTGTTCATTGGAATCGGTAGCTCCCAGCTGGGGTGAAAAACCCTTGCAGGAAAAAAACACCTTATCAGCATGATAACTGCTGACAGCGGCTTCTGCAGCCCGTCCTACACAGGACAGGCTTTTTTTACGCAAAAAACCGCCGGTAGATATTACATTAATATCGCTGCACTGGGCCAGTTCCAGAATAATGCGCTCTGCGTTGGTTATAACTGTCAGGCCTTTCTTATCCTTCAGATGTTTGGCGACGTACAGAGAGGAAGTGCTGGCATCCAGAAACAGGGTGTCTCCATCTTTTACTAATGATGAAGCTAATCTGCCAATAATGTTTTTGCCCTCTATATTGATGCCCTCTCTTATTTCCAGAGACACTTCCATTTTGATGTCGTCTGCCAGCACGGCTCCGCCGTGGGTGCGGATAATCAGGCCCTGGGATTCCAGGGCCCTTAAATCCCGGCGGATGGTTTCCTCTGTCACATTAAATCTTTCTGCAGCTTCCTGCACTGTTATGCTTTTTTTGTCATATAAAAGGGAAAGAAGATGATTTCTTCGCTCTATACCAAACACGATCACACCTGCCTAATTTTCTATAAGCTGCTCTTACTCTTGCTCAAGCCGATTTCCTTGTAAACCCGGATTCTTTCATTCAGATCGGGATACCTGGCAATTGTCTCCTTGGAGAACAAGCCCTTGCTCAGGTCCTCTGTAGCCGACAATTCATGCCCTATAAGTGCCCAGGTTGAATCAAAGAGGTTCTTGTATTTTTCATCCCTCATAGCCAGGCATATAAAGGACTGACGGGGGGAGTTTATGTCCTCTCCGCTGATCTGGAAAAATTCATGCTTCTCACACAGTGCCCTTACCCTGTCCAATTGTTCATGGGTATTTCTTGAAGGCATATATGTAACAGCATTGAACTTAAGTTCCTTGAGCACATCAAAGAGTTCATCCAGGTAATCGTCTTCAAACTTCTGAGGCTTTTTGTCTCCGGTTACCGAATCGCCCACATCGCCCAGGTAAGCATAGGCAGATACAGCGCCGATTTTGTCAGCCAGCGCTATCACATCTCTTACATCCGGGCATTCATCTGTGGCGTCAACATAGAACAGTTCCACCATTTCACCTTTTAACAAGCCCAGCAGATCGTAATCATAATGTACATTTTCCACATCGGACAGATAGTTATGGATTTTTTTGCTGATATTAAGCTTCAGCTCGTTTTGCAGATAGTCGATCAGCTTCTGTCCCTTGCCAAAGTGCTCAATCAGCCGCAGAGACAGGGCATACAGGATATGCCTTTCCGTAATGCTTCCTCCATCGTGATGCTGGGATAAGGGCACCACATCCTTATCGAAATCCAAAGCCAGGGAAGGATTGTCGAGCAGCTTGTTGATATTTTCCACCATCTTGCGGTTGCGCCTATTTCTAAGCTCCCGGTAGGGCTTAAAATACTCCTCCACTGTCTGGATCTGAGTATGGGGTATGCCGTGAATGGCCATATAAACTACCGAATCCTGATCGGGGTTGTTTATCCTCCGCCCGGCCAGGAGTGTTTTGGAGAAATCCACCCTGCATTCAATGCCGATAGTGGTGGCCATGCCTACAATCTTTCCTGCTTCTATGAATTCCTTTGCACCCCCTATGGAGTCATGATCCATAATGCCGGCAGTTGCCAGCCCTGCCTGGTATGCCATCCAGACAGCCTTGGCAGGGGAATAGGGCGAAAAGGAATAGGTGGTATGAATATGGTTGTTAACGTCTGTGCCGGTAACGGGTCTTTCCAGCCTGCCTTCATCTACCATATTCATAAGTTCCCGCAGGCTGTTCAGTCTGACATTTACATCCTGGTTATTTAAATCTTCTATGAGCTTTGCTGTCTTGTTATCCATCATAATCCTCCATTTTTTAGGATCTTATCTCATTTCCTGGCCGCCGGTTACGTTGATGGCCTGGCCGGTCATGTAGCTGGCCTCATCGGATGCCAGGAATACCATTACATTAGCCACGTCTTCATACTGGCAGCTTCTGCCCAAGGGTACCTGAGCCAGGTATTTCTGCCTTACTTCCTCTTCTGTTATGCCTTGGTTTTTAGCATATTGCTTAAAGAGGCTGTTTACCCACAAGGGTGAATCCAAAAGATTTCCGGGGCAGATGGCATTAACCCTGATTCCGTGTTCTGCCAGCTCCAATGCCAGGCTCTGGGTCAGGCCGATACCGCCAAACTTGGATGATGCGTAGGCTGAGTTCTTATAAGAGCCTTTTTTGCCGGATTTGCTGTTGATCTGTATGATGTTGCCTTTCTTTCTGGGAATCATAACCCGGGCTGCTGCCTTGGCACACAGGAAATAGCCGGTAAGATTTACGTCTATCATCTTGCGCCATTCGTTGGCAGGAAACTCAGTAACGGGTTTGGCTATTAAAATTGCTGCATTGCATACCATCAGATCCAGGGTTCCGAATTTTTCAACGGTGAAATCCACCATTTTTTCTACCTGTTCTTCATTGGTTACGTCTACCTGGAAGGCAGCGCCATTGGTTAATTTTGCGGCAACACTTTCGGCTGCCTCCTTGTTAATATCTGCAACTACCACATTGCAGCCTTCCTTATCCAGCCTTAAGGCAAGAGCTTCGCCCAGCCCCTGGCCGCCGCCGGTTATTATGGCTGTTTGACCTTTTAATCTCTGATACATATTTTCCCTCCTAGTTTTTTAAATAAATGAGTACAGAATAGGTTATTATTTATTATGATACCTATTTAATTAACAATGAGTTATAATTTATATTAAATAGAAAGCATAAAAAACAACTGATATTTCTAGTGGTATTATAATATATATGTTGGATTGTGTCCATATTTTTTGTTTTTTATGTTGGAATGTGTTGATTTTAAACTTTTCCTATGATAGTATGGTAATGAACCAATCAAAGTTCTTATCGGAGGTGTACAATTCCAATGAAAACAAAGGCAGTTCGGTTATATGGAAAAAATGATTTACGATTAGAAGAGTTCGATCTTCCTGAAATTAAAGATGATGAAATTCTGGCTCATATCGTATCAGATGCGATTTGCATGTCATCTTACAAGGCAGCAATTCAGGGCCCTGATCATAAAAGGATTCCCAAGGATGTAGACAAAAACCCAATCATTATCGGACACGAATTCTGCGGCGAAATCCTCAAGGTCGGAAAGAAATGGGAGAACGAATTCAAACCTGGTCAGAAGTTTACTGTTCAACCTGTATTAAATCTTGAAGACGATCCATATGCAGCTCCCGGCTACTCATTTAAGTACATCGGCGGCAGCGCAACTCACATTGTAATACCCAATGAAGTTATGGAAAAAGGCTGTCTTCTGCCCTATGACGGCGAAGCATATTTCTACGGCTCCCTGGCTGAACCCATGTCCTGCATAGTAGGCGCTTTCCGTGCCACCTATCACACAACTGCGGGCAGCTATGAGCACAAGATGGGCATTAAGGAAGGCGGCAACATGGCAATTCTTGCAGGCGTAGGGCCTATGGGCCTTGGAGCAATTGATTTTGCCATCAACAACGAAAGAAAGCCCAAACTTCTGGTAGTAACCGACATAAACCAGGAAAGGCTTGACCGTGCAGCTTCTATCTATACAGTGGAAGATGCAGCCAGCAAAGGAGTCAAGCTGGTATACGTCAACACATCCACACCGGATAAGGGCGTAGACTACCTGATGAGCTTTACCGACGGCAAAGGTTATGACGATGTATTCGTATTCGCACCGGTCAAACAGGTAATCGAGATGGGCGATCAGTTGCTGGGCTATGACGGATGTCTGAACTTCTTTGCAGGTCCAAGCCAGACTGATTTCAAGGCAGAATTGAACTTCTACAATGTCCACTATGCATCCACACATATTGTTGGAACCAGTGGTGGAAATACTGATGACTTGATAGAGTCACTGGAAATGATGGCACAGGGTAGGCTCAATCCTGCTGCGTTGGTAACCCATATTGGAGGACTCAACGCAGTTGTTGACACCGTACTTAATCTGCCAGATATCCCAGGTGGAAAGAAGCTCATATACACCAACATTGATCTGCCTCTTACTGCAATTGATGATTTTGCAGAGCTAGGAAAGACAGACCCGATGTTTAAGAAGTTGGCTGAAATCTGTGAGAAGAACAACGGATTGTGGAGCGTTGAAGCGGAGAACTATCTGCTTGAAAATGCAAAATCCATCTAGCTGAACAATAACGGACAAAATGATTATCATTTTGTCCGTTAAATATAAATAAGGAGGAGTTTTATGAAGATATTGGCGTTTGACTACGGTGCAAGCTCGGGCCGTGCCATATTGGGTGAGTATGATGGCAGCAAGCTCACATTGAAAGAGACGCACAGGTTTTCAAATGATCCTGTTTTGCTTAATGGTACATTTACATGGGATTTTCTTAGATTGTTTCACGAAATGAAACAGGGTATACTTAAATCAGCTCTGGCAGAAGGAAAGGATATCAGCTCCATTGGTGTTGATACCTGGGGTGTGGACTTTGGACTGCTTACCAAAGATGGACAGCTTCTTGGCAATCCTGTGCATTACAGAGACTCCAGAACCGATGGAATGATTGAAGAAGCCTGCAAGGTGATTCCACAGGAAGAAATCTATGCTGAAACAGGAATTGCATTTCAGAAGTTCAATACTCTTTATCAACTGCTTGCATTAAAGAAAAACAATAGTGTAATGCTTGAAAATGCTGATACAATGCTTTTCATACCCGACTTGTTCAATTTCTACCTTACCGGACAAAAGGTATGCGAATACACAATAACCAGTACTTCACAACTGTACAATCCTGTAAAGGGACAGTGGGCTTATGAAATGCTTGAAAAGCTGGGTATCAGAACCGACATTCTTCCGGAAGTAGTACCTGCCGGAACAAAGCTTGGCGGATTAACAAAAGAGATATGCGAGGAACTTGGTGTTGCATCCATACCTGTAATTGCTGTTGCGGCTCATGATACAGCAAGTGCTGTTGTATCCGTACCATTCACCGAGGAAGGCGGAGCATACTTAAGCAGCGGCACATGGTCTTTGCTAGGTGTTGAACTTGAAAAGCCTATAATCAACGAGAATGCACTCAAGCTTAACTACACCAATGAGGGTGGAATTAACAACAATGTAAGATTCCTAAAGAACATAATGGGTCTCTGGATTAATCAGGAATGCAAGCGTCATTGGGAGAAAATTGGTGAACATATTTCATTTGATGAGCTTGATGAAGCTGCTCTCAACGCACAGCCATTCAAGGCGATCATCGACGTTGATGATTCTGTATTCTTCGAACCTGGCAATATGCCAACCAAAGTACAGGAATTCTGCGCAAGGACAAATCAGGAAGTACCTCAGACAAAAGGCGAAATTGTGCGCTGCGTGATGGAAAGCCTAGCACTCAAGTACAGATATGTTATTGAAGGTCTTGAGGAGATTATCGGTAAGAAACTTCCCAAACTCCATATTGTAGGTGGAGGCTGCAAGAACACTATTTTGAGCCAGTTTACAGCCAATGCCATAAACAGACCTGTTGTAGCTGGACCTATAGAAGCTACCTCCATAGGAAACCTGGCTGTTCAACTTATCTCTCTTGGTGAGGTAAAGAACCTTCAGGAAGCAAGACAGCTTATTGCAAACTCATTCCCACAGGAAGTTTACATGCCTGAGAATCCTGCAGCCTGGGATGATGCGTATGAAAAGTTTTTGAAGATACAAAAAAGCTAACAGACAATATTTGTTTTATTAAAGGCCTCTGATAGAAATATCGGAGGTGTTTTTTGTTTTAATAAATATTGAATTTCTTGAACAAACGTGTTATGATATAAAAAAACAATTAGGAGGTATGTAGAATATGAAGGGTAAATTAAGTTTGTTAATATCACTTGTTTTTTTGCTTGCTCTGATTTTACCGACAGCGGTTTCATCAGAGGAATTACAGCCTGTTGTAATTGACTTTTATTACGAAGATGATTTCTATGATTACTACTCTACTTTTAATGGTTGCGACGTAACTTGGGATAATAATGCAGTACATATGATTTCTACCGAGGACCCGGAGTTGGGTGAAAACGGAGACCCATTTGTCGTATTCAAACTTGACTATATGTTTAGTTGTGATGATTACCCTTGGATGAGAATAAAGCTGAAGAATGAAAGTGTAGCGCCTGTTTTTGAGATGCACTTTTCAACGACCTCCACATCCATAGTTGCTGGAACTTGTACGCATGTGGATATCAGCACAGAGGACGAGGAATTCAAGGAATATATCTTCAGTGTTCCTGAAAGAAATATTGCTTCAATGCATATAAATGAGCTGGATCATGAGGAAACCTTCTGGACTGGCGAAATATATGAACTCAGACTGGATGGAATGTGGGTTGCAGAACCCAGCGGACAGGTTCCATATGGTTCTGAGATGTACATAGAGTATGTGGCATTTTTCCCAACAGAGGAAGCGGCAAACAGTTTTGACATCGAGACTTATCGTGCTGCTAGAACGCCAAAACCAACTGCCACGCCAAAACCGAGTCCAACAGCAACACCGGAAAAAACACAAACACAGAATACTGAAGCACCTAAGCAAACCGGGACAAAGAAGGACGAAACTGGCGGCGGCAGCAACTCGACAGTGATTGTATTGTCCGTAGTTGGAGGTATTGTAGTGGTAGCTTTTGTGGCTGGTATTATAATCATTAGAAAGAAAAAAACATGAAGGAATAGAGGGAGTTGAATTATGAAAAATAGAATTCTTTTACTTGCTGTTTTTATTGTGTTTTTATTGTCTCTTAATTTGATATTTGCCGAAGAGGGAGAAAACGAATTTGAAGGTCCTGGCTTGTTATACGATTTCTATTATGAGTGGGACGATTCATGGACCTATGTTCCAGCAACATGGAGCGGCTCTATGTGTGATATTGAGTATAACAACAATGCGCTGCAAATAAATATCCATGGCAAGGATCCATATTTCTTTCTTGAGGTTTATGAAGAAATTGAATTGGAAGAGTATCCTTGGATAAAGGTAAGGATCAAGAATGAAAGTGCCACTTCCGAAACCTTTGAAATGTATATTATCAGAGACAATGAGCAGATAGCTGAAACAAACAATTTCCATTACATAATAGGCAAGGAACACGAAGAGTTCAAGGAATTCATTATTGATGCCAGAGCTGTCAAGGGTGAACAGTGGTGGACAGGACTACTTACAGGATTGAGATTCGATGCTGTAAGAAATGCTGCTGAAGAAGGTGGAGAAACTTTTTATCTGGAGTATCTTGGCTTCTTCAAGACGAAGGAAGACGCGGAGAACTTTACTCCTGTAAGGGATGCAACTCCACCGCCCACAAAAGCACCTACAGACACACCAGCCCAGACTCCCAAACCAACAGAAACTCAAAAACCCACCTCCACTCCCAAGCTGGACGATGGAGAAAAGGGAAGCATGACATTTGGTATTATTATATCGGTGATTATAATTTTGGCAGCTGTTGTTGTAGCTGTAATAATTGTTAGAAAGTCAAGAAAGTAAGAAGAGGCTGCCAAGTGCAGCCTCTTTTTTATTCCACTATGTCATAGAAAGCAACCGCTGGTATTCCACTGCTGTTGGAAAGATTAACCTCTTCAGGGTAACTATCCTCAGCAAGACAGTTGTATCTTACTCCTGAAATGTTATAGTCGTATTTGATCACAATCTTGTTGTTGTCGACAATGGTTACATCTTCCGCATCCATCCACATACCTTTGGTATAGATTTGAAAACCGATAATCTTGTCGCCTTCGTACTTAAGACCATCTCCGACACTTCTATATATAATAGTTACGCTCTTTTTATTGGACGCGTACTTTACATTAATCGCTACCGGACCTTCGCTATATTCCATGTCGCTCTTGTCATAAAGAACACTCAAAGCCAGATCCAACAATCTTTTTGATTGTTCAAACTTGCATTTTGGATGCAAGCTGTTCCAGTATTTTTTGTCCTTCCATACATCGGATCCTGCTGCCATGAATACGTTATCGCAAAGAAGCGCAACCTTGCTTATTGCACCACGAATGTTGCCCAAATTAAGAAATGCCCAATCTCCTTTTGTTCCAGCAGGCACTGTGTAAATTGATGGGAACTCAACTACAAAGATGGGGAAGTCATGATAATTCTGGTTTATGGTATCACGATAGAACTCGAAAGTAGCTGCAAGATTCTCTGCGTAAATGGGATAGAGATGATTCAGGCAGTCACTTTCTCCCTGATACCATACAAGTCCGCTGATTGTCATATGACGGAATGGATACATTAGCTGGTTCCATATCCAGCGGGTAGTCGATTCGCCGAGAACTGTACTCTGTGTGAGTCCTATGCCTTTTTCTTCACAGACTTCCGGAGGCATGAATGCGGACAATGCAGCTCCTGCGCATTCGAAAGTAATGATACCGATGGGGATTTCTCCATTGTTTGCATCGTATATGTTTTTGGCAAAAGTATAGCCTATTGCTGAACCTGATTTGGCATAGTTGTATGCTTTTTGCCATGCGTTTCTAGCGTGAAGCATGCAGTCTTCATAAACAGTGGTTGCATCCGATCCGTTGAATTTTCCGGATTGAGGGTTGTTTATGCATACTCTGATAGCATCATCCTTGTTCAGCTCGAGCCCTGTGTCAGGTTGTTCTGCCAGCATGGTTCCCAAATTGTACTGAATATTTGACTGTCCAACAATCCAGAATACATCGCCAACCAGCACATCTTTGAACTCATAACTAACCCCGTCAGCTCCTGAAACAATCAGCGAGTGACCCAATTCTTTCGATGCGGGAAGGGTTCCTCCCAATGTAATCAGCCACCTGCCATTTTCCACAGTGGCACTTCCATGCAACCCTTTAAAGGATGCAGTTACGATTTTACCTTCATCACTTGCATCAGCGGTTCCGTATATTCTGATATACTCGTCTCTTTGAAGCACCATATTGTCGCTGAACACCTTGCTTACTTTAAAGTTTGCAGCGGTACCTTCTACAGGTTCTTGTGCTTCAATAACTGGTTTTTCACGCTTGATTACATAATTGTATGGCTGCAAGTCATCATCGGAACCGGCATTGTTGCTGCAGCCTGCCAAAGCGCTTATTGTTAGTATTAATACCATTGGAATAACAAACATTCTTGTAATGCTTTTTTTCAAATACTTTCCCTTCTTTCTATTTAGTTGCCATTATATTGTACGCTATCTAACTTTTTTTGCAATACAAAAAAGAGAAACTGTTGCGTTGCGCTTCAGTTTCTCCATGAAATTCCAGTAAGTTGCTATCCTCTGTATACTATTACTTCGCTTTCTCTTAGAAGAGCACCATATTTCTCACCGATAATTTGTACTGATATGATGTCTCCTTCGACTAGTGGTTTTCTAAAATCCCTTACAACGATAAGCGATTGATTTATATACTCTGCTTCGTACACTTTGTCGTTGATGCATAAAAATGTGTTCTCGGTGAAACCATCGCCTATTACTGTCAAAGTCCTCTTTTCTTCATCATAGGTGACGCTGTCTATATAGAAGGGGATTATTCCACCTATTTCATAATCATCATTCTCATACTCTTCCTTGTTTATGTCTTCCTGCATCAGATAATACTGCAAAAGTTTGTAATAGTGGAAATACTCAGGGTCGTTATTGTATACCCTGTGGAACTTGTTGACGAGGTTTCCGTCAAGTCCGATCATGTCACAAAGATAGGTCGACAAATGGTAAAGCTCCAGATGTCTGTCAGGCAACTTTTCCAAACCTACATTGTTCCAGGTATAGAACTTGGTAGTGAACTTCTCGTCCTTGGACAACTCCTCCACATCATAGAAGAGGTTGGGCAAGTGATCTGAGTACATTAGTACAAAAGTTGGTTCCCCTCTCTTTTCGAGATACTCTATTATACTTTTTATAGCGTCATCAAACTCTTCCAATTGACCAAGGTAATATGCCACTCTTGCTTTCTTTTCATCGTCACCATCAATTTCAAACTCCATGGGGAACTCGCTCTCGTCAATAACGAGATACTTGCTGTGCAGCTGGACGGTAACGGTGTACACAAAGTCTCCGCCTTCCGTATTTTCAATTACCATGGCTATCTGATCCTTGAGGATGCTGTCATTTGCCCAGATGGCACCCGGTCTTTTTTGAATATCGGGCATGGTTTCATAGCATAGAAATCTGTTGAATCCCAGATTTTTATACACTTCATGTCTGCTGAAAAATTCACCCTGATAGTTGTGAATAGCAGTAGGTGTATAGCCCAAAGATTTCATATATCTTGCAAAGCTGTCCATTGAATTCTTGTCTATATGCTGAACATATGGACTGTAGCCATAGGGCAACAGTTTCATGTTAAGACCTGTTATGAATTCAAATTCACTCTTTACTGTTTGACCTCCAAAAACAGGAACGTCAATTGTACCTGTTGTAAAGTTTTCTTCCAGGTAATGAAGGAATGGTATTGGGTCTCTTTCAAAGCTTGCGCCCGGGAACAGATTAGGATCTGCAAAGGACTCAAGCTGGATTACAATAATATTCTTTATTTCCGGATATTCTCCGCTTTTTGGAGTATGCTGCTTGTGTATGCTTTCAATCAATTCATCAATGATTTCGTCGCTGTATCCTTTTGGTTCTGTAATGGAGGATTTGAAAGAGTAATTGATGAAACTGTATACAAATCCATCATGAAAGAAAATGTCTTTTAAGAATCTTTCATGGGTTTTCATGGAACCAACACTACCGGCACCAATAATTGGTCCTGGAAGGAGTACATACAAAAGAAGTATGACTACCAGATTTTTCATGTCAAAAGCAACTTTCTTTGCTTTTTTGCTGAATGCCCTTATCCCAATGACAAGACCGACGAGTATCACAACAATTAGTGCCAGATCTATCCAGTCAAGTACCTTGAAGGCAGCAGCAACACCTTCGTTTATTTGAAAGACATCCAGCAAAAGCACAGGCTCGTTTACATTGGAGTATTTCAGATAACTAATATATGACAAGATAACCCAGAATGCCGCATACATGGAAAAGGCATAGCTTCTTTTCTTGCAGACAAATACAAACATGCCTATGCCCATTACTATTGCCACATTGAGCATGAACATGTCAGGATTTGTAACAATTCTGGGGATTGCTCTTATGGGATTGAACTGGTGGACAAGCTCGATTGTCAGTGTCAGAAGCAAAAATGAAAATGTCCAAAAATGTATTCTTTTGAAAATGGCTTTGTATGGATCTTGTTCCATGCCGTTTCTTTTATATCGATAATGAAAGTACAGCGAAAAACCTGCGCATATGATAAATAAGGATATATATATTGCTGGGGAAACTTTTGCAAGAATTCCCGTCCATAATAGAAAAACCCCGCTCAACAGGGAGAAGTATACGTATTTCTTGTCGGATATGAAACTTGTCAGTGTAAGTACAAACAAAAAGAATAACCTTGGAAACAAAAGTAATAGAGTTTTGGGGAAACTGGAACTTAACATAATGTTTCCGTATTCTGTCATTAATAGTGAAACTATGGCAATAGCAAAATATGCAGCTATCCAAGGTAATAGCTTCTTGTAATATTTTTTTACAATATTATTTAATTCCTTGCAGGATTGCATAAACTGCAATCCAAAAGGTTGCTTTTCACTGTTTTCTTCTGTATTTTCTTTCTTAGTCTTTAACATAATACCTTGAATGACCTTTCCTGTTGTTTATATATTTTTTCAAACCTTAAATGATTTTAGCACAAAATGCGTCTTGTATCAATTTTTTCTTTCTCATGGTATAATGTAGGCAAAAGTCAATCATTGGAGGTAATTTATCATGATTCTTGCAATAAACGGAAAAACCGAGTATAGAATAGAAGGAGAATATGAATTTGCAATAAAGGAATTCTGTGACCTGTTTAATAAGCTCACTGGTGCTGTTTTGGAAAGAGCTCAGGAGGATAGCGATAAATTGATTAAACTGGGCGGAGTGAAGCCCAAGGACAAGGGTGAGGATGCATATGTGATAAGAACGGAAGGTGACAATCTGATTCTGTCAGGCAATACAAATAGAGGTATTCTGTATGCGATATACACCTTTTTCGAAAGGTACGCAGGTTGCAGATGGTTTACATCCGATTGTGAGTATGTGCCAAGGAAAGATGAATTTACAATACCTGAAATCAATATTGATGAAAGTCCATTCTTCTGGTACAGGGAAACCTTCTACAAGGATGCCTTCGAACCATCCTTTGCGCTTCGAAACAAGTTGAATGGACACCACATGCAGTTGGAAAGGGAACATGGAGGAAAGTTCGAATACGGGCTTGGTTTTGTGCATACTTTTCATACCATCATTCCACCGAGGAATATTTCAAGACCCATCCAGAATATTTCCCTATGATTGATGGAGAAAGAACCACAGGACCCCATCACCAGATTTGTCTTTCCAATCCTGATGTATTAAAGATTACAATAGAGAAGGTTAAGAAGGCTTTTGATGAAAATCCAAATGTGAAGATTGTATCAGTTTCGCAGAATGATACCTTTGAGGAAGGAAACCAGTGCCGATGCGACCAGTGCAGTGCAATAGAGGAGGAAGAAGGCTCTCCTGCGGGTAATGTTATCCGTTTTGTAAACAGTGTGGCTGATGCAATAAAGGACGAATACCCTGACAAATACATCGATACATTAGCCTACAGGTATACAAGAAAAGCGCCTCTGAAAACAAAACCGCGTGATAATGTTATAGTAAGGCTGTGTACAATAGAGTGCTGTTTCAGCCATCCCATTACTACATGCGATCAGGTTAACGATAAGGGTGTGCACAGAAATGGCTCCTTTATTGAAGATATTGTAGCTTGGAGCAAAATAGCCAACAATATCTTTATCTGGGACTATATTGTCAACTTCCTAAACTATCTTACTCCTTATCCGAATCTGTATGCCCTTCAGAAGAACATGCAGTTCTTTGCTGAGCACAATGTCAAAGGAGTGTTTTCACAAGGTTGTGGAGAGATTAAATTCAGTGAGTATGCTCATCTGCGTGCATATGTAATTGCAAAACTTTTGGAAGATCCGTATTGCGATGTTAACTTGATAATTGATGAGTTCATGTATGGATATTACCAAAACGCAGCAGCTCCTTTGAGAAAGTATATAGATGTATTGAACAAGAAGGCTGAAGAGGAAAACTTTCATTTTGGATTATACGACGATCCGAACAGGGATTTTCTTACCAAGGAATTTGTAGATTATGCGGACAGCCTTTTTGATATGGCTGAAAGAATGGCGGATGATGAGACAATACTCTACAGGGTAAGAAGAACCCGCATGTCGCTAAGATATGCAAAGCTATTCCTCATGGAGGGAAGTCTCGAAGAAAGAAGAAGAGAGCTTGAAAAGTTCTTTGAAGATATGAGGTATTTCAAGATAGAATCTCTTCTGGAAAGAGGAAATCTGGAATCCAGTTATGAAAGAATGAAGCAGATAGTGACACCAGAAGATGTGGAAAGGAAATAGATATGAAAGCGTACGAACGTTTTTTGGAGTATATTAAGATTAATACCCAGTCGGATCCAAAGAGTGAAAGCGTACCCAGCACCGAAGGGCAGACAGTTCTTGCAAAATTGTTGGTAGAAGAACTGAAATCCTTGGGGGTTGAAAATGCATATCTTGCTGATTCGGGGGTAGTGTATGGGAAAATAAAGGGGAATTCGGAAAAGACAAGCAAAACTGTAGGGTTCATTGCGCATCTGGATACTTCTCCTGACATGTCTGGTGAAAACGTCAGGCCAAGAATTGTCAGGAATTATGACGGCGGCATAATAGTACTAGGTGACAATGTATCCTTGGATCCGGAAACTTTTCCGAGTTTGAAGAGCAAGATTGGTCATGACTTGATTGTAACGGATGGAACAACCCTTCTAGGTGCCGACAACAAGGCGGGCATTGCGATTATAATGACCTTTGTTGAGAGAATAATGAAGGGAGAGCTCCTTCATGGTGATATTTCCATTGCTTTTACGCCCGATGAGGAAATAGGCAGAGGTGCTGACAACTTTGACGTTGAAGCCTTTGGTGCGGATATTGCGTATACCGTTGATGGTGGAGACATAAGCATGTTTGAATATGAAAACTTCAATGCAGCCAGCGCAAAGGTGGTTGTAAACGGGAACAGTATTCACCCAGGCTATGCAAAGGGCAAAATGAAGAATGCCATTCTGCTTGCAATGGAGTTTCAAAATCTTCTGCCTGCATTCATGAATCCTGCGTATACGGAGAAATATGAAGGTTTTTATCATATTACTGACATGAATGGCATGTGTGAGAAAACTGAAATGGAGTATATTATCAGGAATCATGATGACAGGTTGTTCAGTGAGCAGAAAGAGTTTTTCATGAAAGCTGCTGAGTTCATGAATGAGAAGTATGGAGAGAATACCTTTGAAGTTTCAATTAAGGATTCCTATTACAACATGCGAAAGATAATAGAGAACGACATGACTGTTGTCAACATTGCCTTGGAAGCCATGAGGGAAATAGGAATAACCCCACAAATTGAACCAATTCGTGGGGGCACAGATGGCGCAAGATTGACTTATATGGGACTGCCATGTCCCAATATCGGCACAGGTGGGTATAATTTCCACGGCAAATATGAATATTTGTCCATAAACGAGATGGACAAATCCGTTGAATTAATTACCAGAATAGCTGGCAAACTTATCTCAGATTAATTTTTCCAAAGAATTCGGGCCTGTGAAAATCAGGCTCTTTTGTTTCAATATTGTTCCACACGCCAAAGTGGGGTTTTGCTGTCAAATCTCCGCATTTATAGAAGTTTGCTTTGATATATTCCGTTTTGCTTTCATCAAAGGTTGGAAAATACTTTTTTATAAACTCATACGGTACAGTATAGCTTATTTCCCAATACTCATCAGTTGTTCGTGACTTCATGTTGAAATATTCGTTTCCGGGAGCTTCAATGGGGCCTGTTCCGCTTCTGTCGCCTGTTTTGCTGTAACCAATATACATGACTCCTTTTGGATTTATCTCAAAGTTCATGTATGCTTTTGATGTTTCCGGTTCTGCGTTGAAGAAGAACTCCATGCAGGAATCGGTATGAACTTTGGAATTCCTCTCGGTCATCTCAGCCCTTACATCCGTCTCATACGATTTCATGGTTATCTCAAAGCCGCTTTTTCCTTTTTGTATTTTTGCCTGGGTTTTTGGCCTGTATTCGCAGCCCCAGGGATAAATGTCCACATCCAACCATTCGTTTTTTGAGATATTGTATTCCTTCATTCCATCACCTTCATAAATATGTTTTGCTTAATTATATCATGGAAAGAAAAAAACAACACTGTTTTATTGCCCAGGTTATGAAAATCAGCAAATATATTAGTATAATTGGGATGTAAAGTTAACAGGAGGTGAAAAGATGGCGGAAATCAGGTATAAGATTATTAAAAGGCTGGGAGTAATCAATAGCTCAAATAACGGATGGGCAAAAGAAGTTAATATTGTCAGCTGGAATGATGGTGCTGCCAAGCTTGACATACGCGACTGGGAGCAATCATCAAATAAAATGAGGAAGGGCATAACATTATTTAGGGACGAGGCTGAAAAACTCAGAGAGATATTGAACAGTATGGACATGGATGATTTGGAGCAAAGATATTCAAAAGATGAGTTTGCGCTGCTGGATGAATATGTTGATGTAAGATAAGTTTGACGGTTTAACCGTCAAATTTTTTTGGCATTTATCTCTTTCTTTTGGTGATAATATGATAGATGTTTTTGTCACATAAAAAACAAAGAATTGTAAATATAATGTCAAAAATATCAGGTAACATATACTCAAGAGGTGATGCCAATGTATGAATATTACAATAATGATTATAGAAGCAGGAAAAAGAGTATAACATTGAGTGTTAAATCAATGATTGCTGTTTGCATATTATGTGGATTCATAGGTGGAGGCATGTCCTTAGTCGGGTTTAATGTGTTTAACAAAGATGTTGACAGCGGAAATGCTTTTTTGGGTGCGACGGAGACACATGACAAAAGTCAGTCGCAGAACACAAAGAACATTACGAATATTTCTGTTGAGAGTGTAACATCCTATGCCAATGCAGTTGCAAAGAAGGTTTTGCCTTCGATTGTCGGTATTAATGTAACAACCAAGGTAGTAAACAAGGGATGGTTTGGAGATACCGT
>LSQX01308857.1_pt1 | contig 27344 bp, 24 predicted proteins | sample 654561 | NCBI WGS metagenome assembly LSQX01 (sample SAMN04489861, study PRJNA283612) | anaerobic digester metagenome | isolation source: 4 biogas reactors fed with cattle manure at either 37C or 55C with and... | place: Denmark: Kongens Lyngby | collected 2014
CCAGACCCGCGGCTGGTTCTACCTGTTGCACGTCCTGTCCGTCGGGCTCTTCGACCGGCCGGCCTTCAACAAGGTCGTCGCCCACGGCATCGTCCTCGGCGACGACGGCCTGAAGATGTCCAAGTCCAAGGGCAACTACCCCAACGTCAACGAAGTCTTCGACCGTGACGGCTCCGACGCCATGCGCTGGTTCCTCATGTCCTCGCCCATCCTGCGCGGCGGAAACCTCATCGTCACCGAGCAGGGCATCCGCGAGGGCGTGCGCCAGGCGATGCTGCCGATGTGGAACGCCTACACCTTCCTGCAGCTCTACTCCTCGAAGCCGGCCGAATGGTCAGTCGACTCCACTGACGTGCTCGACCGGTACATCCTGGCCAAGCTGCACGACCTGGTGGGCACCGTCCGCGTCTCCCTGGACAACACCGACATCGCCGACGCCACCGACGCCGTCCGCCAGTTCGCCGACGCCCTGACCAACTGGTACGTGCGTCGCTCCCGCGACCGCTTCTGGGCGGGTGACGACGAGCACCCGGAGGCCTTCAACACCCTCTACACCGTGCTCGAGGTGCTCACCCGCGTCACCGCCCCGCTGCTGCCGATGACCTCCGAGGTCATCTGGCGGGGGCTGACCGGCGAGCGGTCCGTCCACCTGGCCGACTTCCCGGAGGCCTCCGACATCCCGGCCGACGCCGATCTCGTCGCCGCCATGGACGCCACCCGCGGTGTCTGCTCGGCCGCCTCCTCGGTGCGTAAGGCTCACAAGCTGCGCAACCGTCTGCCGCTGCCGTCGCTGACCGTCGCGCTGCCGGACTCCGGCCAGCTCGCGTCCTTCGCCGCCATCATCCGCGACGAGGTCAACGTCAAGAACATCGAGCTGACCTCCGACGTCGACTCGGTGGGTACCTTCGAGGTCGTGGTCAACGCCCGCGCGGCCGGCCCGCGCCTGGGCAAGGACGTCCAGCGCGTCATCAAGGCCGTGAAGTCCGGCAACTACGAGCGGGTGGGCGACCAGGTCGTCGCCGACGGCATCGAGCTCAACGCCGACGAGTACACCGAGCGCCTTGTCGCCGCGAACCCGGAGTCCACCGCGCGTATCGACGGCCTCGACGGTCTCGTCGTCCTCGACATGGAGGTCACCGAGGAGCTGGAGGCCGAGGGCTGGGCCGCCGACGTCATCCGCGGCCTGCAGGACGCCCGCAAGGCCACCGGCCTGGAGGTCGCCGACCGCATCAACGTCCGCCTGTCCGTCCCGGAGGACAAGCTCGAGTGGGCGCAGCGCCACCGCGAGCTCATCGCCGGTGAGGTCCTCGCCCTCGAGCTGGACGTCACCACCGAGGATCTCGACGACGCGCACGACGTGGTCAAGGGCGTGAAGGCGACCGTCGTCAAGCGATGAACCTCCGTGCCCCGGCGGTGATGATCGCGTCAGGCGTCAGCCTGTACGCGGGAGCCGCCGTGGCGGTCGGACTTTTCGACGTCCTCCCGCCCGCCATCGTCGCCTGGTTCCGCATCTCGGCGGGGGCCGTCATCCTCCTGGTGCTGGTGCGCCCGCGCCTGCGGGATTTCCGCAGCGTCCCCGCGCTCATCTATGGGCTGGCGACTATGGGCATGAACATGGCCTTCTACGAGTCCATCGCCCGCCTGCCCCTGGGCACGGCCGTGGCGGTGGAGTTCCTCGGGCCGGTGCTCGTCGCCGCCCTGGGGTCCCGGTCGGCCCGCGACTGGGCCGCGCTGGCCCTGGCCACCGTCGGCGTGGTGGTCATCTCCGGGGCGGTGTGGTCCACCGCTGCCGTCGGCCTCGGCTTTGCCCTGCTGGCGGGCGGTCTGTGGGCGGTGTACATCCTCATCGGGACCCGCATCGCGACGGACACCCCGCGCACCTCCATGACCACCGGTTTCACCATGGCGGCGGTGATCGCCCTGCCGTTCATGGTGTGGTGGTGGCCGGCGAGCGTCGATAAGCCCGCGACGACCCTGCTGGGCCTCGCCCTCGGCCTCGGCGTGCTGTCGGCCGTCATCCCGTACACCCTCGACCAGGTGGTCATGCGGATGGCCGGGTCCGCCTACTTCGCGCTGCTCCAGGCACTGCTCCCCGTCGTCGCCGCCGTGCTCGGCGCCGTGGCGCTGGGGCAGTGGCTGTCGGTGGCCGAGGTGGTCGGCATCGTCCTCGTCGTCGCCGCCGTTGCTCTCCGACGCCCATGACACGCTGGGTACTCCACATCGACATGGACGCGTTCTACGCCTCCGTCGAACAGCTGACCCGGCCGACTCTGCGGGGCCGCCCCGTGCTCGTGGCGGGCGTGTCCGGCAGGGGAGTGGTGGCCGGCGCCAGCTACGAGGCGCGCCGTTTCGGGGCCCGTTCCGCCATGCCCACCCACCAGGCCGCCCGCCTCGTCGGCTTCTCCGCCGTCCTCGTCTCCCCGCGCCGTCCCGTGTACGCCGCCGCCTCGCGCCGCGTGTTCCAGCTCATCTCCTCCCGCGTCGGGGTGGTCGAGCAGCTGTCCATCGACGAGGCCTTCATGGAACCCGCGGAACTCACCGGCGCCACCCCGGACGAGGTGAAGGAATGGTCGGATGACCTGCGCTGTCTCATCCGGGAGGAGACAGGCCTCCCGTCCTCCATCGGGGCCGGCACCGGCAAGCAGTACGCCAAGATCGGTTCGGGACGGGCGAAACCCGACGGCACCTTCGTCATCCCCGGCGACACCCAGCTGGAGATCCTCCACCCCATGCCCGTCAACGAACTGTGGGGTGTGGGGCCCGTGACGGAGGCCAAGCTCGCCCAGATCGGCGTAGTGACCATCGGTGACCTCGCGGCCCTGAGCGAGAAGGAGGTCGTCATCTCCCTCGGCGGCACCGTCGGCCCGATGCTGTGGGCCCTGGCCAACGGCATCGACGACCGCCCCGTGGAACCCCGCGCGGAGGCGAAGTCCATCTCCGCCGAGTACACCTACCCGCGCGACCTGACGACGCGGGCGGAGGTCGACGCCGCCGTCACCCGCGCCGCTGCAGCCGCCCACCGTCGCCTGCTTATCGACGGCCGCGGCTCCCGCACCGTCACCGTCAAACTCAAGATGGCGGATTTCCGGATCGAATCCCGCTCGGCGACGCTGTCGTACGCCACCGACAACCTCGAGACCCTGCAGGCCACCGCCTTCCGGCTGGTGCGCTACGCAGACGAGGTGGGGCCCATCCGGTTGGTCGGTGTGGGCTTCTCCGGACTCGAGGCCGCCCGGCAGGACGTCCTGTTCCCGGAGCTCGACCAACAGGTGGTGGTGGCCGCCACGGATGATGACTTCGAGACCGGGGTCAGCGACCACATCGCGGAACCCGTGGTGGAGGTGGAGCACGCCCCGGAGGGGTGGCGGGCCACCCAGGACGTGCACCACCCGGAGTACGGACACGGCTGGGTGCAGGGTGCCGGGCACGGCATCGTGTCGGTGCGGTTCGAGACCCGGGCCACCGGCCCGGGCATCACCCGCACCTTCGCCGAGGATGATCCCGACCTGGAGCCCGCCGACCCGCTCGCGAGCCTGGCCTGGGAGGACTGGCTGGCGGAGCAGGAAGCAGAGGACCAGGACTAGAAGGGCGGGGGATCCTCCTCCGGCGGGGCGCGGTGCCTGACGAGCACCGGCTCGTAGGGCTGCGGAGCCGGGCGGGGTTCCTGATCCGCCTGGTAGCGCTCGAACTCCTCGGCGGCGGCCTTCCGGGCGGCGTACTCGCGGGCGCGGGCGGCGCGCTGGGAGTAGGTCTGCACCCAGTTCTTTTTCCGCGGGGCGAGGGGACCGGCGGCGAGGTCGACGGCGTACGTGCCGTCGGAGAAGTGCCAGTAGACGTCACCGGTCACGGGGTCGAGCAGATACGTCGCCTGCACATCCGTCTTCCGGTTGTGGTGATGCCGGCACAGCATGACCATGTTGTCGGCGCGGGTGGGCCCGCCGTCCTCGTGGTTGATGCGGTGATCACCGTCGAGGTGGGTGGCCGGGGCATTGCACCCCGGCCAGCGGCACGTCCAGTCGCGGCCGATGACGCAGCAGCGGATGGGGTGGGTCATGTCGTGCTGCGGGGTCTCGGCGTCCCGGGCGGCATCCATGTCCAGGGTCTGGGTGACCATGTCCTGCAGGGTCTGGGCGGCCTCCTCGGTGAGGATGCCGGTGGTGGGGTGGAAGACGGGTGCGTCGTCCACGTCGGTGGCCCGGTAGAGGAGCGAGTTGACGGTGAGGGACACCGGATCCAGCAACTGATCGACCATGGCGTTCGCCTGGTTGGTCTTCCTCGTGCGGGCCGCCTGGGACAGCACGTCGGTGAGGAGCACTCCGGTGGCCTGATCGACGGTGAGGGAGAAGTTGAGACGGTCATCGGGAAGCGGTTCGACGAACAGGCTGGACACCCGGCCTGCGTCATCCGCCGGGGGCAGGCTGCGCATGGTGGCGGCCGGATCCTCACAGGGGGTGGGGCCGTCCTCCGGCTCGGGGGTCGGCTTCCCCCAGGGGTCGGGGACCTGCGGCGCCGCCAGGTTCTTCACACTGGCGATCGTGTCGGCGATGGTGTTGTTGATCGTCCGGGTGCCGGGCAGGAGCTGCTGCGGGCGGCTCGGCGTGAACAACGCCATGAGATCCTCGTCGAGGGAGCGCCACAGGAAGTCCTCCTCCTGCAGTTCAGTGGGAGCCTTGCCGATGGCCTTGGAGATGATCGACAGGTGGTATAGGTCGAGGAGATAGGTCTCGGCGATGAGGGCCTTGAGGCGCGGCAACCTGTCCAGGGTGTCGAGCGCACCGAAGTTGCGGGTGAGGATGCCCTTGGACAGGCCGGTGTCGCGGTAGAGGAGCGTGCACAGCGTCGTCCAGTCCTCCTCCGAGTTGATGTCCGCGACCGGGCGGAGGGTGCGCCAGTAGTCGTACTCGGCGGCCGTACGGTCACGGCGGACCCTGGAGTACAGGCTGTCCGGATTGAGTACGGACCACGACGCCGGCTGAGACATGTCCCTTCACCCCCTTCGATCACCATTAGTTCGTGTGTTCGAAAACTAACCTAGAGCACGCCCCGGACATGGGGGTGATCTGCGGGGGTGGTGCGGTTAAAGAAGCAGGTCAGAGGCGTCGTTGCCGGTGGCCTGCGCCACCACCAGCGCCATCCGGGCCTGTCCTGCGCGGAGATGCCCGGCGCTCAGTGCGCCCCGGGATCCGAGGGTCGCCCCGCCACCGGAACCGCCGTAGGCGAGGGTCACCTCGCCAGCCGGGACGCGGGATGTGATGACCACCTGCACGCCGGCCTCAAGGGCATCTGAGACACCCGCACCCATGTCGGGGCCGATGTTGCCGGACCCGAGGGCCTCGACGACGATGCCGCGGGCGCCGGCGGTGACGGCGGCGTCGACAAGCGTCCGGTCTGCGCCGGGCCACGCGGCGAGCACAGGCACCCAGGTGCCGTCCAGCGGCGCGACCGGGATGCCGGCGGGGCGGCGGACCTCACGCGGCATGGTGGAGATGAAGGCGTCGAGCTCCGTCGTATGACGCTTGACCGCACCGCGCGCCGGGATGGTCCAGCCGCCGAAGGCGATGAGCACACCCTGCCGGCGCGCGAGCGGATCGGCGGCGAGCCGGAGGGCGTCGATGAGGTTGCCGGGCCCGTCGGACTCGCGGTGGTCGAAGGCACGCTGGGAGCCGGTGAGGACCACCGGGCGGTCGTCGGTGTGGAAGCAGTCGAGGGCGAAGGCGGTGTCCTCCATCGAGTCCGTGCCGTGGGTGACCACGACGGCGTCGATGTCGGGATCACCCAGTGCCTCGTGGACGGCGGCGATGAGTCCGTCCAGCTCGGCGAGGGTGATCGCCGAGGAGTCGAGGCGGGTCAACTCGGTGACGGAGACGTCGACGGGGACGTGGTCGGAGACGGCGTCGAAAAGCTCCCGGCCGGTGATGGTGGGGCGCAGGGCGCCGGACTCGTCGGTGGTGCAGGCGATGGTGCCGCCCGTGGTGAGCAACGCAATGCGGGTCATGCCTCCAGCCTGCCACAGGAAGTGTTGTCACATCTTCAACACGTGTACCATCAACGCAGACGCGCCCCTATCTACAGGAGAGTTTTTCCCGTGAAGCTGAGCAAGATGACCGCGATCACCGCCGCCCTCGGCGCGGCTCTGGCCCTCGCCGCCTGCGGCGACGGTGACGGCAACGGTGAGACCACCACCGAGACCACCGCGGCGGAGACCACCGCCACCGAGAAGACCGAGACCACCGCCGCCCCGGCGTTGCCGACCGCGGACGAGCTCAACGGCATTCTCGCGAAGGCGACCGACCCGAACGTCCCGCTGGAGGAGAAGGTCAACACCGTCCAGGGCGGCGAGCAGGCTCCCGAGCTCTTCGAGGTCATGGCCGCCTCCCAGGCCGAGTCCGGCGCACAGTTCCAGGTGGTCAACCCGGTGCTGCCGGGCTACACCCCGGATTCAGTGCTGGCCTCCGTGAACTTCATCCTCCCGGAGTCCGAGGCCCAGCCGGCGGAGAACGTCGAGTTCATCTACGAGGACGAGACCTGGAAGCTGTCCCAGTCCTGGGCCTGCACCCTCATCACCAACACCGTCGCCCCGGAGCAGGTTCCGGAGATGTGCCTCGATTACAACCCGGCCCCGGCCGAGGAGGCCCCGGTCCAGTAACTAGTCGTCGCGCCGGCCCGGCAGGGAGAGGACCCTGCCGCGGCCGTCGGTACGCACCGCCCACCTGCGGCGGATCCACCGGTCATGCGTGGCCATGAGCACCGTGCCCGGGAAGGTCGACAGCGCCTCCTCCAGTTCCTCCGCGAGGGCGAGGGAGAGGTGGTTGGTGGGCTCGTCGAGAAGCAGGATGTCCGGCGGTGACGCCAGGATGATGCCCAGCGACACGCGACGGCGCTGACCGAGGGACAGCTCACCCAGGGGGCGGGCGGCGGTCTCCTCGGTCATCAGCCCCATGTCGACGAGCGACGGGGACTTCGGGGGCACCTTCTCCGCGAAGATCTCCTCCGCGGGCTTCTCCAGGTCGATCCACTCGTCGTCCTGGCTGAGGCGGCCGACGACCACCTCCTCCGGGATACGCAGCTCACCCTCGGTGATCTCCCACTTGCCCTGCACCACCTTGAGGAACGTCGACTTGCCCGCACCGTTGGGGCCCTCGATGAGCCAGTGCTCACCGGGGTTGATCTTGATGGTCAACGGGCCGAGACGGTCGCCCACCCAGATGTCCTTCGCCCAGACGGCCGGCTCGCCGAGGGACGCGGAGGTGTGCTCGGGGATTCCGTGGAACTTCAGGCGCGCCGGCGGCTTCGGCAGCTCGTCGCGCTCCAACGCCTCGAGGCGGTTGCGGGCCGAACGCAGGCGGTTGCCCACGGTCTTGGCGGCGCGGTCGGCGTGGAACTTCTTCGCGATCCCCACCTCCGACTTCGACTCCTGGCTGTGGAAGACATCCTCCGCGGTCTGCTCGGCCGCCTTCTCCAGGCGGGCCCGCTCGTGCTCCTGCACGGTGTAGAGCTCCTCCCAGCGGCGGCGGATGTCCTCGCGCGACTCCAGGTAGTCGGTGAAGGACCCGGTGAACAGGGTGCCCTGCCGGGTGTCCTCACCGCCGCCGCCCTCGTGGCCCAGACCAGGATCGAGGTCGACGAGGGAGTCGGCGGCCTTGTCCAGGAAGAAGCGGTCGTGGCTGGCCACGAGCACCGGGCCGGAGAACTCCTCCAGCTCCCGGATGAGGAAGTCGACGCCGTCGTCGTCGAGGTGGTTGGTGGGCTCGTCGAGCACCATCGCGTCGACCGGGCGCAGCAGGAGCGCGGCGAGGGCAAAGCGGCGGCGCTGGCCACCGGACATGTCGCCCAACGTGGTCTCCAGGGGCACGTTCGCCAGGCCGAGACCCGCGAGCACCGTCGCGATGCGCGCGTCCAGCTCCCACACGCCGGCCTGCTCGGCCATCGCCAGGGCGGCGTCGAAGGCCTCGGCGTAACGGTCCGGGTCCTCCGCCATCTTCTCGGAGATCTCACCGATCTGCTTCTCGACGTCGCGCAGCTCCGACACCGCCGCGTCGATCAACGCCGACGCGGGTGAGGAGAAGGGCAGCTGCGTCTCCTGCTCGATGAATCCGGTGGTCGGCGGGGTGGTGATGCTGCCGACGTCCGGTTCCAGCGACCCGGCGATGAGCTGCAGCAGCGTCGACTTGCCGGAACCGTTCTCCCCGATGAGGCCCGTGACGTGCTCGGACGGCACCGCGAAGGTGATGTCCGTGAGCACCCGCCGGACGGAACCCGGGTAGGTGAAACTGACGCCGTCGAGCTTGAGGTGGTGGGGGGAGGCCATGGTGGGTCCTAACTGAAGGCCAGCGAGGTCGTGGAGTCCTGGACCACGCGGACGTCGGAATCAGCGCCGCCGTAGACGACGCGGGTGGTGTACGAGACCCGCCCGTCGACCGGCAGGGGGGAGCCGAGGTCGACGGTGAGGGAACCCTCGCTCGTGGTGTTGGAGTTGAGGACGTTGAGGGGCTCGCCGTCCTCCATGGTCAGGGCACCGAGTGCCGGGCGCTGCTGCACATCGACGTCGAGGTCGACGCGGTCACCCTCCATGCCCGTGATGGTGTACGTCGCGGTCTGCAGCAGGGTCGATTCGCCGGTGACGCGGGTGTCCACCGACCAGGTCGCGCCGACGCCGACCTCCTCCTCCGGGAAGATGACCGGCAGGCTGAGGATCTTCATGAGGGCCTGCTCGACGAGGGCACGCCCCTCGTCGGTGGCCTCCGTCGGCGCGGCGAGGCGCACGGTGGACACCTGACCGTCGTCCTCGGCCCGCCAGCCGAGGCGGAATCCCTCGGCGGAGCGGACGTCGTCGACGAGCTCGAGGTTGTCGGGGGAGGGCTGTCCGACGGTGAACTCCACGTCGCGGGTCGCCTCCCGTTCGCCCTCGGCGGGCTCGGAGGCACCCTCGGTGACGCCCGTCAGCGGGAGGGTGAGGCGGGTGACGTCGCCGCCCGCCGGGGCCTGCACGTCGACGGCGTCAGCCTGCATGACCAGTTGGTTGAAGCCCTCGGCCACCTCCACCGACACGGTCTGCTCCCCGGCGGCGGCGTACTCCAGGACGCGCTCCGCCTCACCCGGGGTCTGCACCGTGACGCGCGCGGCGTCGACGGGCAGGCCGACGGCGGCCTCGGTCTGCGGACCGGTCTCCTCGGAGGAGCAGGCGGTGAGGGTCAGGGCCGCGGCGGTGGCGACAGCGGCGACGGTGCGGGGGAAATGTCGGAACAACACCCCGTCAACGCTACCGCAGGCAGGTCACCGGGTGGACCCGAAAGGCCGTGGTGGGGAATGATGGACCGCGTGAGCACGCGAGCATCGAGACCCATCCGACGGAACGTCACCTTCATGGCGGTGATCATCCTGGTGGTGGCGGTCATCGATCAGGCGACGAAGGCCCTCATGCTGGCGTGGCTGGAGCCGGGGGTCCCGGTGCCGGTCATCGGCGACTGGTTCCGCTTCCTGCTGCTGTTCAACCCGGGGGCGGCGTTCTCCATGGGGGAGAACTCCACCTGGCTGTTCACCACCATTCAGCTGGCCTTCGTCATCGGTATTGCCATTGCCGCGCCGCGCATCCGCGACCGGGGTCAGGCTCTGGGTCTGGCCCTCATCGCTGGCGGTGCCCTGGGTAATCTCATCGACCGCCTGTTCCGCGAGCCGGGCTTCTGGTTCGGGCACGTCGTGGACTTCATCTCGGTGGGCGGCTTCGCGGTGTTCAACATCGCGGACTCGGCGATCACCGTCGGCGTGGTCGTGTTCGTCCTGGCGATGTTCGCCGAGGAGCGTCGTCAGAAAGAGGTGGCGGCATGAGCCGCGAGACCCGTAATCTTCCCGTCCCGGAGGGCCTGGCCGGCATGCGTGTCGACGCCGCCCTGTCCAAGCTCCTGGGCATCTCCCGCACCGTCGCCGCGGACCTGGCCACCGACGGCGACGTGCTGGTCGACGGTGCCGCGGTGAGCAAGTCCGACCGCCTCCACGAGGGTTCCTGGCTGGAGGTGACCCTCCCGGCCGCCCCGGACCTCACCCCGAAGGAGGAGCTGGTCGAGGGGATGGACATCCTCTACTCGGACAACGACATCATCGCGGTGCACAAGCCCGTCGGCGTCGCCGCGCACCCGACCGTCGGCTGGGAGGGACCGACCGTCGTCGGTGGTCTGGCCGCCGCCGGGTTCCGCATCTCCACCTCGGGCCCGCCGGAGCGCAAGGGCATCGTCCAACGTCTCGACGTCGGCACCTCCGGCGTCATGGTCGTCGCCGCCTCCGAGCGCGCCTACACGGTGCTCAAGAACGCCTTCCGCGACCGCACGGTGACCAAGGTCTACCACGCCCTCGTCCAGGGCCACCCGGATCCGTTCACCGGCACCATCGACGCCCCCATCGGCCGGCATCCCTCCGCCGGCTGGCGTTTCGCGGTGACCACCGACGGCAAGCCGGCCGTCACCCACTACGAGACGATCGAGGCCTTCCGCGAGGCGACCCTGCTGGAGGTCAACCTCGAGACCGGCCGCACCCACCAGATCCGCGTGCACATGTCCGCCATCGGCCACCCGTGCGTCGGCGACCCGATGTACGGCTCCGATCCGGGCCTGTCCGAGCGCCTGGGCCTCATCCGCCAGTGGCTGCACGCCGTCCGTCTCGGCTTCCAGCACCCGGGGTCGGGGGAGTGGATGGAGATCGAGGCCCCCTACCCGGACGACCTCGCGCACGCCCTCGAGGTGATCCGCGGATGATCCGCCGCAGCCTCGCCGCCCTCGCCGTCGTCGGACTGCTCGGGCTGCTCGTGCTCGCCTTCTTCGACGACGCCACCCACCGGCCCGTCCCGCCGCAGGGCGACATGCTGGGCACCGAGTCCGGGGAGAGCTTCCAGGCGTACAGCGAACGCGCCGAGAAGACGCTTCTCGACGCCCCCGACGACCAGCCCGTCTACGCCCTCGTCACCTTCTCCGAGGGTCTGACCCCCGAGGAGGCCGGGGAGGTCCTGGCCTCCATCGAGCGCGTCAACGCCATGATCGTCCAGATGGCCGCGCCCTTCCCGCTGCCCGAGCCGATCGCCGGCGAGGACCGCGCGGACGTCTTCCAGCGCGAACTCGACCGCATCGGGGCGTCCCTGGCGGGCATCGGCAACGTCCCCACACCGGTGCTCATCGACGCCGCCGTTGTCCGCGACAACGGCGAGGTCCTGCGGACCCTCTCCGAGCGGGAGCGCATCGCCACCGTCGAGACGTTGCCCGCCGACGCCGCGTGGGGTCGCTTCGGTGTGCGCCCCGTCGAGATCCCCCAGACTGCGGGGACATGAAGCTCGTCACGCCCACCGCCGACCTGCACGCATCCTGGCTGGCCGCGAACGCCGAGTGGGGCGGTGAGCACCAGGACGGTGCCGCCACCCACCTGGCGCGCGGGCTCGACCTGACGGACCCCGTCGACTTCGCCACCTGGGTCGAGATGCTCAACGACGACTCCGTGGCGGCCGCCAACCACTGGATGGTCGAGGACGGCGAGTACCTCGGCGCGATCCAGCTGCGGCACACCATCGACAGTCCCGCCCTGGCGGATCTGTTCGGGCACATCGGTTACGGGGTGCGCCGCTCAGCGCGGGGCCGCGGCCTGGCGAGGCAGGCCCTGCGCGAGGTGCTCACGGAGGCCCGCCGGATCGGGCTCCACCGGGTGCTGGTGTGCTGCCGGGAGGACAACGGGGCGTCGATAAGCGTGATCCGTGCCTGCGGGGGAGTGCTGGAGAACATCCGCCCCGTCGACGAGTTCAGCCTCTCCCACGGGGTGTCGGCACCGACCTGTCGTTTCTGGATCGAGACCGCCTCATGAGGTCCGCCAGGTAGATCGCCACCGCGACCCAGATGATGATGAACCCCACCCAGCGCGCCGGGGACAGGTGCTCCTGGGTGACGAACAGCGCCCACAGCATCTGCATCGTCGGCGTCATGTACTGGATCATGCCCACCGTGCTCAACGGCAGACGCTTCGCCGCCAGGCCGAACAGCAGCAGCGGGATCGTCGTGATCAGCCCCGAGAGCACCAGCAGCGCCGTGTGGGAGGGCCCCTCGGTGAACAGGGTGCCGCGGCCGGTCGTCTCCAGCCACACCAGATAGGTCAGCGCCAGGGGAGCGACGACCAGCGTCTCCGCCGTCAACGACGCCGTGGCGGACACGTTCACCTGTTTCTTCACCAGGCCGTAGAGCCCGAAGGAGATCGCCATACCCAACGCCATCACCGGTGCCTGGCCCGACAGGAACGTCAACTGCAGGACACCCACGGCGGCGATGACGACCGCGATCGTCTGGAGTCGGTTGAGCCGCTCACCGAGGAACACCACGCCCAGCAGCACCGCGATGAGCGGGTTGATGAAGTACCCCAACGCAGCGTCGGCGACATGGTTCGTGTTCACCGCCAGGACGTAGACGCCCCAGTTCGTGGAGATGAAGGCACCCGCGGCGATGAGCTGGAGCCAGGTGCGTCGGGAAGCGGCACGCAGCTGCCCCCACCCGCGCACCACCGTGAGCACCAGGGACATGATGACGGCGGTCCACAGGATACGGTGGGCGAGAATCTCCACCGGACCCGCCGGCAGCAGCAGCGGGAAGAACGCCGGGAAGAGCCCCCACAGCAGGTAAGCGAGCAGACCGAAGATCATGGGTGGGATGGTACCCGCGAGGTGTGATCTTTAGTCTCCCCGGCCCGCCAGCTTCCTCTTCTGCTCCTCCTCCATCCAGACCACGATGTCGAAGACGCGGATGAGGCTGACATCGACGTCGCCGCGGATCATCCGCAGGTGGTCGGCGAAGGCACCGTTTTCGGCGTGCAGAACTGAGTGGAGATTCCGGAAGAAGGAGCGGGAGTTCGTATTCAGTTGTGACCCGATGTAAGAGTCGTAGATCGGGATGAGATGAGGGCGCTTCCGGGCGAAAAGCTTGTGGACGGAGGTGGGACCGAGCCCTTTGCGCCTGACCACCTCATAGAGTTTGTCCCAGCACTCCGCGTACTCCTCCATGTCGCCGTCGGAGAGATCCTCCAGACCCGGCGATGTGGGGAGTTGACTCAGCAGGCCCGACAACTGATCAGGGTGCTGAGGCAGCACATAGCTGGTGTGATCACGGCCCTGGATGTCCTCACCGATCTGTTCCCGGGTCCACTCCTGCAGGTCGGTCAGCAGGCCGATGGAGGTCTGGGCGTCAACGTTGATGTTCAGGGTGGTCAGAGCCACAAGGTCGGTGGCTGTGATGATGTTCTTCGTCTCCTCAGAGTCCCCACCGCCGCCCAGTCGATGGAAGAAGGAGCCGGAGTAATCAGGCCCCTTGTGCTCATCGTGGTGCATGTAGCTCTCGAGGTGGTCGGCCGCCCTTGCCGTGGCGTCGACAGTGAGAATGTCCGGAAGCTTCCATCCGACGTCGCCGAAAGCACCTGCCCAGGGAGTGGAATGAGTCATCACATGAGCTTACATGAGCTTAATGGAACAGGATGGCGATGATGGGGCTGCTGTGTCAGAAATGGTCGCTAGCGTGGGTGTCAGGCGAGGGAGGAGTGCTGACATGAGAGATGTCGTCTGGGGTTTCAACGAACTCCGCGACCGTGTGGGGACGATGCACCCCGGTGAGGTCGTCGCCGTGGCCGGAGCGGGGACCAGTGCCTTCGTCCGGTCCGTGGCGGTGGTCAATGCCGTGCGGGGTGCGCGCGTCACCTATTGCGATCTGCAGAATGCCAGAGAGGTGGCGGAGAGCAGGATCGTGTCCGCTCTCACTGCGGTCCGGGCCGAGCAGATCGGGGAGGCGGAGAGACAACGCCACCGGCGTCTCATCGACATGCTGTCATCCACGCCGCTCGAACCTGGTCCCGTTGACCTGCTGGTGGTGGACAGTATCGGCGAGATGGAGGGGGATCCCCTCGTGAACCTCCGCGAACTGCGACAGCGTGCGAGGGATGACGGTCATGTACTCCTCGTCGTCCTCCCCGCGGACGACGGGTCGGGGACGTCACTCGTCGACCTGCATCTGGAGATCTGTCTCCCGGAGAGTGTGTCGAACCGGCCGGACCACAGGGTGATTCACGTCCGCAAGTTCCGCCGCGGTCCGGCGGGATGGCGTGCGACGGTGATGGCCCAGTTCCATTACGGGCGGATGGTCGACCTGGTACCCGAGGGAGAACCCGGTCCGGACCCCTTCCGGATCCGGGAACCACTCAGCGACGACCTCAACTGGGTGCGCACCACCGATTCCGGGTTGAGCAGCGTCGTCGGGTCAGAGGTTCAAAGCGAACTGGAGGGACACCGCGGGCAGAGCGTGGACGAACTCGGACTGCGGGAGGCACTCGAGGCACTCGACATCAACGTCTGGGAGGCGGACGTCACCGTCACCGTCGAACAGTGCGACGACCCCGGCCTCTCCGACGCAGACCTCCTGATCGGTGACGGACAGGACCACCATTTCCAGAGCAACTGCACGGTCCGGGACGTCGCCGTGTCCCGGGTGCTCGAGGGCCTGGTGTGGGGGACGGTCGACCACCTGGCGCAGGTCACCTCCCTCGACGTCTCTAACCTGCTGGTCGTCGACCCCCGCACCCGTATTTGACCGACTCGATACACTCACATCCATGGCCAAGAACTCCTCCTTCGTCCACATCCACAACCACACCGAGTTCTCCATGCTCGACGGAATGGCGAAGATCGACATGCTCGCCGAGGAGGTCAGCAGGCAGGACATGCCGGCCGTCGGCATCACCGACCACGGCAACATGTTCGGCTCCGACGCGTTCTACCGGGCGATGACGAAGGCGGACATCAAGCCGATCATCGGCATCGAGGCGTACCTGGCGCCGGAGAGCCGCTTCAACAAGAACCGCGTGCGCTGGGGTGAGCCGCACCAGAAGTCCGACGACGTCTCCGCCTCGGGTGCCTACCTGCACCAGACAATGATCGCGGAGAACGCCACCGGCCTGAAGAACCTGTTCTACCTGTCGTCGATGGCCTCCTACGAGGGCCAGCTGGGCAAGTGGCCGCGCATGGACGCGGAGCTCATCGCCGAGCGCGCCGACGGCATCATCGCCACCACCGGATGCCCCTCCGGTGACGTGCAGACCCGCCTGCGACTGGGCCAGTTCGACAAGGCACTCGAGGCCGCCGCGATGTGGCAGGACATCTACGGCAAGGAGAACTACTTCCTCGAGCTCATGGACCACGGCCTGCACATCGAGCAGCGCGTGCGTCGGGAGCTGCTGGAGATCGGCCAGAAGCTCGACCTGCCGCCGCTGGTGACCAACGACTGCCACTACGTCCTCGAGTCCCAGGCCCAGGCACACGAGGCCATGCTGTGCGTGCAGACCGGCAAGACCCTGCACGACGAGGACCGCTTCAAGTTCGACGGCACCGGCTACTACATCAAGACCGCCGCCGAGATGCGTGCGCTTTTCGACGACATCGTCCCCGACGGATGCGACAACACCCTGCTCATCGCCGAGCGCGTGCAGGATTACGGCGAGGTGTGGGAGTCCCACCCGCACGACCGCATGCCCATCGCCGACGTCCCCGACGGGCACACCCCGACCACGTGGCTGCACCACGAGGTGATGGAGGGTCTGCGCGACCGCTTCAACGGCGGCGAGGTGCCGCAGGAGTACATCGATCGCGCGAACTACGAGATCGAGGTCATCGACATGAAGGGGTACCCGTCGTACTTCCTCATCGTCGCCGAGATCATCAAGCACGCCCGCTCGATCGGCATCTGGGTGGGCCCGGGCCGTGGTTCGGCCGCCGGCGCGCTGGTGGCCTACGCCCTGACCATCACGAACATCGACCCGATGGAGCACGGCCTGCTCTTCGAGCGATTCCTCAACCCGGAGCGACCGTCGGCACCCGATATCGATATCGACTTCGATGACCGCCGCCGCGGTGAGATGATCCGCTACGCCGCCGAGCGCTGGGGCGAGGACAAGATCGCCCAGGTGATCACCTTCGGCACGGTGAAGACCAAGCAGGCGCTCAAGGACTCCGCCCGCGTGCAGTTCGGACAGCCCGGCTACCAGATGGCCGACCGCATCACGAAGGAACTGCCGCCGCCGATCATGGCGAAGGACATCCCGCTGTCCGGCATCACCGACCCCGAGCACGAGCGCTACAACGAGGCCGGTGCGGTGCGCACCCTCATCGAGACCGACCCGGACGTGCGCAAGATCTACGAGACGGCCCGTGGCCTCGAGGGAGTGGTCCGGCAGGCCGGCGTCCACGCCTGCGCGGTGATCATGGCGTCTGTCCCGCTGCTGGACCACGTGCCCATGTGGAAGCGCGCCGCTGACGGGGCGCTCATCACCGGCTGGGACTACCCGGCATGTGAGGCCATCGGTCTGCTGAAGATGGACTTCCTGGGTCTGCGTAACCTCACGGTCATCGGCGACGCCCTGGCGAACATCAAGAAGAACCGTGGCATCGACCTCGACCTGGAGAACCTCGCGGTCGAGGACACCGAGACCTACGAACTCCTGGGCCGCGGCTCCACCCTGGGTGTGTTCCAGCTGGACTCCGGCGGTATGCAGGAGCTGCTCAAGCGCATGCAGCCCACCGGCTTCAACGACATCGTGGCGTCCCTGGCGCTGTACCGACCGGGCCCGATGGGTGTCAACGCTCACCTCGACTACGCGGACCGCAAGAACGGCCGCAAGCCGATCGAGCCGATCCACCCGGAGCTCGGGGATGCACTGGAGGACATCCTCGAGGAGACCTACGGCCTCATCGTGTACCAGGAGCAGATCATGCGTATCGCGCAGAAGCTCGCGAACTACACGGCCGGTGAAGCGGATGGTTTCCGTAAGGCCATGGGTAAGAAGAAGGCGGAGGTCCTGGCGAAGGAGTACACCAAGTTCTCCGAGGGCATGATCTCCAACGGCTTCGGCCAGGAGGCCATCAAAGCCCTGTGGGACACGATCCTGCCCTTCGCCTCCTACGCGTTCAACAAGTCGCACGCCGCCGGTTACGGCCTGGTGTCCTTCTGGACGGCCTACCTCAAGGCCCACTACGCGCCGGAGTACATGGCCGCCCTCCTCACCTCGGTCGCAGACCGGAAGGACAAGTCCGCAATCTACCTCGCGGACTGCCGTCACCTGGGCCTCAAGGTGCTGCCGCCGGACGTCAACGAGTCGGAGAACGACTTCGTCGCCGTCGGCGAGGACATCCGCTTCGGACTCGGGGCGATCCGCAACGTCGGCGCCGAGGTCGTCGACTCGATCGTCGAGACGCGGCGCACGAAGGGGGCGTACGCGAACTTCTCCGACTACCTGGAGAAGATCGACCTCCTGCCCTGCAACAAGCGCATCACCGAGTCCCTCATCAAGGGCGGCGCCTTCGACTCGTTGGGGCATCCGCGCAAGGGCCTCATGCTCATCCACGAGGACGCCGTCGACTCCGTCCTGGCCACCAAGAAGGCCGCGGACAAGGGCCAGTTCGACCTCTTCGCCGGTTTCGGTGGCGATGACCCGGAGACCACCAACGTCTTCGCCATCGACGTCCCCGAGGACTCCTGGGACCGTAAGCACGAGCTGGCGCTGGAGCGCGAGATGCTCGGCCTCTACGTCTCCGGCCACCCGCTCGACGGCTACGAGGAGGCTCTCGACGCCCAGACCGACACCGCCCTGACCACCATCCTGGCGGGGGAGATGCGCAACGGTGCGGAGGTGCTCATCGGCGGCATCATCTCGGCCGTGGATCGCCGATTCTCCAAGAAGGATGGTTCTCCCTGGGCGATCGTCACCATTGAGGACCACAACGGTGCCCAGGTGGAACTGTTGGTCTTCAACAAGGTCTACGCGTTGGTGAGCTCCTCGATCGTCGAGGACAACATCATCCTCGCCAAGGCCCACGTCTCCATCCGCGACGACCGCATGTCCCTGTTCTGCGACGACCTCAAGGTTCCCGAACTCGGCCCCGGCAACGGCGCCGGCCTGCCCCTGCGCCTGACCATGCGCACCGACCAGTGCACCATGGAGAACATCGCCAAGCTCAAGAACGTGCTCGCCGCCAACCAAGGCGACTCCGACGTCTACCTCAAGCTGATCAACGGGGAGGAGTCCACGATGATGATCCTCGGCGAGCACCTCCGCGTCGACCGCTCGGGATCCCTCATGGGCGACCTCAAGGCCACTCTCGGTGCCGGGATCCTCGGATAAGGATCGCGCCCGATAATGTACTACCATCTTGACCATGACCAATAAGATCCGGACCACCCACGTCGGCTCCCTGCCGCGCACCCCCGAGCTTCTCGACGCCAACCTCAGGCGCTCCGAACTCTCCGACGAGGAGTTCTTCGGCATCCTCCAGACCGCCGTCGACGAGGTCGTCCGCCGCCAGGTCGACATGGGCATCGACATCATCAACGAGGGCGAGTACGGCCACATCACCTCCGGTGCCGTCGACTACGGCGCCTGGTGGAACTACTCCTTCACCCGCCTCGGCGGCCTCACCATGACCGACGAGGACCGCTGGGCCAGCCAGGAGGCCATTCGTTCCACCCCGGGCAACATCAAGCTCACCTCCTTCTCCGACCGCCGCGACCGCGCGCTGTTCAACGAGGCCTACGAGGATCCGGAGTCCGGCATCTTCGCCGGCCGCGCCAAGGTGGGCAACCCCAAGTTCACCGGCCCCATCACCTACATCGGCCAGGATGAGGTCGAGGCCGACGTCAAGCTCATGCGGACGGCCATGGACGCCGCCGGTGCGCAGGACGGCTTCGTCGCCGCCCTGTCCCCGGGATCCGCCGCCCGCCTCAAGAACGAGTACTACGCCACCGACGACGAGGTCGTGTGGGCCTGCGCCGACGCCATGGCCCAGGAGTACAAGGCCATCACCGACGCCGGCTTCACCGTCCAGCTCGACGCCCCGGATCTCGCCGAGTCCTGGGACCAGATCAACCCCGAGCCCTCCCTCGACGACTACCGCGACTGGCTGCGCACCCGCGTCGACGCCATCAACCACTCGGTGCGCGACCTTCCCAAGGAGCAGACCCGCCTGCACATCTGCTGGGGCTCCTGGCACGGCCCGCATGTCACCGACGTCGAGTTCGGCGACATCATCGAGGAGATCCTCCGCGCCGAGGTCGGCGGCTTCTCCTTCGAGGGTGCCTCCCCGCGCCACGCCCACGAGTGGCGCGTCTGGCAGGACCACCAGCTGCCCGAGGGATCCCTCATCTACCCGGGTGTCATCTCCCACAGCACCAACGCCGTCGAGCACCCCCGCCTCGTCGCCGACCGCATCATCCAGTTCGCCGAGGTCGTGGGCCCGGAGAACGTCGTGGCCTCCACCGACTGTGGCCTGGGCGGCCGCCTCAACCACCAGATCGCCTGGGCGAAGCTGGAGTCCCTCGTCGAGGGGGCCCGCATCGCCAGCGCCGAGCTGTTCTAGGAATCGGAGAAGGCCCGCAGTTCACACGGAACTGCGGGCCTTGAACGATTCCTAGCCCTGGATACCGAACTGCGCGAGGAAGTTGCGCAGCTGGTCCACGCCGCCCGGGATGAACGGCAGGACGATGACGGCACCCTGGGTGACCGCGAGGCCCACGGCCATGACAGCCTTGACGATCTCGAAGGCCAGGGCGGCATCATCGCTGAGCTCGAGGGACTTGGCCCACTCCGGCATCTCGACCGGATCCTCCTCCTTCGGTGCGGTGCTGTCGGTGGAGGACAGCGAGGACACGGTGGAGACGGCGTCGAGCGAGCCGCCGGTGTCATCCTGGGCCTGGACGGGGGTCACCAGAGCCAGGGTGGTGCTGGTGGCGGCAACCAGGGCGACGGCGAGGCGGCGACGGATCACGGGGAACTCCTTGAGATGGTGGATTGTTGATTGCTGATAGAACTTAGAAGTGCTCAGCGTCTCACGCGAGAGGGGAACTAACGCGAGGAGAGGGAGGACATCTCCGAGGACAGGCCTCCACCGACGAGGTCAGCAACCTCGAAGATGGTGGTGGTGCCGGACACCTCGTTGCCGATGACCAGCAGGTCCTTCTCGGTCGGGGAGTCGGTGGCCGGGATGAAGACCAGTCCCTCGGCGCCGAGATCGCCGGCCTCCGGGGTGTCCTGCGCGACGGTGAAGTCGCGGTTGTTGACGTAGGTCACGAACTGGGCGGCAGACGGGTTGCTCACGTCGTAGACCATGACGCCACCGATGCGCTCCAGGCCGATGAAGGCGTAGGTGCGGCCGTTGATCTCGCCGAGGGCGACACCCTCCGGCTCCGGGCCCTTGTCGTCGGAACGACCCTCGAAGTTGGCCTCGCGGTGGTTGGAGTTGAAGTTGTCCGGGCTGACCTGGGCGGTGATGCGCTCGAACTGGTCGTCGGAGTTGAACACGCGGTTGCCGTTCTCGTCGACGATGGAGAAGCCACGGGCGCCGAAGGAGTAGATCTCGTCGTAGCAGTCGCGCTCGGCGTTGTAGCCGTCTGCGGTGGTGACGGTGAGGCGGCCGAGGTTCTCGTCCTCCTGCAGGTCGGCGACGCCCTCGGCGGTCAGGCCGTTGAAGTCCTCACAGATCGGGGCGATGCCGCGCTCCTCGTCGCCGAAGTGCTTGACGCGGGCCTCCTCGGAGTAGGCGTCCCAGTCGCGGGCGTCGCCCTCGTTGGCGGTGACGACGTAGGTGGTGCCACCCACCTGGTAGGAGGCGATGGAGTCGGGCTGCAGGATGCCCTTGATCGGCCAGGTGGTGATGTTGATCTCATCGTCGCGGTCGGAGACGTCCAGCGGGACGACGGAGTGGTCGACGGTGCCCAGCGGCAGGATCTTGGTGACGGTCGCGGTCTCGATGTCGACGACGGCGAGAGCGTTGTTCTCCTGCAGGGAGACGTAGGCGGTGCCGCCCTGGACGGTGATGTACTCCGGCTCCAGGTTCTGGGCGACGGTGCCCTCCGGTCCGAAGATGCGGACGCCCTCCGGCAGGGCGCCCGGCTCGTTGTAGGCGTGGAAGCCGGCGGTGCGGACGTCATCCTGGGTGGCGGCCTCGAGGCCGGCCGGCAGGGTCACGACAGAGACGGAGCCCTCCGGGTCCACCGAGTAGTCCTCGGCCGGCTCGCCCTCGTTGGCGACGAGGGCGTACTTGCCGTCCTCGGTGATGGTGACCATGTCCGGCAGGGAACCGACGGTGACGGTGCCGAAGGTCTCGAGGGACTCCGCGTGGAAGAACAGCAGGGAACCCCGGGCGGTCTTGTCGGCGGCCGGTTCGACGGTGGCGACGGCCAGGCCGTCAGCGCGCACGGCCACGGAGTTGATGACGGTGCCGTCGCCGGCGTCGACGGAGCCGACCTTGGTCGGGGCGGTCGGGTCGGAGATGTCGAGGACGTCGATCTGACCCGACTGGGCATTGACGGTGAGCACGCGCTGGGTGCCGGCGTGGTAGTCGACGATCTCGGCGGCGGAGGCGTCGAAGATGCCGGTCTCGTAGGTGCCGATCGGGGTGACGCTCAGCGCTGCACCGGGGGCGGAGTGGACGATCGGCTCGGCGACGATCGCGGCGTGGGCCGGGGTGAACAGGGACAGGCCGGTGGCGGCGGCCGCGCAGAGGGCGACGGCGGAACGGCGGAGAGACATCACAAAAACTCCTGTGAGAACGATGAGTAAATGCCGGGAGCCATAGTGGCCGAGTCATGTGACGGGACGGTCAACTCATGGTCACCCGGAGGTGAACACTTGGTGAAGCGGCCCGTGAAGGATGTGTTCCGGGAGGAGAGGACTACACTGTTTCGACATGAGTGACACCCGGACTGTCGTGACCACCTTCGAGCCCGTTCGCGCCTCGGATATTCAGCTGGCGCAGGCCCGGATTTCGTCCGTCATTGATCCCACCCCGCTGCAGTACTGCCCGCGCCTGTCCGAGGAGACCGGATGCGAGGTCTACCTCAAGCGCGAGGACCTGCAGGATGTGCGCTCCTACAAGATCCGCGGCGCGTACTACGCCATCGCCAACCTGGATGAGACGCAGCGGGAGGCCGGCATCGTCGCCGCGTCCGCCGGTAACCACGCGCAGGGTGTCGCCTACGCCTGCCGCACCATGGGCATCCGCGGCCGCATCTACGTGCCGAACCAGACCCCGAAGCAGAAGCGCGACCGTATCGCCGTCCACGGCGGGGACATGGTGGAGCTCGTCGTCACCGGCAACACCTTCGACGAGGCCGCGGAGGCCGCGCGTGCCGACGCCGCCGAGCGCGGGGCCACCATGATCGAGCCTTTCGACGCCCGCGACACGATCATCGGCCAGGGCACCGTCGCCGCGGAGATCCTCTCCCAGTTGACCTCCATCGGGAAGTCCCTGGACACCGTCTTCGTCCCCGTCGGCGGTGCCGGCCTGCTCGCGGGTGTGGCCAGCTACCTGGCCGACATGGCCCCGCGCACCGCGATCGTCGGCATCGAGCCGGCCGGTGCGGCCTCGCTTCAGGCCGCCCTGCGTCACGACGGCCCCGTCACCCTCGACACCGTCGACCCCTTCGTCGACGGTGCCGCCGTCAAGCGCATCGGCGACCTCACCTACGAGATCGTCGAGCGCAACCAGGGCCGCACCCACGTCATGAGCGTGTCCGAGGGTGCCGTGTGCACCGAGATGCTCGACCTGTACCAGAACGAGGGCATCATCACCGAGCCCGCCGGCGCCCTGTCCGTCACCGGCCTCAAGGAGATGAAGCTGCAGCAGGACTCCGTCGTCGTGTGCATCATCTCCGGCGGCAACAACGACGTCCTGCGCTACGCCGAGATCATGGAGCGCTCCCTCGTCCACCGCGGTCTCAAGCACTACTTCCTGGTGAACTTCCCCCAGGAGCCGGGTCAGCTGCGCCACTTCCTCAACGACATCCTCGGCCCCGACGACGACATCACCCTCTTCGAGTACCTCAAGCGCAACAACCGCGAGACCGGTGCCGCGCTCGTCGGCCTCGAGCTCGGCCGGGCCAGCGACTTCGACCCGCTCGTCGAGCGCATGAACGCCTCGCGCATCGAGTGCCAGCACCTCAAGCCGAACACCCCCGAGTACGAGTACCTCGTCAACACCTAGGAGCCGGTGACGTCGACCATGTAGTCGGCGATGCCGTGGGGGTCGGCGAGGAAATCCCGCAGCGCCCGGTACGCGGTCGTCTCCTCCACGCCGATGTTCTCCAGGATCCCGCCGTCGGCGGTGAACTCGAGGATCCGTGCTCCGGGCAGAGCCAGCAGCACGGGGGAGTGGGTGGCGATGATGAGCTGCGCCCCCGCCTCCGCGATCTGGTGCAGTTCCGCGAGCAGCGTCATCTGGCGGATGAGGGAGAGGCCGGACTCGGGCTCGTCGAGGAGGAACAGCCCCGCCCCGTGGAAGCTGTCCTGCACGATGCGTAGGACGGACTCGCCGTGGGAGAGGGTGTACAGGTCCGTGTCGTGCGTGCGGTTGTACTCGCGCGTGACCTCGTAGTGGGCCTCCGCGCGGAGGAAATGCCCGTTCATGGCCAGCGGGCCCCGCAGCAGCGTGGCAGCGTGCCGCAGAGGGTTCTCGCGGCCGCTCATCTCCTCCCCGAACGCCCCGCCGCGGGCATTGAATCCGCAGCTCACGGCGAGGCCCTCCAGGAGTGTCGACTTACCGACGCCGTTCTCGCCCGTGAACAGCGTGATCGGTCGCCGCAGGTCCAGCCCGTCGCGCAGTGCCCGGAAGGCCGGGACGTCGTCGACCCAGGCCGGGGCCTGCGGGTGGAACGCGCGCCGGTATCCGTGGACGTGGTACTTCCTCATGCTGTGAGATACTCCGCCGTGCCCTCCGGATCGGCGGCGAACTCCCGGGCGGCACGGAAGGCCTCGGTGTCCTCCAGTCGACGCTCGTGGATGCCGTCAGTGGCGATCTCGAGTATCTGCGCGCCGGGGATCGCCAGCAGGACGGGGGAGTGCGTGGCCATGATGATCTGCGATCCCGCATCCGCCAGGTGCCACAACCGCCCGAGCAGTTCCAGCTGCCGCAGGGTGGACAGCCCGGCCTCGGGCTCGTCGAGGAAGAAGAGGCCGCCGCCGTGGAAGCGACGGTCGATGAGAGACATGAGGGACTGACCGTGGCTCATCCGCAGCAGGTCGGGGAGTGGGGAATCCTCCAGTCCCGCGTACCAGCCGGCCAGGTTGTAGAAGGACTCGCCGCGGAGGAAGAACCCGTCCGGCGCGTTGCGGCGGCGCAGCGTCAGCCACTCGTGCAGCGGCGAGACGGAATCCTGCATCATCTGCATCGTCGCGTGCCGGGACCCGCCCTCGGGGTTGAGGCCGCTGGCGACCGCCAGGGCCTCCACGAGCGTCGACTTCCCGGCCCTGTTCTCCCCGGAGATGACGGTCACGGAGGAGGTGAACTCCAGGGGTGCGGCCGTCAGGGCACGCACGACCGGCAGCTCCCGCAGCCAGCCGGGGGCGGGCGGGGCGTCGAGAAGCGCGGCGCGGAGAAACATCTACCGGCGCAGGAGCGCGAACTCCCAGGCACCGAGGCGGGTCTCGTCGAGATCGACCTCGGGCGCGGTGAAGGAGTAGATGAGCTCACCGCCGTAGGGGGCGACCACGTCGGACTCGCTGAGGTTGGCCACGAGAAGGATGTCGTCCCAGCCCATGGCCAGCCAGCCGTCACCGGTCTCGACCAGCAGCTCCGACAGGTCCGCGCGCGACAACCCCAGCTCCCGGCGCAGGCGCAGCAGTTGCGTGTACGCGGCGTGGATCTCCTGCTGCTCCTCGTTGAAATCCCAGTCGAGCTTCGAGGCCTCGAAGGTGGCGGGGTCGGCCGGGTCGGGGACCTCGGAGTGGTCCCACCCGGAGCGGGCGAACTCACGCTTGCGGCCCTCGGAGGTGAGGCGGTTGAGGTTGTCGTCGGTGTGCGAGCAGAAGAAGGCGAAGGGGGTCTGCGCGCCGTACTCCTCACCCATGAACAGCATCGGGGTGAACGGCGAGCAGTAGATCACCGCGGCCTTGAGCACCTGCTGCGCGGGAGTGAGATTCATCGACGGGCGGTCGCCGGACGCACGGTTGCCGGTCTGGTCGTGGGTGGTGGTGTAGGTGACCAGGCGGTGTGCCGGGATGGAGTCCAGGTTGATCGGCCGACCGTGGCGACGCCCGCGGAAGGAGGAGTACGTGCCGTCGAAGTAGAAGCCGCCGCGCAGGGTCTTGGCCAGGGCCTCGAGGGACCCGAAGTCCTCGTAGTAGGCGTGGCGCTCGCCGGAGACGACGGTGTGCAGGGCGTGGTGGATGTCGTCGACCCACTGGCCGGCCAGCCCGTAGCCGCCGCCGTCACGCTCGGTGATGAGGCGCGGGTCGTTCATGTCGGACTCGGCGATGATGAAGCGCGGCACACCGGTGCGGGCGGTGACGTCGTCGGCGACGTCCTGGATCTGCTCCATGATGGAGTACGCGGCGGTGTCGTCGAGGGAGTGGACCGCGTCGAGGCGCAGGCCGTCGATGCGGTAGGTGTCCAGCCACAGGCGCACCGCGTCGAGGATGAAGGCCCGTACCTCATCCGACTGCTGCCCGGAGATGTTGACCACCTCACCCCAGCCGGTGGAACCACCCGCGGTGTACGGGCCGAACATGCCGTTGTAGTTGCCGTCGGGGCCGAAGTGGTTGTACACGACATCGAGGATGACGCCGATGCCGGCGTCGTGCGCGGCGTCGACCAGCCTCTTGAGGCCCTCCGGGCCGCCGTAGCCCTCATGGACGGCGTGCCACGTCACACCGTCGTAGCCCCAGTTCCGCTCGCCGCCGAACGGCTGGACCGGCATGAGTTCGATGGCGGTGACGCCGAGGTCCCGCAGGTAACCGAGCTTACCGACGACCCCGTCGAACGTCCCCTCCGGCGTGAACGTCCCCACGTGCAGCTCGTAGATGACCTGCCCCGCCAGCGGACGCCCGGTCCACCCCCGGGACCAGTCGTGGGTGTGGTCGACGATCTCGCTCATCCCGTGGACGCCGTCGGGCTGGGCCTGGCTGCGCGGATCGGGCAGCGTCTTGGACCAGTTCTCTCCGTCGAACAGCTCGTAGCCGTAACGCATCCCCGGCTCCGCGATGCGGTCCGCGACCCACCAGCCGCCGGAGGTGGCACGCATGCCCACCTCCTCGTCGTCGAGGCGGAGGCGGACATCCTGGGCGGACGGGGCCCACACGGAAAACGGTTCATGCGCAGTCATGCACACCAGGCTAACGGAAACGCCGACTACTATCAGACCTCATGCTCACGACCTACCAGTTGCCCGCCGCCGGCCAGACGTGGAGCCACGAGTGGGAGGTCAAGCGGTCCCGGTTCCTCTCCCTCGCCCGCCGCACCCCGGACGAGCGGGCCGCGCGCGAGTTCATCGCCTCGGTGCGCGCCGACTACCCGGACGCGCGCCACCACTGCAGCGCGTACATGCTGCACGTCGAGAACGCGAACCCCATCGAGCGTTCCTCCGACGACGGGGAACCCTCCGGCACCGCCGGTCGCCCCATGCTCGACGTGCTCAAGGGATCGGAGCTTCTCGACGCCACCGTGGTCGTCGTCCGCTGGTTCGGCGGCATCAAACTCGGCGCCGGTGGCCTCGTCCACGCCTACTCCCAGTCCGTCGGCGACCTGCTCCCGCAGGTTCGGCGCGTCACCCGGGCGATCCGCGAGCTCTACCTCATCGAAGTGCCCCACGCCGAGGCCGGCCGCCTCGAGGCCGACCTACGGGCCCGGGGCGTGGCCATCACCGACACCGACTACGGGGCGGCGGTCACCCACACCCTGGCGGTGGAACCCGGCGGGCGGGAGGAGCTGGAGTCCACCCTCGCGGCGCTCACCGCCGGGGCCGTGGTCCCCGTCGAGGCGGGCACCGCGTGGGTCGAGTATTAAGATGGTGCGCATGACAATGCAGCGTCGCCCCAACAACCCGATCGAACAGCGCAAGCAGGCCGTGCGCAGGTACACGCGCAACGCCGCCCTCTCCGTCGGCGGCGGTGTCGTCGGCGGTGCCGCCCTTGCGCTCCTGTTCACCAGCTGGACCTGGCTCGTCCTGGGCCTCGTCGTCGCCGTCGTCGGCGGCTTCTACAACTGGAACAAGGTGCAGAAGATCGTCAACCACCGCGACAACTACTGATCGTGTCCGTCCGCATCGACGTGTGGGTGTGGGCGGTGCGCATCTTCAAGACGCGTACCGACGCCGCCGCGGCCGTCCGGGCCGGGCACGTCAAACTCAACGGGGTGGCCGTCAAACCCGCCCAGCAGGTCGTCCCCGGGGACCGGGTCCGCGCCTGGGTCAACCACCGGGAACTTCAGCTCGAGGTGGTGGACACCCCGCGCAAGCGCGTCGGCGCACCGATCGCCCGCACCTGCTACATCGACCACTCCCCGCCGCCCCCGCCGAAGGAGATCC
>LSQX01167195.1_pt1 | contig 27343 bp, 29 predicted proteins | sample 654561 | NCBI WGS metagenome assembly LSQX01 (sample SAMN04489861, study PRJNA283612) | anaerobic digester metagenome | isolation source: 4 biogas reactors fed with cattle manure at either 37C or 55C with and... | place: Denmark: Kongens Lyngby | collected 2014
GCAGGTAGGCGCTGCCGTCGAGGAACTCGTAGGCGCGCGGCAGCGGCGCCGCCAGCTGCGCCGGCTCCAGCTCGAAGTCGCCGTCGGCCGAGCCCGCGTTGAGCGCGTCCGAGAGCGCCACCAGCCGCGGCGCGGTGTTGGACCAGTCCTCGAGCGCCTGCTGCAGGGTCGCCGCCACCCCGGTGGCGCGCACCGCCCGCGACAGGTCGCGCGAAACCACCACCAGCGTGCCGTCGCGGCCGCCCTCCTTCAGGGAACCAAGCTTCATTGCCACTCCGCCAATCGATGCAGGCCCGGGATTGTAGCCACGCCGCGCCGCCTCGTGCTCAGTCCTCGCCCTGGAACGCCCCCGCGCGGTAGGTCAGGACGAGGGTGTCGCGATGGCCGTGGCCGTCGGCTTCGAGCGGCTGGATCGGGGTCGATTCGTGGATGACGCGGGTGTCGTCCATCAGCAGCAGCGACCAGGGCTCTTCGAGGGTGAAGCGGTGGCCATCGGGACCGGCGGCGTCGAAGACGCGGGTCTCGCCGCCCTTGATGCCTTCGCGCGCGACCACGAACACCGCCACGAAGTCGACGCCGTCGCGGTGCGCGCCCTCGGGCGTCGGCCGCCCGATGCCGTCGGTGGTGTCGATGCGGAACTGGTGCGCCTCGACGTACCACGGGCCCGCCTCGCGCACGCCGCTGCACAGACGGCCGATGCCGGCGAGCAGGCGCGCCCATTCGGGCCGCGACGCCAGCCCCGCCGACAGCGGCTCGTACATGCGCTCCATGCCGCCGTGCAGGGCGTTGTAGTCCAGCGACTGCCAGTGCGCGCGGTGCGGCACCGGGTCGACGTCGTCGCCGGCGACGACGAAGCAGGAGTGGCGCCGGCGGCGGTAGCGGCCCCCGTCGCGGAGGTAGGTGTCCGGCGGAAGCCCGTCCCAGCCGACGCCGAGCGCGCCGAGGCCCCCGGCCGGCAGCCCGGCCACCGCCGCGACCGCGGAGGGCGGGAGCAGTGCATAGCCCTCGTGGCGAAGCGCGTCGGCCTCGCTGCCTGCCGGCGTGTACGGCGGTGGGAAGGTGACTGCCATGGCGGATCCCCCGGCGGTCGCAGCGTTATGGACCCGCGTCGGCCGCCAGGGCGACGGGTCGGAAAGGACGAAGCCCGCGCTGCGCGGGCTTCGAGCCTGGCTTGGATGTGGCAGCCCCGGATGGATTCGAACCACCGAATGCCTGAGTCAGAGTCAGGTGCCTTACCGCTTGGCGACGGGGCTATGGAGCAATTGTAGCGCAGGATTCCGCGAACGGAATCCTGAATACCTCGATCAGCGCTTCGAGAACTGGGTGGCGCGGCGTGCCTTGTGCAGGCCGACCTTCTTGCGCTCGACCTCGCGGGCGTCGCGGGTCATGAAGCCGGCCTTGCGCAGCTCGGCCTTCAGGCCCTCGTCGTACTCCACCAGCGCGCGGGCGATGCCCAGGCGGATNNGCGCCGGCCTGGCCGGTGGTGCCGCCGCCGGAGGTCGTGGCCACGACGTCGAAGCTCTCGGTGTTCTTCGTCAGCTCGAGCGGCTGGCGAACGATCATGCGCGCGGTCTCGCGGCCGAAGAACTCGTCGAGCGGGCGGTCGTTGACGGTGATGTTGCCGGTACCGCGGCGCAGGAACACGCGGGCGGTGGAGGACTTGCGACGGCCGGTGCCGTAATTCTGGGTGATTGCCATGACTTAGATATCCAGGACTTGCGGCTGCTGGGCGGCATGCGGGTGTTCGGGGCCCTTGTACACCTTGAGCTTGCGGTACATCGCGCGGCCCAGGGGGTTCTTCGGGAGCATGCCCTTGACGGCGGTCTCGATCACGCGCTCGGGGTGGCGCTCCAGCGCCTGCGCCAGGGATTCGGTCTTGAGGTTGCCGATGTACCCGGTGAAGCGGTGGTACATCTTGTCCGTCAGCTTCTTGCCGGTCACGTGGACCTTCTCGGCGTTGACCACGATGATGTAGTCGCCGGTGTCGACGTGCGGGGTGTAGACGGGCTTGTGCTTGCCACGGAGGCGGCGCGCGAGCTCGGTGCTCAGGCGGCCGAGGGTCTTGCCGGTGGCATCGACCACGAACCAGTCGCGCTGGACGGTCTCGTTCTTGGCGGAAAAGGTCTTCATCGAGGAACTCTCAGGGGTGACTGGTCGGGCTGGTTGCGCGGGCCATCGCCCTGCGGAACTTCACCACGCGTTTTCACGTTCTTGGAACGCAAGAGGCGGAATTGTAGCGGGCACGGACCGACTCTGCAAGTTGGCGGGCGGCGGCCCCGGGGCATGCAGGTCCGGCGGCGACCGCCTGTACGGCCCCCGCCCGACGGCCCACAATGGACAGCCATGGCGACCCGCACCCTCTCCCCGCTCGACCGCCTGCTGGCGGATGCCCAGAACGCCCTCGAGACCGTGGCCGGACGGCCGCGGGCGGAGCGGCCGAATCCGGGCGCGAACGAAGCCGACGTCCCGCTCGACGAGGCCGAGCGCAGGCACGCGGCGGGCCTGATGCGGGTCAACCACGTCGGCGAGGTCTGCGCCCAGGCGCTCTACGTCGGCCAGGCCACCGTCGCCCGCGACCCGGCGACGCGCGCCCACCTCCTGGAGGCCGCACAGGAGGAGACCGACCACCTGGCCTGGTGCGACGACCGCCTGCGCGAGCTGGACAGCCGCCCCAGCATCTTCAATCCGCTCTGGTACGCCGGCAGCTACGCCATCGGCCTGCTGGCCGGCCTGCGCGGCGACGGCTGGAACCTCGGCTTCGTGGTCGAGACCGAGCGCCAGGTGGAGGCCCACCTCGAGGAGCACCTGCAGGTGCTGCCGCCCGCCGACCTGCGCAGCCGCGCGATCCTGGAAACCATGAAGGCCGACGAGGCCCGCCACGCCGACAACGCCGAGGCCGCCGGCGCCCGGGTGCTGCCCGAGCCGATCCCGACGCTGATGGCGGCGGCTTCGAAGCTGATGAAGACGGTCGCCTACCGGATCTGAGCGTCCCCGGCGGGAGCAGCGGGAGCGGCGTCAGGAGGACACCAGCTTCAGGCCGAGCACGCCGCACACGATCATCGCGATGCACGCCAGGCGCGCAGGCGAGGCGCTTTCGGCGAAGGCGATGATCCCCACCGCGGCCACCCCGACCGCTCCGATCCCGGTCCAGATCGCATAGCCGGTGCCGATCGGGATCGACCTGAGCGCCTGCGACAGGCACCAGAAGCTCACCACCATCGCCGCCACCGTGAGCAGGCTCGGCCACGGGCGGGTCCAGCCCTCGGTGTACTTGAGGCCGACCGCCCACGCCACCTCGAACAGCCCCGCCACGAACAGGTAGGTCCACGCCATCGCGTCCTCCCGGCTGGCCGCGCCCGGGCGGCGCGGCTCCAAAATGCAGAAGCGGCCCGGGACCTCGTCCCGGACCGCCGTCGGTCGTCGTTCCGCGGACAGGTCCGCGCGCGGGTCGTCCCGCCTGCAGGAGCGGCTCCCGCCGCCGGCCTCACTCCACCAGGTTGCGGCCGTGGAACAGCTCCTCGATCTCGCGCTTGAGCAGGGCCTCGATCTTCATCCGCTCCTTGAAGGAGAGGTTGCGGGCCTTTTCCTCGAACAGGTACTGGTCCAGGTCGAAGTCCTTCAGGTGCATCTTGGTGTGGAAGATGTTCTCCTGGTAGACGTTGACGTCGAACATCTCGTAGCGCGCCTTGATGTTCTTCGCCAGGAAGTCCTGGATCGAATTGATCTTGTGGTCGATGTAGTGCTTCTTGCCCTTGATGTCGCGGGTGAAGCCGCGCACCCGGTAGTCGGCGATCACGATGTCCGACTCGAAGCTCTCGATCAGGTAGTTGAGCGCCTTCAGCGGCGAGATCACGCCGCAGGTGGCGACGTCGATGTCGGCGCGGAAGGTCGCGATGCCCGCCTGCGGATGGGTCTCGGGATAGGTGTGGACGGTGATGTGGCTCTTGTCCAGGTGCGCGACCACGGCGTCGGAGATCACGCCCTTGGCGGCCGACTTGTCGATCACCGGCTCCTCGGAGATCAGGATCGTCACCGACGCGCCCTGCGGATCGTAGTCCTGGCGCGCGATGTTGAGGATGTTGGCGCCGATGATCTCCGCGACGTCCGAGAGGATCTGCGTCAGCCGGTCGGCGTTGTACTCCTCGTCGATGTACTCGATGTAGCGCTGGCGCTCGTCCTTGGAGACGGCGTAGCACACGTCGTAGATGTTGAAGCTCAGGGCCTTCGTGAGGTTGTTGAATCCCTGCAGCTTCAGGCGAGGCAGCGGCTTGACCACGTCATACGGTCCCGGTTCGGACGGAAAGTGCGCGATTATGCGACATAAGGGGTCGAGCCCGCGAGCATTGCAGCCGCGAGGCCGCCTACAGCGGATCAACGGTTTGCCGGACGCGGACTTACGGCCTACTCTTGCTGAATCCCCCGTTCAAACTGTCCATGACTACCAGCCCCGTGGCCATCATCAGCACACTCAGACGCCCCCAACATCCCCTCATGCCGTCGCCGGCGACGATCGAGCGCTTCCTGGCGCACTGCCATCGCCGCCGCTACCCGCCGCGGACCGAGGTCTTCCGCCCGGGCGACCAGGCCGGGACCATGTACTACGTGGTCAGCGGCTCGGTCAGCATCATCACCGAGGAGGACGACGGCCGCGAACTGATCCTGGGCTATTTCGGCCCCGGCGAGTTCGTCGGCGAGATGGGCCTGTTCATCGAGTCGGACATCCGCGAGGTGGTCCTGCGCACGCGGGTCCAGACCGAGCTGGCCGAGATCAGCTACGAGCGCCTCTACCAGCTGTTCGAGGGATCGCTGTCCGGGGACGCCACCCAGATCGTCTATGCGATCGGCGCCCAGCTTTCGCGCCGCCTGCTCGACACCAGCCGCAAGGCCGGACGCCTGGCCTTCCTCGACGTCACCGACCGCATCACGCGCACCCTGCACGACCTGACCCGCGAGCCCGAGGCGATGAGCCATCCGGACGGCACCCAGCTGCGGGTGTCGCGCCAGGAGCTGGCGCGGCTGGTGGGCTGCTCGCGCGAGATGGCCGGGCGCGTGCTGAAGAAGCTGCAGGCCGACGGCAAGCTCCACGCCCGCGGCAAGACGATCGTGCTCTACGGCACCCGCTGAGCCGGATGCCCAGCGCGTTCGAGCCACGGGGCACCCTGCCGGACGCCGACCTGCGGAGCGCGTCGGAGATCGATGCCGACGACGTCGCCGCCCTGCTGAGCGCGCTGGGCTATCCCTGCGACGCCGCCGACGCCGCCCGCCGCATCGCCACCATCACCGCCAACGACCGCCAGGCCCTGGTGGTGGCCCGCTGCGGCGGCATGGTCTGCGGGCTGGTCGCGCTGGACTTCATGTACTACCTGCCGCTGGACACCACCACCTGCCGGATCACCGCCCTGGTGGTCTCGCCCGGCGCCCAGGGCCGCGGCCTCGGCCGGCAGCTGCTGCGCGAGGCGGAACGCCGCGCGCGCGCCGCCGGCGCCGCCCGGATCGAACTGACCAGCGGCTCGCAGCGCACCGAGGCCCACGCCTTCTACCGGGCCTGCGGCTTCGGCGACGGCACCCTGCGCTTCATCAAGCGCCTCGGCGAGGCCTGAAGCCGCCGCGCTGCGCTGGCCGCGATCGCCCCGCACCCGTACCCTGTCGATCCCCACCAGCGGGCGCTGCCCGCGCCAGGCCACCGCGCATGCCGGAACTGCTCGGGTCCCACTTCCTGGTCTTCGTCGCCATCGGCCTCTGCGCCCAGCTGGTCGACGGCGCGCTGGGCATGGCCTATGGCCTGGTGTCCGCATCGGTGCTGCTGGCGCTGGGCATGCCCCCGGCGGCGGTCAGCGCCAGCGTCCACACCGCCGAGGTGTTCACCACCGGCGTCTCCGGCGCCGCCCACGGCATGCTCGGGAACGTCGACCGCCGGCTGATGCTGCGGCTCGCGGTGCCGGGCGTGGCCGGAGGCGTCATCGGCGCCACCGTCCTGAGCCGGATCGACGGCGACGTGGTCAAGCCCTGGATCCACGCCTACCTGTCCGTGCTTGCGCTGCTGATCCTGCTGCGTGCGACGGGCCGGCGGCTGCCGCGCGGCGAAGTGCGGCGCGTCGGGGCGCTGGGCTTCGCCTCCGGCCTGCTCGACGCCATCGGCGGCGGCGGCTGGGGGCCGATGGCGACCTCGACCCTGCTCGCCGGCGGCGGCGAGGCGCGCACCAGCATCGGCTCGGTGAGCGCCGCGGAGTTCGCGGTGACGATCGCGATCTCGCTCACCTTCCTGCTCTCGATCGGGATCGACCACTGGCGCGTGGTCGCCGGCCTGCTGCTGGGCGGCGTCATCGCCGCGCCGCTGGCGGCGCTGCTGGTGCGGCACGTGCGCGAGCGCGCGGTGCTGTTCGCCGTCGGCGCCCTGGTGCTCGCGATCTCGTGCTTCCAGATCTACCGCACGCTCGCCGGCTGAGCGCGGTCGGCGGGGAGCGGCGCGCCTCCCGCATAGGTGCCGGCGGCCACGGCCTCGCCCGCCCGCCCGGGACAGCCCCAGTTGAGCACCGGCGTGCCCGGCGGCAGCTCCCGCCTGAAGCGCGCGACCGCGCGCGCCTTCGGGTTCACCACCACCGGCGAACGCGCCGCGCGCAACAGCGGAAGGTCGGCGCTGGAGTCGGAGTAGGCGGCGTCGATGTCGCCCCAGCCGAGCTCGCGCAGCATGCGCATCTTCTCTTCGTTGTGGCAGTGGCGCGCGGCCACCACGGCGCCGAAGCGCGGCCCGGCGAGGGTGCCGACCACCGGCACGTCGTCGTGGGCCACGAAGGCGAGGATCGCGCGCGCCAGCTCGGGCGGCGCCCCGGTGGCCACCACCACGCGGTCGCCGCGCTCGCGGTGGCGATGGAAGGCCTCCAGCGCCACCGGCAGCAGGCGCGCGCGGATCCGACCGGCGTGGCCCGCGACGTAGGCGTCGATCAGCGCATCCAGTTCGCGCACGCGATGCAGGCCCACCGTGCCGGCCCAGACGAAGCCCGAGATCCCGAGCCGGCGCGTCGGCAGGAAGGCCACCATCGGCCCGAACACCGGCGCCAGCAGCAGCGCGAGGACCCGTCGCCACCAGCTGCGCTTGATCAGCCACGCGAACAGGTGGCTGCCGGAGTCGCCGTCGTAGAGCGTGTGGTCGAAGTCGAACACGACCAGCGGCGCGTCGCCGCGCGGGCCGGCGCCCGGCGGGCGCACCGCCGGCGGCGGACCGAGCGGCGCGCCGCTCACGTACCGAACATCCCGCGCAGCGCGGCGCCCGGGTCGTCGGCGCGCATGAAGGCCTCGCCGACCAGGAAGGCGTCGATCCCGGCGCCGCGCAGCAGCGCGACGTCGGCGGCGGTCATCACCCCGCTCTCGGTCACCAGTCGGCGGCCGTGCGGCGCCCTCGCCTTGAGCTGCAGCGTCGTCTCCAACGAGACCTCGAAGGTCCGCAGGTCGCGGTTGTTGACCCCAAGCAGGGGCATGCGGCCCGCGACCGCCGCCAGCCGCAGCGCACGCTCGAACTCTCCGGCATCGTGCACTTCGGCCAGCACGTCCATGCCCAGCTCCAGCGCCTGCGCCGAAAGGTCGTGCAGCAGCCCGTCGTCCAGCCCGGCGAGGATCAGCAGCACGCAGTCCGCGCCGAGCACCCGGGCCTCGTCGACCTGGTAGGCGTCGACGATGAAATCCTTCCGCAGCACCGGCAGCGTGCACGCCGCCCGCGCCCGGCGGAGGTAGTCGTCGGAACCCTGGAAGAAGTCGACGTCGGTGAGCACCGAGAGGCAGGCCGCACCGCCGGCCTCGTAGCTGCGCGCGATGGCGGCGGGGTCGAAGTCGGCGCGGATGACGCCCTTCGACGGGCTGGCCTTCTTCACCTCGGCGATCACCGCGGCGTGCCCGGCGGCGATCTTCGCCTCGAGCGCCGAAGCGAAGCCGCGCGGCGCAGGGGCATCGGCCAGCAGCGCCCGCAGCCCGGCGCGCGGCAGCCTCCGGCTGCGCTCCGCGACCTCCTCGACCTTGCGCGCGAGGATCCGCGCCAGCACGTCGGGCGCCGCGCTCATGCCGTGCCCCCCACCCCGGCAAGCGCGCGCGTGGCGGCCACGAACGCGTCCAGCCGCGCGCGCGCGGCCCCGGAGGCGATCGTTGCGCGCGCCAGCTCCACGCCGCCGGCGATCGAGTCCGCGACGCCGGCGACGTACAGCGCGGCGCCTGCGTTGAGCGCAACGATCCGGCCCGGCAGGCCCTCGGCGTCGCCGATCGCCTCCAGCACCATCGCCTTCGACTCCGCGGCGCTTTCCACCCTCAGGTTGCGGCTGGCCGCCATCGGTATGCCGAAGTCCTCCGGGTGGACCTCGTACTCGCGCACCTGCCCGTCACGCAGCTCGCCGACCAGGGTGCCGGCGCCGAGCGAGATCTCGTCCATGCCGTCCCGGCCCCAGACCACCAGCGCGCGCTCGGCGCCCAGCTCCTGCAGCACGCGCACCTGGATGCCGACCAGGTCCGGGTGGAACACGCCCATCAGGATCGCCGGGGCGCCGGCCGGATTGGTCAGCGGACCGAGGATGTTGAACAGCGTGCGCACGCCCATCTCGCGGCGCACCGGGGCCACCACCTTCATCGCCGGGTGGTAGGCCGGCGCGTACATGAAGCCGATGCCGGTGCGGGCGATGGATTCCGCCACCGCCTCCGGCGCCAGCTCGATCGCCGCGCCCAGCGCCTCGTAGGCGTCGGCGCTGCCCGAGGTCGAGGACACGCTGCGCCCGCCGTGCTTGGCGACGCGGCCGCCGGCGGCGGCGATCACGAAGCTCGAGGCGGTGGAGATGTTGAAGGTGTTGGCGCCGTCGCCGCCGGTGCCGACGATGTCGACCAGGTGCGTGCGGTCCGCGACCTCGACCTTCCTCGCCAGCTCGCGCATGGCCCGGGCGGCGCCGGTGATCTCGCCCACGGTCTCCTTCTTCACCCGCAGGCCGATCATGATCGCCGCGGTCATCTGCGGGGACACCTCGCCGCGCATCACCTGGCGCATGAGGTCAAACATCTCGTCCTCGAAGATCTCGCGGTGTTCGATGGTGCGCTGGAGGGCTTCCTGGGGCGTGATGGGCATGGTCGGGGAAGGGGCTCTGTCGATGGGAGGCGGCGGCGCCGGGCAGCCGTCGGCGGCGGCGGCGGGCGGCTCAGGCGTCGAGGAAGTTCTTCAGCAGCGCGTGCCCGTGCTGGCTGAGGATGGACTCGGGGTGGAACTGCACGCCCTGGACCGGGTGCGTGCGGTGGCGCAGGCCCATGATCTCCTCGCGGCTGCCGTCGTCGTTCTCGGTCCAGGCCGTCACTTCGAGGCAGTCCGGCAGGCTCGCCTGCTCCACCACCAGGGAATGGTAGCGCGTGGCCTCGAAGCCGTCCGGCAGCGCGTTGAACACACCGTTCCCGCCGTGCCGGATCGGCGAGGTCTTGCCATGCATGATCCGCCCGGCGCGCACCACCCGCCCGCCGTAGGCCTGGCCGATGGCCTGGTGCCCGAGGCAGACGCCGAGGATGGGCGTGGTCGGCCCCAGGCGCTCGATCACCTCGAGCGACACGCCGGCCTCGTTGGGCGTGCACGGCCCGGGCGAGATCACGATGTGGCTTGGCGCGCGGCGCGCGATCGCGTCGACGTCGATGGCATCGTTGCGCACCACCTCCACCTCCGCGCCCAGGACCTGCAGGTACTGCACGAGGTTGAAGGTGAAGCTGTCGTAGTTGTCGATCATCAGGAGCATGTGGCGCGCCGGTCCCGTTCGTGCCGCAGTGGCGGCCGGATAGGTTCGCATGCCCGCGCGCGCCCGGCGAGCCGGCGCCGCCGTGCATGGATCACCGCCGGGTCACGCCGGCTCGCCTAGGCTCGTTGCGCTCGCCGAAGGAGGAGCCGCCATGCCGTATTCCCGACTCAGCGACCTGCCGGAGTCCGTGCGCGACAACGTGCCCAGGCACGCGCAGGAGATCTACAAGGAAGCCTTCAACGCCGCCTGGGAGCAGTACGCCGACGCCGAAGACCGTCGCGGCGACGCCTCCCGCGAGGAAACCGCCCACCGCGTCGCCTGGTCGGCGGTCAAGGAGAAGTACGCCAAGGGCGACGACGGCACGTGGCACGCAAAGTAGGCGCGGCCGCGGCGCTGGCCGCGCTGCTCGCCGGCTGTGCCGGTCCCCAGTCCGCGCTCGATCCCGCCGGTCCCGCCGCCGAGGCGATCGCCGGCATCTGGTGGGCGATGTTCTGGGGGGCGATGGCGGCCTGGCTGCTGGTGATGGGCCTGGTGTCCTGGGCGCTCTACCGCGGCCGGAACACGCGCGCCCTCGCCCGGCCCGGGCGGCTGATCGTCGGCGGGGGGCTCGTGCTGCCCCCGCTGCTGCTTGCCGGCCTGCTGGTGTACGGCTCGGTCTCGAGCGCGCGCATCACCGGCCTGGGCGCCGGGGTGGACGCGCGCGTCGACGTCGTCGCCGAACGCTGGCGCTGGCGCTTCCGCTACCTCGACGACGATGGCCGGGCGGTCGCCGAGTCCTTCGACGTGCTGTCGCTGCCGCGCGGGCGCATGGTCGAGTTCCGGATCACCGGCACCGACGTCATCCATTCGTTCTGGATCCCGCGCCTGGGGGGCAAGGTCGACGCCATCCCGGGCCGGGTCAACCGGCTGCGCCTGCGCGCCGACGGCGACGGCCGCATCCGCGGCCAGTGCGCCGAGTATTGCGGCACCGGCCACGCGGTGATGGCCTTCGAGGTGCTCGTCCACGACGATGCCGGGCACGCCGCCTGGCTGGCACGGCATCCCGTCCGGGAAGGGAGCCCGCCTTGAGCACCCCCGCTCCCGCGCCGGGGCCCGCTGATCCCCGCCTGCAGGCTCTGCACGCCACCTGGTCGGCCGGCAGCGGCTGGCGCGCGGGCCTGGCCGCGGTCAACCACTCGACCATCGGCCTGCGCTTCATCGCAACCGGGCTGGCGTTCTTCCTGGTCGGCGGCCTGCTGGCGATGTTCATGCGCGTGCAGCTGGCCTGGTTCGGCAACGAGGTGCTGGACCCGCAGCGCTACGCCGAGTTCACCACCATGCACGGCACCACGATGATGTTCCTGTTCGCGGTGCCGGTGATGGAAGGCTTCGCGCTGTACCTGCTGCCGAAGATGCTCGGCGCGCGCGACCTCCCCTTCCCGCGGCTGTCCGCGTTCGGCTACTGGTGCTACCTGTTCGGCGGGCTGTTCCTGTATTCCAGCTTCCTGTTCGACGCCGTGCCCGACAGCGGCTGGTTCATGTACGTGCCGCTCACCGATGCCACCTGGTCGCCCGGGCTCAACGCCGACTTCTGGCTGGTCGGGGTGACCTTCTCCGAAATCGCGGCGGTGGCCGCCGCGGTCGAGATGATCGTCGCCATCCTGGTCGGCCGCGCGCCGGGCATGGACCTGCGGCGCATGCCGCTGTTCGCCTGGGCGATGCTGGTGACGTCCTTCATGATCGCCTTCGGCTTCCCGCCGCTGATCCTGGCCAGCATCCTGCTGGAGATCCAGCGCGCATTCGGCTTCGTGTTCTTCGATCCCGCGCTGGGCGGCGACCCGCTGCTGTGGCAGCACCTCTTCTGGCTGTTCGGGCACCCCGAGGTCTACATCATCTTCCTGCCGGCCGCGGGCGTGGTGTCGATGGTGGTGCAGGCCTTCGCGCGGCGACCGATGGTGGGCTACACCTGGATCGTGCTGGCGCTGGTGGGCACCGGCTTCCTGAGCTTCGGGCTCTGGGTGCACCACATGTTCACCGTCGGCATCCCGCTGCTGGCCATGGCCTTCTTCAGCGCCGCGAGCATGGCGGTCGCGATCCCGATGGGCATCCAGGTATTCGCCTGGATCGCCACGCTGTGGGCCGGGCGGCCGTGGCTGCGCGTGCCGACGCTGTACCTCTTCGGCTTCTTCTTCGTCTTCGTGCCCGGCGGACTGACCGGCGTGATGGTGGCCATGGTGCCCTTCGACTGGCAGGCCCACGACAGCCATTTCGTGGTCGCCCACCTGCACCACGTGCTGATCGGCGGGCTGCTGTTCCCGCTGTTCGCGGGCCTCTACTACTGGCTGCCCCTGGCAAGCGGCCGGGAGCCGTCGGAGAGCCTCAGCCGCACGGCGTTCTGGCTGGTGTTCACCGGCTTCAACCTGACCTTCCTGCCGATGTACCTGACCGGCCTCCTGGGGATGCCGCGGCGCGCATACACCTACTTGCCCGATCTTGGCTTCCACTGGCTCAACCTGCTGTCGACCGCGGCCGGCTTCGTGCTGGCGGTCGGCATGGTCGCGGTGCTGGTGGACGTCGCGATGAGCTTCCGGCACGGGCCGCGTGCGCGGCGCAACCCATGGCGCGCGGGCACGCTGGAGTGGGCGATCGCGCATCCGGTGCCCGACTTCAACTTCGCTTCGCTGCCCCGGGTGCGGGGGCGCGACCCGCTGTGGGCCGACCCGACCCTGGCCGCGGCGACCTCCGTGCCCGGCGGCCTGCTTGGCGACGCCCGCCACGGCGTCCGGGAACTGATCGGCTCGAGCCTGCTGGACGCGCGGCCCGAGCAGGTGATCCGGGTGTCCGGGCCGAGCCGGCTGCCCCTGCTGGCGGCGCTCGCGCTGGCCGTGCTGCTTGCGTTCTTCATCGCCGGCCTCTACTGGCCGGCGCTCGCCATGCTCCCCGTGCTGCTGGCCATCCTGTGGCGCTGGGCATGGACCACCGGCGACCCGGGCGGACCCGACGCCGTGGAAGCCGAACCCGGACTGGTTCTGCCGACCCAGGGATCGGCGCGCAACGCGCCGGGATGGTGGGCGCTGGTGATGTCGCTCCTGGTCGACGGCTCGCTGTTCGCCTCGCTGGTCTTCAGCTACTTCTACCTGTGGCTGGGAACGGACGCCTGGCCGCCGGCCGGGCTGGGCATCGCCGGTTGGCCGGCGGCGATCGCATCGCTGCTCCTGCTGCTGGCCTGCGGCGCCGCCGTCGAACACGCGGTCCGCGCCCTGCGCCGCGAGGAGGGCACCCGGGCCGCCACCGCCTGGGTGGCGGCCACGGTCCTCGGCGCCGGCTCCATCGCTGCCCAGGCCTGGGCGATGGCGCCGGCCGGCGCTCCGGGAAGGCATGCGTATGCCTCGGTCGCATGGACCCTCGCCGGCTTCCACGCCGTGCACGTGCTGCTGGCCATGCTGTTCGCGGCCTTCGTCGCGGCGCGGCTGCGCCGCGGCCTGGTCACCGCGGCGCGCCCGCTGGAGGCCCGCGTGGCGGCCGGCCTGTGGCGCTACACCGTCGGCCAGGGCCTGCTGGCCTGGGCCGTCCTCCACCTGTTCCCGAGACTGGCATGAGCACCGCCGCGCCGATGACGGGACTGCTCTCGCCGTACCGGCTGGCCGGCATCGCCGCCCCGATGACGGTCTGGGCGCTGCACCTGGTCCTGGTCTACGCGGTGCAGGGCATCACCTGCGGGCACGGCCTGGCCAATCCGCGCATCGCCGGCCTCGAGGCGCTGTCGTGGTGGCTGCTCGCGCTGACCGCGGCCGCCTTCGCCGCCCTGGCATGGACGGGGCTGCGCGCGTGGCGTGGATGGCGCGCCGCGGATGCGGGGGCGGCGACGCCCGCGATCGCGGCGCGCCGACGCTTTGCCGCCGCGGTGGCGTCCGCGCTCAGCGTGCTGTCCGCGGTGGCCGTCGCGTTCACCGCGACTCCCGTCCTGCTGCTCCCGGGGTGCGCCTGACATGGCCGAGTCGCTGAAGCCGCCCACCCCGCCCCGGCTCAGCCGCACGGTCGAGAGCCGGGTGGCGATCAGGAGCCATCCTCTGCATCCCATGCTGGTGGTGTTCCCGATCGCCTTCCTGGCCACGGTGGCGCCTGCCGACCTGCTGTTCCTGTGGAGCGGCCTGGCGTTCTGGGCACAGCTGTCGCTCTTCATGAGCGCGGCCGGCCTCGCGCTGGGGGTCGTGGCCGCGGCGGCGGGCACGGTGGACCTGCTGCTGATCCGGGTGGTGCGCCGGCACGTTTCGGCCTGGAGCCACGCGCTGGCCGCGGTGATGCTGCTGGCGTTCGCGGCGGCGAACACCTGGCTGCGCTGGCCCGATCCGGCAGCGGCCGTCTGGCCGTGGGGCCTGCTGCTGTCGGTGCCGATGGCCGCCCTGGTGGGCATCGCCGGCTGGCTGGGCGGCGGGCTCAGCTTCCACCACGGCATCGGCGTCGCGGGGCACGAGGGCGCGGAAGACCGCGGCCCCGATGTGCCGCCGGAACCATGAGCATGCGCTGCGCCGCGCCCTGCACCCCGGCCTCAGCGCCGGGCAGCGGTACCCGGTGGCGGCGGGAGGTCGCCGAGCGTCTGCGGCTTGGCCCCCGTGAGCGCGGCGACGAGGAGCAGCACGAGCAGCGGCGCCCAGCCAAGGAGCCGGTAGATCCAAGGCCCGTGGCGCTCGCGCCCCTGGCCGAGCTCGTACAGCACCATGCCCAGGTACAGGTGCAGGAAGACCGCCCCGGCCACGAGCGCGAGCTTCATCGCCAGCCAGGCACCGGTGGGTCCGTATGCGATCAGCAGCATGCCGGTGGCCACGGCCACGAGGGCGGCGGGCGTCGCCATGCGGAAGTAGAGGGTGTTGGCGGTGGCGTTGAAATAGGAGGCCCCGGCGTCGCGCCCGCCCCGGTGCCGGGCCGCGAACAGCCGCGGCAGGAAGAACAGGCCCGTGAACCAGAGGACCATCGCCGAGACATGCAGGATCTTCAGCCAGGAATACACGGGCGCTCCCCCATGGGTTGGCGCCAGTGTGCCGGGCCGGGCGCGAAGCGACCGTGGTGGCCGGCTGGCGGGCCCACGCGCGCGCGGGCCGCGCGGTTCGCGGCCGCGCTGCTGCTCGCGGTCGCGCCCTGGGAGTCCGCGTCGGCGCACGCCGGCCATCCACATCCGCCCACCCTGGCAACGGCCGTCTCGGCCACGCCCTGGCTGCTGGTGCCGCTGGCCGCCTGGGTCCTCCTGTACGCGGCCGGCCTCCGAAGACTGTGGGGACGCGCGGGCGTCGGTGCCGGGGTCGGCGCGGCCGGGGCCACCGCCGCGGGCGCCGGCGTCGCGGTGCTCCTGTTCGCCACCACCTGGCCGCTCGACGCCTACGGCGAATGGTCGCTGGCCGCGCACATCGCCCAGCACATGCTGCTGATCGCCTTCGTGCCGCCACTGCTGCTGGCCGGCCAGCCGCTGGCGGTCGCCGCGCATGCGCTCCCCGCGGGCCTCGCGCGATGGCTGCACCGCCTGCCGGCCGCCGCGTCACTGCGCGCCGCAGGCTCGCTGACCGGCGCATCGATCGTGCACGGCGTCGTGCTGTGCGCCTGGCACCTGCCCGCGGCCACCACGGCCGCGCTGCGCAGCGATCCGGTGCACTGGCTGATGCACGGCAGCTTCCTCGCCTCGGGCCTGTGGCTGTGGGCGGCGATGTGGAAACGCATCCGCGACCCGCACGTCGGGGCCGGGGCCGGCGTGGTGGCGATGGTCGCCGTGATGATGCAGATGGGCTTCCTCGGCGCGCTGCTGACGTTCTCGACGCGGCCGCTCTACGACGTCTACGCCCGACGCGCGCCGCAGCTGGGCCTGGACGTGATGGCCGACCAGCAGCTGGCCGGCGTGCTGATGTGGGTGCCCAGCTGCATCCCCTACCTCGCCGGCGCGCTGTGGCTGCTGTGGCAGGGCTTCGTGAGGCTCGCCCGGCGCCGGTCGCGGGCGACCTGAACCCCGCACGGGGCGATCAGCCGCGTCCCGCCCCGCCGCTGGCCCGGACGAGCTGCCAGTCCCACGGCGCGACCCCATAGCCCGGCGCTGCGTAATCCGCGGGCGCGGAGACCTCGCGCAGGCCGAAGCCGGCCATGTCCTCCACCGCGAGCGTCCAGTTGCACCCGCAGCCCTGGCGCTGGCCGATGACGGTGATCGCGGCGTCCACGCCCAGGCGCTCGTAGAAGCGCTCCTGCCGCCCGGACAGGAAGTGGAAATCCGCGCGCAGGGTGCGCAGGACCATCCGCCGTTCCCGCCGGTTCAGCGGGCGATCGAAGGGGCGCTTCACCTTCGAGAGATCGAAGCTTTCCAGCAGCCCTTCCTGCAGCATCGAACCATGCCAGAGCACCAGGCTGCCGGCCTCGATCGTCTTCCTGCGGCCGGCGGGGAAGACATAGTTCGCGCAGGAGGACATGCACCCCCATCCGGCCACGCGGACGTCGAGCCCGCGCGCGAGGATCATCTCGCCGAAGTCCATGCCGGCGCCGACGTCCCCGCCGGGGGATTCGATGACCACCTCGCGGACCTGGGGCGAGGCGTCGAGGAGGCCGCGGGCGCGGGCGACCGATTCGGGGCTGATCCGCCCGGTGAACAGCAGGGCGGGGCCGCGGGTCCTCACCGTGGTTTCCGCCCAGGCGTCGTGGTGAACGTCCGCAGCGGCGTCCGGCCGTTCCTGCCGCGCGTCGCCGGCAAGGGCGGCCGGCGCGGTCAGCGCCACGCCGGCCAGGAGCAGCCCGATCGCGGCCCGCCCGATCACAGTCCCCCGGCCGCCTGCGCAACCGCGCGGAACAGGGCGCGTCCCTTGCTCATCGTCTCCTCCCACTCCTTCACCGGGTCGGAATCGAAGACGATGCCCGCGCCCGCCTGCACGTGCAACAGGCCCTCCTGGATCACGGCGGTGCGGATCGCGATCGCCATGTCGGCGTCGCCGTTCCAGCCGATGTAACCGATGCTCCCGGCATAGACGTTGCGTCGCGTCGGCTCCAGCTCGCGGATGATCTCGAGGGCGCGGACCTTCGGCGCACCGCTGACGGTGCCCGCGGGGAAGGTGGCGCGCAGCACGTCGGCATAGGACAGCCCGTCGCGCACGCGTCCCGTCACCTCGCTCACGATGTGCATGACGTGGCTGTAGCGTTCGACCACGAACTGCTCGCCCATCTCGACCGTGCCCGGCTTCGCGACGTGGCCGACGTCGTTGCGGCCGAGGTCGATCAGCATCAGGTGTTCGGCGCGCTCCTTGGGATCGGCCAGCAGCTCGGCCTCCAGCGCCATGTCCTCGGCGTGGGTGGCGCCGCGCGGACGCGTGCCCGCGATCGGCCGCACGGTGACCTCGCCGCCCTGCATGCGGACCAGGATCTCCGGCGAGCTGCCGACGACCTGGGTGTCGCCGACGTCGAGGAAATACATGTAGGGCGAGGGATTGAGCGCCCGCAGCGCGCGGTACACGTCCACCGGCCTCGCCTGGAACGGCACCGACAGCCGCTGCGACAGCACCACCTGGAACACGTCCCCGGCGGCGATGTACTCCTTCACCTTCGCCACCGCGTCGACGAAGCCTTCGCGGGTGAAGCCGGACACGAAATCCCCCTCGTCCAGCGCCGCCGGCTGCAGGGTCTCCGGATAGCCTGCGCCGGCCTGGCGCAGGCGGTGCACCAGCGCATCCAGCCGCCGCTGCGCGCGCGCCAGCGCCTGTGCTTCGCGCGGGTCCGCGTGCACCACCAGGTACAACCGGCCCTTGAGGCCGTCGAACACCGCCAGCTCGTCGCACTGCATCAGCAGGATGTCGGGCGTGCCGATCGCGTCCGGGGGCGCGCCCTGCGCCAGCCGCGGTTCGATGTAGCCGATCGACTCGAAGCCGAACCAGCCCACCAGGCCGCCGCTGAAGCCCGGAAGCCCCTCGACCTCCGGCACCGACTGCGCGGCGCGCAGCCGCTCGACCTCGGCGAAGGGATCGGCGACCTCGCGCTCCTCGACCACCTCGCCGTTCTCGCGCAGCAGGTAGCGGTGGCCGCGGAACTCGTGGACCCGGGTCGCCGGCAGGCCGATGATCGAGTAGCGCCCGAAGCGTTCGCCGCCCTCGACCGACTCGAACAGGCAGCTGTGCGGCCCGTCGGCCAGCTTCAGGTAGACGGAAAGCGGCGTATCGAGGTCCGACAGCGTTTCGCGCACCACCGGGATGCGCGTATGCCCGGCGGCCGCCAGCCGCTGGAAGGTCGCCGCATCCATGGGGTCACCGGCCGCCGGGGCGGGCCGCGGCGACCTCGGCGCGCATGCGCGCGACCACCGCGGCATAGTCGGGCTGGCCGAAGATCGCGGACCCGGCGACGAACGTGTCCGCGCCCGCGGCGGCGATCGCGCCGATGTTGTCCGGCTTCACGCCGCCGTCGATCTCCAGGCGCACGGCGCGGCCGCTGGCGTCGATCCGTTCGCGCACCTTGCGCAGCTTCTCCAGCGCCGACGGGATGAAGGCCTGGCCGCCGAACCCCGGGTTCACCGACATCAGCAGCACCAGGTCGAGCTCGTCCAGCACGTAGTCCAGCACCTCGACCGGGGTCGCCGGGTTCAGCACGAGGCCCGGCTGGCAGCCGGCCGAACGGATCAGCTGGATGGTGCGGTGGACGTGCGCGCTGGCCTCGGGGTGGAAGCTGATCAGGGTCGCTCCGGCCTCGGCGAAGTCGCCAACGATGCGGTCCACGGGCGACACCATCAGGTGCACGTCGATGGGCGCGGTCACGCCGTGTCTGCGCAAGGCCGAGCACACCAGCGGCCCGATGGTGAGGTTGGGCACGTAGTGGTTGTCCATCACGTCGAAGTGCACCCAATCGGCGCCGGCGGCGAGCACGCCGTCGACCTCCTCGCCGAGGCGGGCGAAGTCCGCCGACAGGATGGAGGGGGCGATGACGGTGGGAAGCATGGCGGGACCCGTTGCGGCGGCGATGGCTGATTCTACCGGCGCCCGCGGCGCTTCCTGATCCGGTCGTAGGCGCGGTTGATCTCGGCGGCGCGCCGCTGGGCCTGCTCCAGCAGCTCGGGCGCGGCGCCGCCAAGCCGGTCGGGGTGGTACTGGGCCATCAGCCGCCGGTAGGCGAGGTCGACTTCGGTGTCGCTGGCGCCGGGATCCAGCCCCAGCACGGCGTAGGCGTCGCTGCCGGCGTGGCGGAACCAGTCGCTGTCGAAGGCGTGCCCGATCAGCAGGCCGATCAGCCCGCCGGCCGGATGGCGCATCAGCAGCCAGCCGGCGATGAACCCGAGGACCTTCCCGTACCAGCGCTTCATGCGCGTGATTCTAGCCCGCGGCTCGCATGCGCGGCCGGCCTCGCTACAATGCCCGCCCGACGGCTGCGATACGAACCATGGCAACGACCCTGATCGAAGCCCGCCTGCCCGGCCTCGAGCTCCTGCACCGCGGCAAGGTCCGCGACGTCTTCGCGCTGCCGCCCGGCGCGGCTCCCGACGGGGCCGGTCCGCTGCTGCTGATCGTCGCCACCGACCGGCTCAGCGCGTTCGACGTGGTGCTCCCGGACCCGATCCCGGGCAAGGGCGAAGTGCTCTGCCGGATCTCGAACTTCTGGTTCGATCGCACCGAGCACCTGGTGCGCAACCACCTCACCGGAATCGACGTGGCATCGGTGCTGCCGGCGGGCGTCGATCCCGCGCCCTACCTGCAGCGATCGGTGGTCACCCGGCGCCTGAAACCGGTGCCGGTCGAAGCCATCGCCCGCGGCTACCTCATCGGCAGCGGCTGGAAGGACTACCAGCGCACGGGCCGGGTCAGCGGCATCGCCCTGCCCGACGGGCTGCGCCAGGCCGAGCAGCTCCCGCAGCCGATCTTCACGCCCTCGACCAAGGCCGCCGCGGGCGACCACGACGAGAACATCGACTTCGACGCCATGGTCCGGACCGTCGGCGCCGAACTCGCCGAGCAGGTGCGCGACGCCACCCTGCGCCTGTACACGTTCGCGGCCGGCTACGCGGCCTCGCGCGGCATCATCCTCGCCGACACCAAGTTCGAGTTCGGCACCGATGCCGACGGCCGGCTGTACGTGATGGACGAGATGCTCACGCCGGACTCCTCGCGCTACTGGCCCGTGGATGCCTACGAGGTCGGCACCAGCCCGCCCAGCTACGACAAGCAGTACGTCCGCGACTGGCTGGAGGCGCAGGGCTGGGACAAGGCCCCGCCGGGGCCGCGACTGCCGGCGGAGGTGATCGAGCGCACGCGGGCCAAGTACGAGGAGGCGCTGCAGCGCCTGGCATCCGACGCCGCCGACGGGTCCGCCGCCACTGCGGCGGACCGGGCCGGGCCCTCCGCCGGCTGACGCGCATCCGGTCCGGCTAGCCGGTCTCCCGGCCGCAGCGGCCCTTCCAGGCACCGGTGATGGCCGCGCGCGCGGCCGCCAGGCCTTCGGCGTCCTCCGGAACGATCCGCGCGCGGCGGTCCAGCGTGCGCTCCAGGCCGAGCGCGACCAGCGCGGCGTGCGCCCGGAGCAGGCCGGAGGCGGTGTCCCCGTCGAACAGCCCCGCGGCCGCACAGGCATCCAGCAGCCGCGGCGTGGAGCGAGGCGCCAGCAGGCCCGGGTGGTGCGCGGCGCCCTCGAGCACGAGCGCCTGCAGCAGGAACTCCAGGTCCACCAGGCCGCCCTCCCCCTGCTTGAGGTCGAACATCCCGTCGCCGCCGCGGTCGAGCTCGGCGCGCATGCGCGCGCGCATGCCGGCGACTTCCGCGAACAGCGCGTCGCGCTCGCGCGGGCGGGCCAGGGTCCGCGCACGCACCTCCTCGAAGCGGTCCCGAAGCGCGTCGTCGCCGGCCACGAAGCGCGCGCGCACCAGCGCCTGGTGCTCCCAGGTCCAGGCGCGCTCCCGCTGGTAGGCGCCGTAGGCCGACAGCGAGGACACCAGCAGGCCGCTGGCGCCGTCCGGCCGCAGGCGCACGTCGACCTCGTACAGCCGGCCGGCGGCGGTCTGCGTGCCGAGCAGCAGCACGATCTTCTGCGCGCAGCGCGCGAACCAGCGCTGCACCTCCAGCGGGCGCGGGCCGCCGGAGCGGGCATCGTGCGGCGCGTCGTAAAGGAACACCAGGTCGAGGTCGGAGCCGACGCCAAGCTCCTCCCCGCCGAGGCTGCCATAGCCGATCGCGGCGAATTCCGCCCCGGGCACCGCGCCATGCGCCGCCTCCATCGCGCGGCGTGCCAGCGCCACCACCGCCGAGACCACGCCGTCGGCCAGCCAGGCCAGCTGGCGGGCGCTGTCCACGGCGGCCATGCGCGCGTCGAGCGTCGCCAGCGCGATCCGGAAGCTCAGCGCCTGGCGGGTTTCGTTGAGCGCCTGCAGCGCGGCCTCGAGGTCGTCGTGCTGGAGGACGGCGGCGCAGGCGGCCACCGTCTGCGCGCGCTCGGGCATCGGCCCCTCCACGCGCGCGTCCAGCAGTTCGTCCAGCAGCAACGGGTGCGCGGCGACCCGCTCGGCGAGGAAGGCGCTGCGGGTGACCAGCCCGATCAGGCGCTCCAGCGCCGCCGGCTGCTCGTCGAGGAGGGCAAGGTAGCTGGCCCGGCGCAGGATGTTCTGCAGCAGCGCGAGCAGCCGGCGGATCGCCTGCAGCGGCCGATCGGCCGGTGCGCTGGCCTGGAGCATGACCGGCATCACCCGGTCCAGGCGCGCGCGCGCGGCGTTGGACAGGTCGCCCACGCTGGGCGAGCGCGCGAAGTCGCGCAGCGCGGCATCGACCGCGTCGGCATCGCCGAACCCGGCGGCCGCCAGCACCGCCGCACCCCCGCCCTCGGGCAGGCTCCGCCAATAGGCGGCGAGGTCGCCGCTGACCTCGCCCCGCGACTCGTCGCGGTGCGCGAGCAGCGCCCCGAACTCGTCCGCGACGCAGGCGCGGTGGCGCGCCAGCTCCGCGGCGAGCGCCTCCCAGTCCGGGAAGCCGAGCCCGGTGGCGATGCGCAGGCGATCGGGCTCCGACACCGGAAGGGCATGCGTCTGCGCGTCGCGCAGCATCTGCAGCCGGTTCTCCAGCCGGCGCAGGAAGCGGTAGGCGGCGGCGAGGCTCCGCGCGGCGCCGGGCGCCACCTGGCGGGCGGCGCACAGCGCGTCCAGCATCGGAAGCAGGCCGCGCCCGCGCAGCGTGGGCTCGCGGCCCCCGCGGATCAGCTGCAGGGCCTGGACCAGGAACTCGATCTCGCGGATGCAGCCGGGGCCGCGCTTGATGTCGTCGGCCAGGTCCTTGCGCGCCACCTCGGCGGTGATCGCGGCCTTCATCTCGCGCAGTCCCGCCAGCGCCCCGTAGTCGAGGTAGCGGCGGTAGACGAAGGGCCGAAGCACCTCCAGGAAGCGTTCGCCGCCGGCCAGGTCCCCCGCCACCGGTCGCGCCTTCTGCCAGGCATAGCGTTCCCAGTCGCGTCCCTCGCGCTGGAAGTACTGCTCCATCGCCGCGAAGCTCAGCGCGACCCGGCCGGAATTGCCGAAGGGCCGGAGGCGCAGGTCCACGCGGTGGCAGAAGCCGTCCGCGGTCTGCTCGTCCAGCAGCCTGGCCAGCGCGCCGCCCAGGCGGGCGAAGTAGTCGTCCGCGGCCAGCGGGCGCGCGCCGTCGCTCTCCCCGGCGGCCCCATAGGCGTAGACCAGGTCGATGTCGGAGCTGAAGTTCAGCTCGCCGCCGCCGAGCTTGCCCAGTGCGAAGACGACCAGCCGGACCGCGCGGCCCTCGCCGTCGCGGACCGTGCCGTGCCGCTCCCTGAACTGGCCTTCCAGCGCCTCGAGCGCGATCCGCAGGCAGGCCACGGCCAGCGCCGTGCTCCCGGCCAGCGTCGCGCCGACGTCGTCGAGGCCGGCGAGGTCGCGCCACACCAGCCGCGCCGAGGCCGCGGCGCGATAGCGGCGCAGCAGTCGCGGCCAGTCGTGCGCCGCGTCCGCATCGAGGATGGGCGGCGGAACCTCCGCTTCGGGATCCTCGAGGAGGGCTTCCAGCACTCCGGGCTGGCGGACGAACACGTCCATCGCGAAGTCGCTGGCCACGGCCACGCGCCGGAGCAGGTCGCCGCCGCGCGCGACGAGCCCGGCGGGCAGCTGCGCCAGCGCGCGTGCGGTCAGCGCCTCGAGGGCGGCGCGCGGGTCGACGGGCGGTGCGGGATCCATCGCCGGATTGTGGCATTCCGGCCGGGCCGTCCGGGTCCGGGCGGCGCGCATAAAAAAAGCCCGAAACGGCGAACCGTTCCGGGCTTTGCTCCCTCCCCCACGTCGGGTGCGGGATCGATCGTGAAGGAAACGTTATGCAAGTTGCACGCTGCAGTGCAAAACGAGACTCATCGGTACAGGAACAGTCAAGTGCCGTTCGCCGGCCTTCGACCAAAGTCGCGCAGCAGTTCGCGAGCGGCGTTGCGCCCCGGGAGACCGGTCACGCCGCCGCCCGGATGCGTGCCCGAACCGCACAGGTACAGCCCGCGCAGCGCGCCGCGATAGCTGCCCTGCCCCAGCACCGGGCGGGCCGAGAACAGCTGGTCGAGGCCGAGCGCGCCGTGGAAGATGTCGCCGCCGACCAGGCCGAAGCGGCGCTCCAGGTCGAGCGGCGACAGCGCCTCGTACCCGAGCACGCTGGCGCGGAAGTTCGGCGCGACCGCATCGACCGTGTCGATCATCAGCCGCGCCACGGTGTCGCGGTGCGCGTCCCAGCCGCCGTCGACGTCCGGGTTCACGTGCTGGCAGAACAGGCTGGCCACGTGCCGCCCCGGCGGCGCCAGGGTGTCGTCGAGCGTCGAGGAGATGACCAGCTCGACGATGGGCGCGCGCGCCCAGCCGGGGTTGTGTTCCTTCGACCTGGCGTCGAACCAGGCCTGCTCGAAGTAGCGCAGCGAGTGGCCGACGAGGATGCCGCTCTGGTGGTGCGGCTGGAGCACGGTGCCGGGGGCCGCGGTGAAATCGGGGAGCTCGGACAGGGCCACGTTCATCCGGAAGGTGCCCGACGCGCAGCGGTAGCGGGCGAAGCGGGCGGCCGTGTCCTCGTCCAGGTGCTCCGGCGCCACCAGCTTCGTGTACAGCAGCCTGGGATTGAGGTTGCTGGCGACTGCGCCGGCGCGGAGTTCGCGCCCGTCGGCCAGCGCGACGCCCACGGCGCGCCCGCCCTCGACCAGCAGCCGGGCCACCTCGGCCCCGGTCTCGATCACGACGCCGCGCGCCCGGCACTCGGCCGCCATCGCCCCGGTGATCGCGCCCATGCCGCCGATGGCATGGCCCCACGCGCCCTGCTTGCCGTTGACCTCGCCGAAGACGTGGTGCAGCAGGACATAGGCCGACCCCGGCGTGTACGGACTGGCGAAGTTTCCGACCACCGAGTCCCAGCCCAGCGCCGCCTTCAACGGCTCCGATTCGAACCAGTGGTCGAGCAGCTCGCCGGCCGACTTCGTGAACAGGTCGAGCAGGTCGCGACGGCCACGCATGTCGAGGCGCCGCAGGCGGCGGGCGACGGCGGCCGAGGCCAGCCAGTCGGCGAGCACGAATCCGTCCGACACGTTCGGCGGCGTGAGCAGCATGAGTTCGCGCAGCACCGCCACGACGCGCTCGAGCATCCCGTAGTACTGCGGCAGCCGCTCCGCGTCGCGCGCCGACCACCTGGCCACCTCGGCGGCGCCGTCGGGGCCGCCGAGGCGGAATGCGCGGCCGTCGGGCAGCGGCAGGAAGTTCGAGAACGGGCGCTCGACGATCCGGAGGCCGTGGTCGGCAAGACGCAGGTCGGAGGCCACGCGCGGATTGAGCAGGCTGACCGTGTAGCTGGCCACGGAATTGCGGAAGCCGGGATGGAACTCCTCGGTGACCGCTGCGCCCCCGATGATGTCGCGGCGCTCGAGCACCCTCACCTGCAGCCCGGCGCCGGCAAGGTAGGCGGCGCAGACCAGGCCGTTGTGCCCGCCGCCGACGACCAGCACGTCGTCGCGGCGGCTCATGGTGCGACCCGCCCGCGCGCCGCCCGCGCGCGCAGCAAGGCCTCGACCTCGTCGGCCAGGCGGGCCGCGGCGTCCGGCCGGCCCAGCCGTGCGGCCGCCGCGGCGGTCCCGGCCAGGAGCGCGGGCGCGGTGAAGAGGTCCTCCAGGCGCGCGGCCAGCGCGGCGGCGGTGAACCCGCCCGCGTCCTCGCGCATGCACCAGCCGGCGCCGAGCCGCTCGAGTGCTTCGGCGTTGCCGCGCTGCTCCTCGCGCGAACCGCCCTGCGGGATCGGCACCAGGATGGCGGGCCGCCCGACCACGAGCAGGTCGGCGATGGTGGTCGCCCCGGCGCGTGTCAGCACCAGGTGCGCATCGCGCAGCCGCGCCGCCATGTCGTCGAAGAAGGGCCGGAGCTCGACGTCCACGCCCGCCGATCGCAGCCGGAGCTCCACCTCCGCGGCGTCGTCCCCCCGGTACTGCAGCGACAGCCGCAGGCGGGTCCGCAGATGCTCCGGCAGCGCCAACAGGGCCTCCGGGACCACGCGCCCGAACACCGCCGCGCCCTGGCTGCCGCCGACGACCAGCAGGCGCAGCGGCCCGTCCCCGGCCAGCGATGGATACGGCGCGCGCGCGGCCTCGAGGATCGAGGCGCGCACCGGGTTCCCGGTCTCGACGAACGTGGCCCGCGCGCCTTCGGGCGCGCCGCCGTCGCCGGCGAACGAGGTCGCGACCCGGTCGGCGAAGCGGAGCAGCTGCCGGTTGGCCAGGCTCAGGCGCGTGCCCTGCTCGTGCAGCAGCAGCGGCAGGCCGAGCGTGCGCGCGGCCAGCGCCGGCGCGAAGCTCGGATAGCCGCCGAAGCCGGCGACGACCGCCACGCCGCGGCGCTTCATGTCCGCCCGCGCGGCCGCCGCGGCCCTGGCGATCACCGCCGCCGCGGCGAGCTTGCCGGGGATGCCGCCGGCCAGGCTGCGCGCCGGCAGCACCAGGTAGGGCAGGCCTTCGAGCGCCCGGCCGAAGCGCGCCCCGCGCTCCTCGGTGTACAGCACGACCCCGTGGCCGCGCGCCAGCAGCTCGCGTGCCAGCGCCTCGGCCGGGAACAGGTGTCCTCCGGTGCCACCGGCCGCCAGGCCGACCACGCCGCGCCCCGGTGCGCGCGCGCTCAATGCGATGCCTCCGCGGCGCGCTTCCCGCGCAGGCGGCCGACCAGCCACACCGCGCCCATCACCACCGCCCCCACCACGAGGCCGACCGCCAGGCTGGCGAGGACGTCGACCAGGAAGCCGGGGACGCCCGCGTCCTCGACGCGCCCGGCGAAGTGGTGCAGCACCTCGACGCCGTGGACGAAGATGCCGCCGCCGACGAGGAACATCGCGACCGTCCCGATGATCCCCAGGGCCTTCATCAGCCACGGCGCGATGTAGACCAGGCCGCGGCCGAAAGCGGCCACGGCGTCGCCCCCGCGCCGGCACAGCCACAGGCCCGCGTCGTCGAGGCGCACGATCCCCGCGACCAGCCCGTACACGATCACGGTCACTCCCAGGGCGATCGCGACCAGCGCCGAGACCTGGCCCAGCATCGAGGCCGCCGCCGCGACCACCGGCAGCGAGAGCACGATGATCTCCGCCGACAGGATGAAGTCGGTGCGCACCGCGCCCCGGACCTTCCGCTTCTCCAGCTCCTGCGGCGTCTCGCCCGCGGCCAGCACCGCCTTCGCGCGCTCCTCCGGGTCCGGCGCGTGCGCGCGCGGCAGCAGCCTGTGCAGCACCTTCTCGAAACCCTCGTAGCAGAGGTAGGCGCCGCCGACCATCATCAGCGGAGTCACCAGGACGGGCAGGAAGAAGCTGACCAGCAGGGCTGCCGGCACCAGGATCGCCTTGTTCACCAGCGAGCCCTTGAACACCGCCCCCACCACGGGCAGCTCGCGGTGCGCGCGGACGCCGGCGACCTGCTGCGCGTTCAGCGCGAGGTCGTCGCCGAGGACGCCCGCGGTCTTCTTGGCCGCGGCCTTGGTGAGCACCGCCACGTCGTCGAGCAGGGTGGCGATGTCGTCGAGCAGGGTGAGCAGGGATGCGCCGGCCATGCGGGTCACGGAGTCGGGATGGACGCGGATTGTCGCATCGGCGGGCATTGCGCGGGATGACGGCGGCGGCGCGGCGACCGCGTCGATGGGCGCGGAACGCGGACAAAGAAAGACCCCGCCTCGCGGCGGGGTCCGTGTTGCAGCGTGCAGCCGGGGCGGATCAGAAATCCATGCCGCCCATGCCGCCCATGCCGCCGCCGGGCATCGCCGGGGCCGGCGCGTCCTTCTTCGGCGCCTNNCTCGACCATGTCGCCGAACTCGCCGCTGGCGGCGTTGTAGCCGAAGTTGCCCTTGCCGTCCTTGACCTTGTTGACGATGACCGAGGGCTCCTCGCCGGCGTTGCTGACGATCTCGCGCAGCGGGGCCTCCATCGCGCGCAGGGCGATGGTGATGCCGTGGTTCTGGTCCTCGTTGGCGCCCTTGAGGTTCTCGATGGCGGCCTTGGCGCGCAGCAGCGCGACGCCGCCGCCCGGGACCACGCCCTCTTCGACCGCGGCGCGCGTGGCGTGCAGGGCGTCCTCGACGCGGGCCTTCTTCTCCTTCATCTCGATCTCGGTCGAGGCACCGACCTTGATCACGGCCACGCCGCCGGCCAGCTTGG
>LSQX01050186.1_pt1 | contig 27331 bp, 24 predicted proteins | sample 654561 | NCBI WGS metagenome assembly LSQX01 (sample SAMN04489861, study PRJNA283612) | anaerobic digester metagenome | isolation source: 4 biogas reactors fed with cattle manure at either 37C or 55C with and... | place: Denmark: Kongens Lyngby | collected 2014
AACATGACGAGAATGGTGACTTTTGACATGACTTACCCGTTTCTTTATTCGGAGGTGTGACCTGGTGATGATATAGCACGGATATCATATCATAAGTCACTTTATTTAGAAAGTTGCGACGGTGTGCTAAAATAAGCCCATTGGAGGGATCTGTTTTATGGGATTTATTGATATTCATACACACATACTTTACGGCGTTGACGATGGCTCTCAGAGCCTTAAAATGTCGCTACAAATGCTGGAGTTGGCAATAGAAAGAGGTACCACAGATATCTTTTTGACGCCCCATTTCAACCTGTTTGTACGCCAGAACACGCCCGAGCTCACGAGACCTATCTTTAAAGAGATTTCCGAAGCAGCCGCCTCTTTGCCTATCAATCTCTATCTTGGCAATGAGATGCGAGTCGACAGTAAATCCATGAAGGCCATCAAGAATAATGATTTCAATACCCTTAACAACACAGAGTACCTATTGATCGATTTCCCTTTTTCTTTGTTTGTAGGCGATCCCCTCACCAAGCTTTTAAAGATCAAAGAGCTTCATGACAAGATTATTCTGGCCCATCCCGAACGGCATAGCTACACCCGCTCGCTCTCGCTCATGAAACAGTTCAAAGAAGCGGGTATCCTGCTTCAGGTGAACGCCACCTCATTGAGTGGTGAACATGGCACTGAGAGCGAAGACTTTGCCCATGAAATCATCAGGGAGCGCCTGGTTGATTTTGTTGCTAGTGATGCCCATAATCTCACTAATCGCCCCCCTTCCTTGCAGGGTGCTTATCAAATTGTTAAGAACCAACATGGTGAAGAGATGGCTGATAACCTTTTCAAAAAAAATGCTAGCCAATTAATCGGCTAGCAGAAATGCATAAGGTTTACTGAAGACATAGCCTTGGATGTAACGATAGCCAAGGTTTTTTAATATTTCTACTTGCTCCTTGGTCTCAACCCCTTCGACAATGATCTTACGATCCAAATCCTTGCCAAGTTGTACCAACATCTTCATGATGGTATTGGTTTGATTCAGGTGCAACGCATCAACGAAGACCTTGTCGACCTTAATCACATCAAAGTTAATGGAGCCTAGAATGCCCAGGGATGAATACTTGCGTCCAAAGTCATCGATAGCGATGATGATATTCTGAGAATTCAAGTAGTTCACGCGATCGAGGTATTCATTATCGTCTTTAATGAAGGAGTTCTCGCTCACTTCGATACAGACGTCGGCAGCGTCAACCTTGTTCTTCCTGAGTATTTCCAATAGGCGTTCCCCGAATAAATCATACATAAATGATTTAGGGGTCACGTTGATGGTGAGAGTCGTATCCTGGTACTCTGGTAGCTTCTTCATTTCCACGAAGTTCTGAGTACTTTTATCTATAATTGAGAAATCTAAATCTATCGCTAAATAAGATTGATTGGCTAGTTGGAAAAACTTGGACGGAGCAATATACCCCTTCACAGGGTGGTTCCAGCGTGCAAGTGTTTCAACGTAAGCAATTTTACCGGTTTTCAGATCAATAATGTTCTGATAGACCAGTTTAATGTCGTCATGGTCAATTGCCTGACGAAGTTCATTCATCAAGGTCGTTTCCTCGAAGGTTTCCTTGTAGAAGGATTTTCTGAAACGAAGGATGCGAGTGTTTCTTAGATGTCGTATCTTGTTGAGGGTCAAATTGCCATAGGACAACAATGAACTGACGTCCTGTGTATCTTCTGGATAGGCCACCATACTGATATCGGCGGTCACATACAGGACGAAATTCTTAAGCCTGATGGAACGATTCAAGAAGTCGAAAATCCTGCCTTCGAATCGCTTACGGTTAGTCTGTATGCGATCATTAACCAGTACGTACACACTGTCCGAGAGCTTGCCAATCCGGATACCGTTGGCCTCTACTTCCCGCAGCAACATGGTGATTTCTTCTACTAGCTCATGACTAGCCTCGTACCCATAGATATCGTAGACACTATTGAGCGATGATATCGAGAGATAGTACATGTCAAAAGCAGTCTCCTTCAATTCATTGAAGAGCCTGTTTAAGCCACGGCGATTGTAGAAACCGGTCTCTTCATCGTGATAGAGTTCGAACTCCAGTCTCTCTTTCGATCGTTGCATATCACTGATATCAACACCGAGAGAAATAACTGATTGAACTTCCCCGTCAACCACGATGGAACGGTTGAACCATTGGATGTATACGTGTTGCTCATCATAAAGACTTTCATAATAAGCGACTGATTCCGAATGGTATGGCGGAATCAAGCAATCGTTAAACCATTTTTCACCAGTACTATCGGTACTGATTGTATATTTATCGACCGAGTCCGGAAAGAACTGTTTCCGAAAGGATGGATTGTAATAAATCAGATTACCATTTATATCGTATTGTGCCACAAACTCCCTGATGTTATCTAGAATGAACAAATTCTGTTCACCCTGATGTTTGATCTTGACGTCACTCTCCAACCGGGTGTTCACATTCTGAACCATCCCATAGAAATTGCCATTTTCATTCTTAACAAAAATAATCTTAAACCACTGATAGGAATCCTTTTCCTTCAGCTTCAATTCGTGTGTATATCGTTCTCCTGATTTCAAGGATTTTAACTTAGTAAACACCTTTGTTGCTTCGGATGTTTTATATTCATAGAGATATTCCTTGAAGATTTTAATGGGAAACTTTTCGCCATTTGGAATCTTGGTAATGTCATACGTGGCTTCCTCGGAAGCCACCTGCTTGACCCAGTTTTCTTCGAGCGATAGTTCAATGAAAAAACAGTTTTTTATCAAAAAGAAGTCAAGTAACTCTAAATAGTCATTCATTCGATTAAGCATCGACGTAATCGCTCCTGTCATTCTACTGATTTATGATATCATGCCTTATGCCATTTTGTTATCTTTTGTTTATACTTTGAACAAAATTTCTAACATGATATAATTCAGACAATCTATAAAGGATGGAACCAATATGAGCATATTATCGGATATTCTTGAACAAGCAGAACGCAGAGATCCCCATGAGATTGAATTTCTCGAGACCCTCTCCGACATTTTTCATTCTCTTGAGCCACTTAAAGACAAGATAAATGTTGGCGTTTTCAAAAAACTTGCTGAACCGGAAAGAGTAATCATGTTCGCGATCCCCTGGGTGGATGACCATGGCAACATCCAAGTCAATCGAGGCTATCGGGTCCAGTACAGCTCTGCCTTGGGTCCCTATAAGGGTGGTCTACGTTTCCACCAGTCGGTCAACCTCAGCACCATCAAGTTCTTAGCGCTCGAACAGACGCTTAAGAACGCTCTCACTGGACTTCAACTGGGTGGAGCCAAGGGTGGCTCAGACTTCGATCCCCACCATAAATCAGATCAGGAAATCATGAGGTTCTGTCAAAGCTTCATGACTGAACTCTACAAGCATATCGGACCACATACCGACATACCGGCCGGTGATATTGGCGTAGGACAACGAGAAATCGGCTACCTCTTCGGTCAATACAAACGCCTAACGACGACCTTCAACGGCACCGTGACAGGTAAGGCAGCCAATTATGGTGGTAGCTTATTGAGACCAGAAGCTACCGGCTTTGGCCTGATTTACTTTGTCCAACTCATGTTACAGAAGAACAATCTTTCATTAAGTGATAAAAGGATTATCATTTCGGGCTCAGGTAATGTGGCCATCGGGGCGGCCGAGAAAGCCATTGAACTAGGAGCTACCGTGATTGCGATGAGTGACTCCAAGGGTGTCATTCACCATGAGGCCGGCATTAATCTCAAGGCTATCAAACAAATCAAGCTCAAGGATAGAGGTGACATTAAAGACTATCTCAAACTCGTACCCGAAGCAACCTACCTTGAGAATGCTTGTTCCATCTGGAATCTTGAGTGCGATATTGCCCTTCCCTGTGCCACTCAGAACGAATTGAATGAAGAACACGCTCAGAAACTCCTTGATAACAATTGCCTGTTAGTGGCCGAGGGTGCCAACAAGCCTTGTAGTCAAAAGGCGGTTGAACTATTGAATGGCTCGATCCTATTTGGGCCTGCCAAGGCTGCCAATGCGGGGGGTGTCATTGTGTCCAGCTTCGAGATGTCACAGAACGCTTCCTTTGATTTGTGGAGTAAAGAAGTCGTGGATGAAAAGCTCAAGAAGGCCATGAAGGACATCTTTGAGAAGGTCTCACAGTTTGCTAGCGACTACGATCAACCTGGCAATTACCTACTAGGTGCTGACCTGGCTGGCTTCAAACGGCTCGCGGATGCCATGATGGCTCAGGGTGTTGTCTAAAAACAAAAAATGAAATAAACAAAAAGAAAGAAACAATGATTGTTCATTGTTTCTTTTAGTTATTCTTCAGGTTGATAGGTATCCACGACTTGTTTCAAGAGCTCAATCACTTCAGAGCGAGTCGTTTCTTTATCAAGACTCTTCTTCAACAGCTCAAGATCGCTTTGGACTTCAGCCTCATCGACATCTAAGGGTTTCGCAACGAAAATGAGTTCATTATCAGTAGGCCTTAGCCCCTCTTCACTCATCAGTAACTCCTCAAAGAGTTTCTCCCCAGGCCTTAAACCTGTGATCTCAATCTTGATATCGCGTTGTGGCTCGAAGCCTGCCAAGCGAATCATTTTAGTCGCCAAGTCATAGATCTTGACCGGTTCACCCATATCCAAGACGAACAGTTCACCGCCATGGCCAAAGGTCGCTGCCTGTAACACGAGCGAGACAGCCTCTGGAATGGTCATGAAGTAGCGAACCATGTCACGATGGGTCACCGTGACCGGTCCCCCGTTCTCAATCTGACGGGTAAAGAGCGGGACGACACTGCCATTGGAACCTAGTACGTTACCAAATCGTACCGCCACAAACTTCGTTTCACTATGGCCAGTCATGCTTTGAATCATCTTCTCAATGAAGCGCTTCGTAGCACCCATGACATTGGTAGGATTGACCGCTTTATCGGTCGAAATGGAGACAAAGGTTTTAACCTTGAATTCCTTCGCTGATTTGATCAGGTTGTTGGTACCAAAGATGTTATTCTTAATGGCTTCCGCTGGAGTGTCTTCCATGAAGGGAACATGTTTGTGTGCCGCTGCGTGGAAGATGATAACAGGCTTGAACTCCCTGAAGGCCTTATTGATTTCGTGCTTATCACAGATTGACAGGATCAGGCACACCAGTTCGATCGACGAATCGATCTTGCCACTCTTTTGATCGAAGCCTAGCTCGTTTTGAAGTTGATATAAACCATTTTCATTGATATCAATCATGACCAAGCGTTTAGGATTGTACTTCAGGATCTGGCGGCATAATTCACTACCAATTGAACCCGCTGCCCCGGTAACAAGGACGCTCTCGCCTTGGACCAGTCGCTTGATTTCATCATTGTCTAAATGGATTTCCGTACGACCGAGAATATCCGCAATGGTAATGGGACGGATGTTTTTCTTGACATCGTATTCGCTGAGTAAATCTTCTGATTGATTTAGTATCTTAACTTCGATGTTGTACTCGTGGGAATCTTTAATAATTTGGCTGACTCTTTCACTGGTAGCACTAGGCATCGCAATGAACAGTGATTCGATACGATAATACTCAATATAGTGTTTCATTTGAGAGATGGTACCCAGGATAGGGAAACCACCAATCCGCTTGCTGACCTTGTCAGTAGCATCATCTAGAAAACCAATGACATTATTCTGGTAGCTAGGATTGTTCATGATTTCTTTCAATAATAGAGCACCAGCATCGCCGGCACCGACAATGAGGGTTCTTTTATTTTCGGGATTGTTTTTAGAGGTCATGGTGTCATAGTAGCGCATAATCCGATAGAGGAAACGCGTAAATTCGACGGCCAACAGACCGATTAAGAAACTGATGACATGGACGCTTCTAGGCAACGTGATATTGAGAACAAAGATCGTAAGAATCCCAACAATTACGTAGCCTGTAAACATGGCACTCGCTGTTTGTAGTGCTTCTGGGACACTGTGTTGTTTCCACAGTGTCTTATCGACCTTGAACAGCTTCAAGACCACCAGGTTAACTACCACGATGAGGGGAACGATCGACGTGATCACTTGGAAATAAGCCTGATTACCAAAAGATAAATCAAGTCGCAACCACAGTGCGGTATAGTATGAAATCACAATAATAATGACATCAAATAGCAAGACAATCCAATTTCTATATTTGCTTAACATAAACCCTCCACATGACTCTTAAATAACACGCCACTCTAATTCCAAATCAACATCAAACGTTTCCTTGACTCGTTTCTTACACTCTTCAATCACCATATGAACATCGGCCACCTTAGCATTGCCCTTATTGACAATGAAGCCCGGGTGTTTCTCAGAAACCTGAGCGTCTCCAATCTGAAAGCCTCGCAAATCACAGGCATCAAAGAGTTTCCAAGTAAACAAGGCATTGCCCTCTTTATCCTTAGGTCTCTTGAACACCGAGCCGGCATTCGCGTATTGACGCGGTTGCTTGACATAGCGTTCCCTGCGATACTGTAACATCAAGTCGAGGATTTCCATGTACTCGCCTGGTTGAATAGAGAGCGCAACTTCCAAGACACAGACATTCATGTCATTGAGTTGAGAGTAGCGATAACTGAAGAACTTCTCATCTGGATAAATGATTTTAACTTCTTGGGTATCATAATCAAAGACTTCAATCCATTTTACATATTGACCAATCGTGTAGCGCCATTGGCCGGCATTCATCATGAGTGCTCCACCAAGGGTGCCAGGAATATCTTCACAGAAGGCATAGCCATCAATGGAATGTTCACAGGTAAACCACGCTAGTGCGTTCATCGTAGTTCCCGCATCCACATGGATCAAGTTGTCTGATAGCTCCATCAAGTCGACCATGGTCGTCACGATGAAGACGGTATGCTCATCGTAGGAAGATTGTGAAAATATCATGTTGGAACCTTTGCCAATAAGAACAATACGTCGTCCGGAATAGTCACGAAGCGCACTAATAAGACCATTCTTGTCAGTAGGAATCACGACAATACTGGCCATAACATCTAATTGAAAGGTATGAAATCTCTTAAGTGATGTATCTTTTAATACAAAATAGGGCATGGTTTTCTCCTAGTCATTTATCATTTCATTTAATAAATACGGGATATCTTTCGGTGTCAAAATACCCACGGGAACTGACTCTTTATCAACGACCACCACGGTACTCAATACCTGTCCTTTTTGGCTAGACTCGCCAAACAGTTCAATTATCTTTAGGAGCGGTGTCGTTTCCTGGACCAGCTGGTAGTGCTCGTCTCGGTCTTCAAGAACATCATTGACGATGATTCCGTCTAAGTTTATCATATTTGCTTCAATATGTTGATACATGTAATGGACAATCATGGACGAGGACAGTACATTAATGACCCGCTTGCCATTCAGTACCGGTACCTGTGAATAACCCATCTCATTCATCTTTTGTAAGACTTTCGAAAACAAATCATCCCTACGACACGTCAAGACCTTCTTGAACTCAAGGTCATTCACCGTCTTGGGCTTCGTTAGCAGGTTCGCAATCCGCTCAATCTTGATAACCACCTCTTCATGTGGCTCAGCAATGATCTCCGTCTCGTTGACGCGATCATGCACAATCGCATTCCTTAATTGGCCATACTCAATCAGATCGTCACGAAAACGGCGAATGATCTCATTGTGCTTCGCTTGAAAATTGACACTATTCTGAAACGAAAAGTGTTTTCCCGACTTGTTTTGTGAAGCGAAGTATTTCTCAATCCTGGAATAGGCATTCAGAAATCGTTGAGCGAGCGTCATAACCTACCTCCTAAGTCTGCGATGGATCGAAGCAATCAGTGTATCAACCGTTTCGATGCGGCTCATTAAGACAATCGTTAAGTAGACAACGGCTCCCAGCGCGATGCTGACAAACAGCCCCACGGTGGAAGAAATATTACCAGAACTCGTAAGAGCTCCGTAGGCAAAGAAGACCACGACCCCCATCAATGCACTAGCAAGCAATAACTTGCCAGCCTGAATTAGGTAATGCCTGACTGGGAAGCTCTTAAACAGCTTCTTCATTTGATATAACAAAGCAATCAACGTTGAACCATGGGCAATACTCATCGCCAACGTGACACCCATGATACCCATGAATTGGAAGAGCACCACGGCCAAGATCGCTTGAATCACAATCGTAATGATACTGTTGATCATCGGTGTTTTAGTATCCTGATAGGCATAAAAGACTCTGGTCACTAACATACGGATGGAATCAATCAGAACAGCTAGCGTATAGAAAACAAAAATTGGTACGAGTGTCTGAAGGTGAGTTTCGGTAAATTCAGAACGAACATAAATAAAGCGCAAGACCGGTTCCGCTAAGATCGTAATACCTACGATGCTTGGCAACACAAACAGCAGGATACTAATGAGGGAATCCCCTGTTTCTTTCTTCGCTTCCTCGACTTTATGTAGCGAAACGCTCCGTGAGATACCAGGGTACATGACCGAGATAATGGAGCTGGCAAAAATACCTGAGATGAGACCACCGACGCGGCTTGAATAGTTTAGATAGGAAATACCACCTTCAACTCCGGAGACAATCCCTTCGTTGACCAAACCACCAAAGACACCGACCGATGCCCCAATGATTAACGGTATTGCAATGACCAACATGCGTTTTAAGTCGGGATCCTTCAGATTGAAGACAAACTTATAGCGAAAGCCCTTAAGCCTGGCGTAGCCAAGAATAAGGAGTGCCTGTACACCATAAGAAATCAAGATTCCATAGGGTAATACCCAGGTCCCGACAATGGTAGAAAGATAGATCGTCGCAATAACAACAATGTTCATTGGGAAGCCCATGAGCATTGGGAACACGAACGAGTCTCTAATTTGTAAGAAGCCAGTGAAGATCTGAATCAGACTGGTAAAGAAGACTGAAAATACCGTGATACGGGTAAATGGCACTAGGTATTGTAATGCTTCAGCAGAGGCACTTGGCAATAACAGTGACAGGGATAAATCAGTAAACAGTAAGAAGAAACCACTGATGAGAAAGCAGAGTACCGTCACTACGTGGACCACGTTGTTTAGGAAGGCATTAGCTGTCTCTTCGCCCTTCTCCCCTTCAATGCGGGTAAACATCGGAATCAAACCCGTAACAAAGGCCGCTGCGATGAGTGAGAAGATTTTAGTTGGCAGTCCAAAGGCGTAAATAAAAGCATCACTGACTGCTCCAGGGCCGTAAACGGCAGCTAGTACTGTTTCACGAACAAATCCAAGTAGTTTTGATAAGACGGTCACTATCATGACAAATATTGATGCTTTTTTCATAAAGGTTTTTTGCTCCTGTTTTAGCTATTAACATAATACCATAACTTACATTTAAATCATAAAAAAACTAGGAGTTACCCTAGTGTTGAGAAACTATTTTGCTCTAAACTCACCATCTGTTGATACAGCGTGATGCGGACGGTGATATTCACCTGTGTTTTTGTCTTTAACTAAAGTAGTTTTTGCTAATTTGTAATGCGTGCGTCGTTTTGCCTTAGTCGTTTTCGACGTACGTCTCTTTGGTACTGCCATGTCTTACTTCACCTCCGTTTATTTGTCAAATTTAAATTCTTTTAGCTTAGCTAAGCGAGGATCCAGCGCTTTATCTTGTGAGTCGTGTGCCTCCTCACTTAAGACTTCCCAGCCTTCACCCTTAGGATATCTCTTCCTACCCTCTTTGACCACTCGTAGCGGTACTTCACTGAGGATATGAGTCAATATCAATGGATTTAAATCAATAAAATCATTCTTAACCACTAAAATGTCGGAATCATCTTCGGGAATGTCACTATTGAAACTGATGGTCTCATTCACCACGGATTCAAATGGGACCCTCACATCTTCATTCGTCAGCGATTCAGGTAATATCATATCACCTGTTATGACCATTGTGAGATAGACATGATCGTCATGCTCGTCATAATTAAACTGACCGCTAACTTCCACATTCTCCAATTGACGTAAGACACTGTGCTTCAAAGATGTTAAATCAAATTCCAGTTGTTCCTCAAAGACTTGAGAAGATCCTGCCAATTGATGCAGATCTTGGCGTTTGAAAATCATACTATCACTCCATGATTCTTAACGTTCACATTATATAGATTTACTATCACTATGTCAAATCTGTCACGCTTATTTCTGTTGATAGTTCTTCTCAAAATTCCACGTATCCTGACACATGTCGTCAATATTCCGTTCAGTTTGCCAGTGAAGTTCATCGAAAGCTTTCGACGCATCCGCATAACTAACGGCAATATCTCCAGGGCGACGATCCACAATTTCATACGGAATCGCAATGCCATTCACTTTCTCAAAAGACGATACTAGCTCTAACACCGAGGTCCCCTTGCCCGAGCCAAGGTTATAGATGTGAGCCCCGCTCTCAAGGTTATCCAGTGCTGCCACGTGACCCTTCGCCAGATCGACCACATGGATGTAATCACGCACCCCTGTCCCATCGGGTGTCTCATAGTCGTTTCCAAACACGAACAACTTCTCGCGCTTACCACTAGCCACCTGGGAAATATAGGGCATCAGGTTATTGGGAATACCCGAGGGCACTTCACCAATTAAACCACTGGGATGGGCTCCCACGGGATTGAAATATCTCAAGAGTGTCACTGCCAACTCAGGATGAGCCTGATTGGCATCCAACAGGATACGCTCACTCATCGCCTTGGTTTCACCATAGGGATTAGTCGTTGGTAATAACTCCATCTCTTCCTTGAATGGCACTTTATTGTCCCCATAAACTGTAGCCGAGGAACTGAAGATAAACTTATGAACACCATACTTCACGCACGCCTGGGCCAACAGGATGGTAGATGTCACATTGTTATAGTAATAAGCCAACGGCTTAGAGGACGATTCACCCACAGCCTTGAAGCCCGCGAAGTGAATCACCGCATCGAAGCGATTGCTTTTGAACAGCTCATCAACTTTTTCACTATGAGAGACATTGAGTAAATGAAAGCGGAAATCCTTCTTGGTAATGGCCTTGATCGCGTCAAGTACGCTGGGTGAACTGTTTGAGAAATCATCAACAATTGTGACTTGATGGTCCTGCTGTAAGAGCTCAACCACGGTATGGGAACCAATAAAGCCGGCCCCACCGGTTACTAAGATATGCATGGCGCCTCCTACTCTTCTACGGTTCCGGCGATTGTATCAAGGATTTGTTGACGGATTTCCTGAACTGAATCGACATCAGGATAGTAGATGTAGAGTGATTGATTTGGATAGGACAAGGTATAATCATAGCCTGGTGTTCCCAGCATAGTACCTTGTTCAAAGTTCCAGCTCTTGCCATCATTGAGTTGCTTGGAAATGAGCTTCGATAGGTTACTGCTACCGAAATTCGTATCCACACTGCTAGCCACCTTGTTGACAACGCCATTGATATTCAACAAGATTGATGGCTGAATCATTTTATTGATAATACCCTTGATAACTTCCAGTTGGTTCAGACCGCGCGTAATATCGCCGCCATCCACCCCTTTACGGGTCCTGGAGAATTCAAGTGCTTGTTCCGCATTCAAGGTATTCATACCCTTCACAAAATGCGTATTGTTGTAACCATAGAAATCGTGTTCGGAATTTACTTCAATACTACCAAGCACATCAATCAAGGTGATGAGCGAGGTGAAATTGACTTTAGCGTAGTAGTTGATATCGATATCGTAGAGATTTTCCAGAGTCGATACGGAGCACTCAATGCCATGATTACCAGCATGAGTCAGCTTATCAGGCATCATTCCTTGGGCACAACCCAATTCCACTAGAGAATCCCGTGGAGTAGTCGTTAAGAGAATCTGATTGGTTTTTGGATTGACTGTCATTAAGATATTGACGTCAGAACGAGATACAGTGCTCACCGGTCCATCGACATCGATACCACTAATGAAGACTGTGAAGCCAGCTTTCGAGACATCGACATCTTTCGCAATGTCATCCTTCTCGTAATGCTTTTCATAGGAGTAAATGACGCGTGTATCGGTACTAAAATCTTCATAAGTTTCTAAAATACTATCCCTGAAGACCTCATCCAGAATCATGACTTCCACGTCACCCTCATAAAGGGCCTCGACGATGGTAAGGTCATCTGCTAGACGATCCACATTACCATTGACGGGATACTCATCTGCCAAGTCTTCCTGCATCGTACCGTACAACTCTTCATTGAAGTTTTCCGATACAGCGATAGTGGTCGTATCGTCCAGATCACTGATACCGTTGTATTTTGAATCCTTCTTGACCACGAAAGATACGGTGCTTGTTTGATAATCATCCAGATTAATCAAGTTATCAATCGACGACTGCATGTAATACAGACCACCGGCAGCTAACAAGATCGCAAACGCCAAGACACCCTTGGCACCCTTACTGTTGACCAACAGACCGATAGCCATCAAGATAACGACGACTAAGAATAAGACCGCGGCGTATTTGAAAGGGATACTTTGGTTGTAGAACTCTGCTAGCAGATAAAGAATAGCTGAAGCGATTAAGACATAATCGAATATTTTGACATTAATTTTTCTTTTTCGTTTGTTTTGTTTAGACATATGATTTCCTTCTATTCAATGCCGAACTTTTCATTCTGTTCGAGTTTTTCCTGTTTTCTCATCTCTCTGACTTTATAGAGAACAAAGCCGAGAATTGCTACAACTGCGAGACCACTCACTGAGTAAATCAAGAAGTCACTGAGTATCATATCATTATTCAGGGAAGATATTAAGTATAAACCATTAGAAACGGAAGGAAATTGGTAAAAGCCATTTTCATCCACGACCACTTGATAGTCATCTTCCAGCTGGCTCAAAGAGAGATTGTCCTCCACCAGATACATGTAGAGCCTCTCTACCTCGCCCTCTGAGTCATGATTAACCCGCAAGGTGGTGTTGCCACTTAGAACTAGTGGTATCCTTACCAGAACATCACTCGCGCGTTTCTTGGAAACACCCTCTATGTCTTTATACACATTGACGAATAAGTTGCTATTGGGTAAATCAAAATCGTTGAAATCAATCGCATACAACAAGATTGATTGTTCATTGTAGACATTCAGATAAATCGTCTTACCTTGATACTGGCGATTGAGGAAGAGCCCCCTCGCCAACAACACCGACCCGTCCAACAGCTCATCGTTAATGATGAGATTCAACGTAATTTCATCTAGGCTACTAAAGGGTTCATAGAATGGCACTTCCAGGATGGAGTTCTCATAACTTTGAAGACCCCCTAAGTCAAATGTCACCGTATCAGCATCCCTAAATTCACCAATCAGGATTGTATTGCCACTATTGTCACTCTGGTAAGTCACCGTGACCGGCACCGTGAGTGAGAAGCCTAAATCCTCTACAAAAATGGTAGTTTGACCCGGGCTGATGCCTCTGACGATCCCATTACTATCAACACTGGCGATCTCTGGATCGGCGGAAGAAAACTGGGGATTCTTGATTGCCGTGGTATTGCTTGGTTTATAAATGACCGCTAAACTGGCTTCCTCATTTTGGGACAGTTCCAATCGTGATGGCAAAACACTAATGTTATCGACCGAGATATTTACATTGACTTCAATCTCACGCACGATATCACCGACCCGTCCGTAGATGATGGCAGAGCCCGGCCCATGAGCCGTGATTAAGCCATTACTCACACTCGCAACCGAGGGCTTGGAGGACACCCAGGTCACCCCTAGCTGGCTGTGACTCGCTGGTTCGATCGTCCACTCCAGTTGGAAACTCTGATTCTGTTCCAACGTAACACTCGAATGGGACACCTTGAAATCCACAACCCCTGACTGGACCACCACCGGTAACAAGTAGTCTTGATTCAAGACCTTGGCAGTGATGCGGGCTTCACCCGTGCCTACTGCCGTGATCCAACCATTCTGATCAACCGTCACAATGGCTTCATTGTCACTGGACCAACGGATGGTATCGTCACGTCCGCCATGAATCGATATTGTATAGGGTGCCATGGTCGATGAGTAAAGATTCATCGTCAGCCTGGATTGATCAAACTTGAAATCTGGCACATTCTTAACCGTGACAGGAAGACTGGCTACAAAACCAAAGTATCGAGCTTCAACGATCGTCTCTCCCTCTTTTAGACCAGTAATTTGTCCACTACTACTGACACTGACCACGCTCTCATCTAAAGAGGTATAGGTCAGCTGTAAGTTCGCAATGGATGCCTGAGGGTTGGTCACCACTTTGACGGTGGTGCTTTCTTCGACATCGATGGTGATATTATTTCTTTCGAAGGCAATGCCATCCAGAACGTTGACTTCTATCCGGATATACTGATTGCCTGTATCGCTTTCAATGTTACCTATCAAAACGGTCGTGCCATAGGACAGCGCCGTAATGGTGAAACCACTAATGGAGGCTACCTTGCTATTAGAATTCTCCCAAACGGTAATGTCTGCGGGAGTTAAGGCCGCTCCATTATGGGTGAGTGTAAAAACCAGTTGTTCATTTCTTTTGATGGCTACCACTTCATCAGTCCCAATTTCAAAGGCATTCTGGGCCTGAATGGGTAGCTGGATGCTCACCAGCGTCAATAAAATCATTAGACTTAACAGAATTGACTGGAATTTTTTTCTCATGGTGCACCATCCTTTCCTAACAATTCTATCACTTACGATATGCTTTGACTAGTCAGCTATCCCTGCCCCATCGACGACACCTCTAGCTCCGTAAAGAATCAAGAGAGCCAGTACCGCGTTCAAAACGAGTGGGATCCACAGAATGGATTCGAGTGGATAGCCCAGAAATAAGACTAGAAAGGAAATCACGAGTCCATTGGGAATCAAGACAACAAAGTAGATGGTAATCTTGAGGAACATGCTGAGAATCATGTTCTTAGTTAAACCTAGGAAGCGCAGGACCAGGGTTTGAATGGCTTGGTAAAGCAGCGTGATAACGCACAGATTGAGCGCAAACATCAGTGCCGCGACGACCGGTTCCTTAAAGAAGATAATAAGAATAACAAAGGACACCACCGAATACATGAATGTACGAATGAAGGTAATGGCCTGTGCAGCCATCAGCTTCTTGAAGTTATGATCGGGTATCAGATAGATGTAATGGCGCTTTAATTCATTTTCCAAGGATTCCGTATTGGTAACAAAGACCACCGATACCAGCAACATCACCTGATAGAAAGTAGCATCCTGAGAGCCGATCGCAATGATGGTGTAAATGGCCAACATGGTAATTTGTCCGACCTCTAAGAGCTGTTTGGTCTTAATAAGTTGTAGGATTTGCCGTGACAATAATGCCCAGCCCCCTGGTAAGAAATTGAAATGTTTCAACTTCGTTAGCTTCTTGGCATCCTTATTGGAGTCGATCGCTTCCTGGGAATTACCCATCTTGCCCGCTTTTTTCTGAAGCAAGGACAACATGTTCGCATCTTCCATCGCCTTCTCATAATAGTCCCCTTGATACCTGAAGAAGAGCCAGGTGTACAGGAAAGCTAAGATAAGTGGTGGTAGGAAACCGACGAGATAGTGACCATTTTGAATGGCAACGCCCCAACCTAAGAAGGGAACAAACTCGAATAGCGGATGCAGGACGGTTCGATCGAGCATACTAAAGAGAGCATAGTCCCCTTGATTGATGTTAGCTATCAGCGCGACCACTATGACAACAACCGCCATCAAAATAGGTAACCATTTCTTTCTCAAGCTATTGATCTCATTGGAAGCATCGTAAATATAATAGTAATTGGTATACATTAATGTGACGTAGACCGACACCAGCGTAATGAGCAAGCCTTGATAGACCAGCGCTGGTGTAAAGACTAAATAATTCAGAAAAACGATGATGTAGAGAACGAACATGAGTCCGATCGTCACCATCTGTTCAATCGATAACATGAAAATGTAAAACTTAATTTGTTTATCATTAAAGGGTCCGGTAAACAGGAAGTTGGCATCGTTGAGATACAACAGGGCTGTCTTCTTATTGAAGACGAAGATAAAGATTAATAAAGCAGGGAACAGCGCCAGAATCAACATGAAGTAATAGCGAATCGCTTCACCTTCCAGTGGCATGGCATCCCGAGTCAGTATATTGAACATCAAGAATCCTAGGATAATGATGCCTAAGACACTCAGAATGGCGCGGATTGGCTTGCGGAAGAGGTAGCGGATTTTGCCCTTAAGCTTCGTGAAAACCAAGTACCCTAACGCATTGTTATTGGGCATTTTCGGTCACCTCAAAGAATATTTGTTTCAAGGACTGCCCTTCACTTAAGTCAGTGCGCTCAACAACGCGCAGGATTTCCCCTTGGTGCATAATATAGGCACGATCCCAGATATCATCAATCATGTCGATGATATGGGTACTCAACAGAATGGAACAGCCGTCCGCCTTCATTTCCATAAAGACCTTCATGACCTGGTCAATGGAATGCGGGTCGAGCCCGATTAAGGGTTCGTCGACCAAGAGGGCTTTTGGTTTAATCAATAAGGCACAGATTAAGGCCAGCTTCTGGCCCATCCCCTTGGAGAGCTCCTTGGTCAGCTTGGTGCGATGCTCGGTGAGTTCAAAACGCGCTAATAGCGACTCCCGATAGTCTGTACTATCCTGAAGCTGGTAGGACTTTTCAATAAAGTTAAGATGTTCGTCGACCGTCAATAGGTCATAGTGCGCAGGTACTTCGGGGACATAACTGAATGAGCGCTTGGCTTCCACCGTTTTATTCTCAAACCCATTAATATGGATCGCGCCCGAAAACTTTAACAGTCCGGCGATACTTTTAATCGTGGTTGACTTCCCTGCCCCATTGGGTCCCAACAGGACGGTGATTTGGCCATCGTAAGCGACTAAGCTCGCCCGATCTACCGCTGTAAAATTGCCATAGGACTTCGTAAGATCTTTTACTTCAATCATGGTTCTCTCCTTCTCATGCTCTTATGTATTAACTACATAGTACATTATAGAATGAACACACCGCATTTGTAAAGGTCAATCCTTAATGAATAATGAAACTGACTATATTCTCAAAACTAGCATCCTGGTCTAACAGAATCGAAACATCGTAGAGGCCACACTGTTGGTAGTACTCCTTGCGAGCTGTTAACAACTCGCTTTCCTGGCTCTCACCCAGCATCAGGACGATTAGGGGATAATTGATGGATACCGGTTCGCTCAACAGTAAGGAACACACCGCGCGATATCCCGCATTACTCAGTGGTCTTCCTACATATGGATCACCTGATTGCGCATTATTCTTGGTAAAAGGACTCTTCTGTCTCTTGGGAAAAAGAGAGGATACTAGCTTGCGGAGTCTTAAGAGCTTTGGTGGTTCAACGATATCGGCGACAATGATTCGATCGACTTCCACCAGTGGCAACACCTTGTTGATGAGCCAGCTGGAGATTCTCCCACCCATGAGGGTGATGGGGATGTTTTGATACTCCCTTTGGGTCATTAAAATGACTTCCAACAAATCACCAAGGAGCCCTTCCTCACTGAAATGACCGACGGTCTTGTCTTCCAGCGTATTATGATGACCGCGCAGATCGTAGCTGACGACGGCAATCTGTTGAGCGTTAAATTTCTCAATGAGTGGCTGATATAGAAAACGATGCTCAAAAACATCGTGGACAATGATTAAAACAGCGACCGCCGGGGCCACATCGTACACAGTCCCAAAGACCTTGATATCGCGCTCTATCTCAAATGAATGCTTATGGGTTTTCATAGCACTATTCTAACATATCGTGATACAATGTTTTTATGAAAATAACAGGAATCATCGTCGAATACAATCCATTGCACCTGGGGCACCGACATCATATCCAAGAAGCCAGAGCACTAACCAAGTGTGATTTTTTGATAGCTGTCATGAGTCCCCACTTCACCCAACGGGGAACACCCGCCTGTGTCGATAAGTTCGAAAGAACGACTAAAGCCCTAGAGAATGGGGTCGATGTGGTCATTGAACTACCGACCCTCTTCGCGACACAATCGGCCGCTGTCTTTGCGAAGAGTGCCATTAGAATACTGAAACAGGCTGGAGTGGATACCATTGTCTTTGGTTCTGAGAGTAACGATATCGAAAAGCTAAAGAGACAGGCAGCCAAAAGTATCGACACTAATCTCCTAAAGGCCAAGCTGAAACAGGGTCATTCCTATGCCAGTTCCTTGGGCTTAGAGTTAGCTCCTAATGACATTCTAGGGATCCATTACGTCAGAGAGGCACAGAAGCTGGGAATCAAGACACTCACGATTCAGCGGACCAATCAGTACCATGATGAGAGTCTGGAGGCCGATATCCTGTCTGCCAGTGCCATTCGCAAGGCTCACCTTGATGGCATCGATACTGGGCAGTCCCTAGTTAATATGGACTACTTTGTGGAAGAGAGTAGCCTCTACCCCTTCTTAAGGTATCGCCTGCTGAGTAGTACCAGTGCACAGCTTCAAAGCAATCTGATGGTGAGTGAGGGCATTGAGAACCTCCTCCAACAGAATGCCAAGCGGTACGATGACTACAATGACTTCATCAATGCCTGTGTCTCCAAACGCTACTCCAAAGCTCGCATACAGCGGACCTGCCTACAGATTCTTCTCAACCACCCTAAGGATCACCAACAGACTCTGGACTATGTCAGAATCCTAGGCTTTAGAAATGAGTCTCGTGACTACCTCAAAACCATTGAGGGTAGAGTAAGCTCGTTTAAGGATTTACCATTAACAGCACAGGAATATGAGTTGAGGGCCACGTCGGTGTATGCGCTGGTTTCGAGTGCTCCCCACCTTTTAGAGCGTGAAATTGGCAAAATCATTATTGTCTAGCTTGCGATTGATAAACATCTGTGCCATAATAATTTAGTACCTATGAAAGGAAGTGACACAATGGATGAGCATCCCCGAAGTCCCAGACAGATCCATCTACAACTTATGAAATTCTCAGCCATTGACTCGCTTCACTTTTAATTTTTTAACCATAATTAAGAGAGAAAGACCGTCTATTGGGCGGTTTTTTTGTGCCGCTACTGGTGTTTTCATAAGATCCATTCAATGAAAGAAGGAAACCATTATGAACAACATCGAAACCAAACTACGCCAATATTCACAGATGGCTCTCAAGCAGCTTTTTGAGTACTTTGACACCAGTGAACGGGGTTTGAGTACTGAAACAGCTGAGCAACATTTGGAAACATACGGACCCAATGTCTTGAGTGCCAACAAGCCAGAAACCTCCTGGCACCGCTTGAAGGAAGCCATTATCAATCCGTTCAATATCATCTTATTGGTGGTCGCTCTCGTGACTGCCATCACCGACATCGTCCTCTCCTCCAAGGCCGATTACTTAACCGTCACGATCATTCTGGCCTTGATTTTCCTATCTAGTGCGGTCGCGTTCTATCAAAGTGAGCGCTCTTTCCAGGAAACTTCCAAACTCACCTCCTTGATTTCCAGCCAGGCCCACGTGCTTCGTGACGATAAAATCATCGAAGTCGATATTGAGGAACTGGTCGTCGGTGACATCATTAGCCTATCGGCTGGGGATATGATCCCTGCGGATGTACGCTTCATTTTTACCAAGGATACATTTGTCGCCCAAGCGGCACTCACCGGTGAATCACAACCAATCGAGAAATTCTCTCAAGCAGATAGCACGAAAGAAACATCCTTGACTGACCTTTCAATGCTGGGCTTCATGGGCTCCAACATCGTGAGTGGTTCCGCCAAGGCCCTTGTCATTGCGACGGGTCAAACAACATACTTCGGCTCGATGGCCACCTCCTTGACAGGTGATAAATCAAAGACCAGCTTCGAAAGAGGCGTCGATGCCGTGAGTAAGCTCATGATTTCCATCATGTTAATAATGATACCAATCGTCTTCATGATTAATGGGTTAGCCAAGCAAGACTGGCTTAGTGCCCTGCTTTTCGCCATTACCATTGCGGTAGGACTTACGCCCGAAATGTTGCCGGTCATTATGACGTCGACACTGGCCAAGGGTGCGATGAAGATGTCCCAGCACAAAGTAATTGTGCGCACACTGGGTGCCATTCAGACCTTTGGTGAAATGGATATTCTGTGTACCGATAAGACTGGGACGCTGACTCAGGATGAAATAGTGCTGGAGCGCTATATGAACATCCATGGTGAGGATGATACCCGCGTCTTGAGGCATGCATATTTGAACAGCCATTTCCAAACCGGACTTAAGAACCTAATTGATGTGGCGATCATTAACCGGGCCAAACACTATCAACTAGAAACGCTGTTAGACTCCTATCATAAAATTGATGAAATACCCTTTGATTTTAGCCGCCGTAAGATGAGTGTGGTGTTAAGTGACACCAATGGAAAACGTCAATTGATTACGAAGGGTGCGGTTGAAGAAATGATCGCTAGCTCTAGCTTTGTTGAAATTGATGGCGAAGTTAAAGTGCTTGATGAAGAAACGAAGGCCTTGACACTCGCGACCTATGAGGCACAAAGTGCCCAAGGCTTGAGGATGCTGGGGATTGCTCAAAAGAATGAAGTTCCTGGCATTACCAGCTTCAGTGAAAAGGACGAAACCGACATGGTTCTCATTGGCTTTGTTGCTTTCTTGGATCCACCAAAGGAAAGCGCGAAGAGTGCCATCTTGGCTCTGAAGGATCACGGTGTAAGAACTGTGGTGCTCACGGGCGATGCTGAAGGGGTAGCCATTAATGTCTGTGATAAGGTCGGTATTTCTATCGATCAGGTCATGACGGGCATGGAAGTTGAAACCATGGATGATAGACAACTAGCGGAGGCCATTAAGACCTGTGACTTGTTTGCGAAACTGTCTCCTAATCAAAAACAACGGATTGTGGAGGCCTTCCAAAAAGGCGGTCATACCGTCGGTTACATGGGCGATGGCATCAATGATGCTCCGGCTTTGAAACAAGCGGATGTTGGTATTTCCGTGGATAGCGCGGTCGACATTGCGAAGGAAAGCGCTGATATCATTCTATTGGAAAAGGACCTCATGGTCTTGGAACAAGGGGTCATTGAAGGCCGTCACACCTTTGGCAATATGATGAAGTACATCAAGATGGCCGTGAGTGGTAATTTCGGTAACATGATTTCGGTCATTATTGCGAGCCTGTTCCTACCCTTCCTTCCTATGCTACCTATTCAACTGTTGGCTCAAAACCTTCTGAATGACTTTTCCCAATTAGGAATTCCCTTTGACAATGTCGATGATGAGTATGTGTTGACTCCTCAGAAATGGAAACCAAAATCCATCGAGACCTTTATGATGGTGATGGGACCCGTTAGTTCAATCTTTGATGTCCTCTGCTTTATCGTTCTCTGGTATATCATGGGCTTTAATGATGCGAGTTTAGCTCCCTACTTCTGGGCAGGCTGGTTTGTGTTTGGGACTGTGTCTCAAGTGTTGATTATCTATTTAATTCGGACTGCGAAGCGTCCTTTCATTGATAGCTTCCCTTCTGTCTCCTTACTGATTTCGACGGGGATGGTGGTCATCATTGCTCTCATTATTGGCTTTAGCGATCTTGCGATTGCTCTTGATATGAGTCACTTACCACCTCAATATGGTGTCTGGCTACTACTGCTTTGTATTGCTTATGCTCTGACGGTTCAGTTTATCAAGACCATTTATAAGAAAAAGTTTAATGAGTGGATATAAAAAAACGAAGGGGTTGGCAGTGCCAACCCTTTCGTTTATTCTTGTTCGTATGCAGAGATACGATCGACTTTAGGTTTAGAACGACTCTCAGGATCAAAGCTGTGAGATAAGTATTCCTTAACCAGACATTTCGCTAATTCAATGCCGGTCACCTGTGCTCCTAATGCGACCATGTTCGCATTGTTGCTGAGTGTGGCCCGCTGAGCCTGGTAGACATCGGTAATGAGTGCGCAATAAGCACCCTTTACTTTATTGGCCGAAATAGAAACCCCTATTCCTGTGCCACAGACGACAACACCACGATCATACTCTTTGGAGACAACCGCATTAGCGACATCAATAGCCGTGTTGGCATAAATTGGATCATCTGATCCGAAATCCTTGACTTCATGGCCGAGTGATTCTGCTACTTCGATCAGAGCTTTTTTCATCTCTGAAGCGTTAGGATCACATCCAAAAGCTATCTTCATAATATCAATCCTTTCAATTAAACTATTTTTCTGAGTTGTTCTAAATAGACATTCATCAGCATCCATGCTGATTCGGAACCTGGATCACGATGGCCTATCGCTCTTTCACCCAGCCGTACAGCACGACCCTTCTTACAAATGAGTGGAATGGTTTCATCGGAACCTAATTTCATGCGAGCAACGAAGGCTTCAAAGGAAGCCAATGGTTCATTTTCTAAATCACTGTGAGATAGGACCTCAAGTCCTGGAAGAAAAGCATCGAGCATGGTTTTATCGCCCAAGCTGGCCTTGCCACGAAAGGCAATCGCATCAACTCCGTCTTGAATCATTTGAGTGAATTGTTTGAAGTCCACTTCATGCTCTCCATCAAGATGTGTACCTGCCTTCATGAAGAAGGAGCCATAGAGTGGTCCCGATGCACCACCAACTTTAGAAAGTAGTGTCATACCTACCTTCTTATAGAGAGAGGCTATATCGGTACTTTCAAAGTCCAGCGTCTCCAATTGCTTAGCAACGGCACGGAAGCCAATGCTGAGATTGATGCCATGGTCGCCATCACCGATGTCGGAATCGAGTTTTGTCCAGTGATCCCTTTGTTCTTCAGCTAACTCTGCCATTGACAGTAGACTGTCAACAAAAAACTGTTTATTTAATACTAGCATGAATGTGGTTCCCTTCTAAGTTACTGTTTCAAGTATGGAGCAGCAAATGGTGCATTGAGTTGCTCTTTTAATGTTTCATCAAGTCTTACTAGCGTGACTGAGCCACCTATCATATCCATGGAAGTCGCATAGTCACCGACCATTGATTTAGCAATCTTAACTCCTTTTTCAGTAAGAACATCATGTACCCGGCGATACATAATATATTGGTCCATCAAAGGCAATGCGCCTAGACCATTAATCAACACTGCGACTTCTTCGCCAGCTTTTAGATCCATGTCTGGGAAGATGTGCGATAGAATTTCATCGACAACTTGATCAGCAGGTTCAATTTTCTTGCGAATAATGCCTGGTTCACCATGGATACCCATGCCGACTTCCATTTCATCTTCACCGATTTCAAAAATCTTGTTACCCGTGACAGGAAGTGTGGAAGAGGACAACGCAACACCTAGCGAGTATGTATTATCATTCGCATGAGCAGCAGCAGCCTTAACTTCATCTAAATCTTTACCAGCATTCGCAGCAGCAGCGGCAGCCATCAACACAATGACATCACCCGCAACACCACGGCGTTCTTCTCTAACTGTCGATGAATAAACATCATCCGTAATAAGAACAGTCTCAACACGGTGACCTTCATCGGCTGCCATTTCAGCACCCATATCGAAATTAATAACGTCACCTTGGTAATTACCATACAAGAACAAGACGCCTTTTCCTTGGTCTACTTCTTTGACTGCTTGGTAGCAAGTCACTGGGTCAGGTGAGGTGTTAACATTACCGATAACGGCAGCGTCAGCGACACCCTTACCTACATAGCCTAAGAAAAGCGGTTCGTGGCCCGAGCCACCACCAAAGACGAGACCCACTTTAGGGGTTGGACTAAGATGCTTGCTGATTACAACGCGTTCATTTTCGTCGCTCAAGCGAACATCTTCTGGATGTGCTTTAACGTAACCATCTAGCATTTCTTCGACGACATCATAGCCATCATTAATTAATCTTTTCATATTTTCCTCCTTTATGATTGATTAATCATTGTCTTCTAGCATCATATGTATGCTACTTAAAACCTCTCTTTGGACAGCTTCTGGCGAAGAATCGACGAGGCATTGAATAATGCCAGCAAAAGCTCCCTCAACCAGCGGACCATTGATGTAGTGGGTCTTGTTTCTTAACTCTTCCTCACCAATCAAATCCAGTGCTGTTTCAATACTAAGAATACCACTACCTAAGTCTCCGTAAAGATAGATATTGTCCGAAGCAGCTTCCTGTTCAATCACTTCCAGAATCCTGATAGGATCGGTGCCAATTCGGCCATCTTCAGTTCCACCAACGGAAACAATGTTGATGTCTTCTGAGCGTCCTGTCATTTCCTCAATCATTTCCTTGAGTCCATCGGTAATTTTCGAGCTGTGTGATACCAAAATTGCACTAATCATCGTGATTCTCCTTTAAAGTTATTCACTATTTTTTCAAAGTTTTCTGCCTGTAAACCAAAGCGACCCACAAAGAGTCCATCCACATCTTCCACATCACTCAGTTGTAATGCCGTTTCTGGGCTAACCGAGCCACCATAAATTATGCGGATCTTGTTAGACAAGTCTTCATTAAAATCAGCCTTCACCAGTTCGCGAATCATTTTATGCGTCTTAGCAATATACTCCTTGCTGGCACTTTCAGCTTGACCAATCGCCCAGACGGGCTCATACGCCAAAATAATCTGCTCACGAAAAGCAGGCGAAGCACTCTCCAAGGCCCATAGAATCTGTGTACGCAAGGTCAATCGCGAGCGATCCCTCTCAATATCTTCACTGGTTTCACCAATACAGACAATGGGAGTCAAACCATACTGCTCACACAAGCCGACCTTAATAGCCGTCATTTCATCTGTTTCATTATACATGGAGCGTCTTTCTGCGTGATTCAATTCCACATAGGCACACTCTAACTCCTTCACCAACTTGACAGGAACCTCACCCGTATGGGCTCCCTTCTCTGCCACCGCAATATTCTGGGCACCAAACTTAATGTTGGTACCATAAAACATCGCCTTGGTCATGGTGATTAACGGGAATGCGGGAAGGATAAACAGGTCAACCTCTTCCTCACTTCCGAGCCTTTCAGCAATACCTTGGGCAAGCGTAGAAGCTTCGTCAAATGAATTGATATGCATCTTCCAGCTTGAGCCAACAATTTTCTTTCTCACGCTCTCACCTCTATCTCTCATGGTATGCTAATTTCGTCTAAACTTCAAGATTCACGAATCATTTCTGGTTAAATTTGTGTTTCTTTGTCGTTTGTTGTTGTTTGGAGTATAATATCTTAAGGAGATGATTAATATGCTAGCAAACCACCGCCACGAATACATTATGGATCAACTAGAAAAAAAAGGTAGCGTTCAAACCAATGACCTGATCGAAGAGCTGAAAGTTTCGGCCGCCACCATCAGAAATGACTTAAACTACCTTCACAAGAAGAAGCACCTTAAGAAAATCTATGGAGGTGCTATTCAAATCGAAAATAAAGCCTTCAACTACACTAATTTTCACTTGAGAGAGCAGGAAAGCACTCTATTAAAGGAAAGCATCGTCTCGGAAGCCTTGAGCTACATCAAAGATGGCATGGCCATCATGCTGGATGCCTCAACAACCTGCCTGACGCTAGCACAACACCTTCACCAGTTCCGTCGCTTGACCGTCGTCACCAATGGCATCTATACTCTGCTCGCCCTCAAGGAAATGCCCGAGGTCACCGTAATTCTAATCGGAGGGATTGCCACCAAGAAATCAGGATCCATCGAAGGCCTCTTAGCACAGGACATGCTGAATAACATCAACGTCGATATCGCCTTCTTCTCAGGACACGGCTTTAACATGCATTCGGGTATTACCGATTTCAATTTCTATGAAGTCGAACTCAAGAAGCTCATGTTATCGCGAGCCGAAAAAGTAATCGGACTCATTGATTCCACCAAGCTTGGCAAGAACTCGACCGGCACGTTTGCCCATGTCCAGGATATCGATCTCATCATTACCGATAACAACGAGAACCAAAACCTGGTTCAAGCCTATCGCGAGGAAGGTGTCGACATCGCAGTAGTCGAGATCACTAATGCTTCTTCGACAGAGATCGAGTCGCAATAATATCGATTCCCAAGCCTAGCACATTACTCATAACAACCTGGCCGCACTCGACCGGAGCCTGAACTTGCAAACCCTTAAGTGCTTCCATCACGGCGAAATTCTTATCTTTGGGGATTTCGTCTTTTGACTTAACAGGCAGCTGATCATGAAGACCATCCACGACTTTGATCGTTGTCGTCAGGGTACGCTTGGGATCGGTAAGCTCCTTGCGAGCATAAATTGGTCCACGCATGCAGTTGTTGTTAGAGACCAGGATTTCTCCCTGTTCGTCTCTTTCAACTTTCAGACGGCATCCCTGAGGACACACGATACATATCATTTCTTGTTCCATTATGCTTCTCCTATACTAATCGAAAGTCTGCCTTCGATACCATTGATTAATTGGCGAGGAAGTTTTATCTTCTCCATCTCACCCGGAGCAATCACCGGTCTCTTGAACTCCTTAAGCACATCACCCTTGTCATCACTCACAACAATCTTGACGTTTCGATCCGTCTTCGTGACCCTAAACATGATTTCCAGGGCCTCTTTCTGTTGCTCATTAACAAAGAACGATTGGGGCACGGTATAGGACACAAAATCCCCCGCAACAATTTGAACCATCTGGTCGCCCTTCTTCTGACCTTCCAGATATTTGATGACATTCTTAGCAGCCTTGGAGGCCTCAGCCGAGACATTATCCACCAGATCATGAATATGGACCACATTGCCCGCCGCGAAAATACCCTCAACACTAGTCTCCATCATTTCATTAACGATGGGACCACGGGTTTTCCTATCGAGCGAGACATCGACCGACTTGCTGAGCTCATTCTCTGGAATCAGACCCACCGACAACAACAGCGTATCACACGGTACATATTCAATCGTACTTTCAATGGGCACACGATGCTCATCGACCTGGGCGATACTGACTCCCTCCAAGCGATGCTTACCATGAATATTGACCACGGTATGGGACAGCTTCAAAGGAATGTTATAATCCTCTAAGCATTGAACAATATTACGATTGAGTCCATTAGAATGGGACTCGAGTTCCAACACCATCTTTACATTAGCGCCATTGAGCGTCATCCTCCTGGCCATGATGAGTCCGATATCACCAGAACCAAGAATCACGACTTCCTTGCCGACAGGCAATCCCTCAATGTTGACATAGCGTTGTGCCGTCCCTGCCGTATAAATCCCAGCAGGACGAGTACCCGGAATCTGAATCATGAAACGAGTTCTTTCACGAGAACCCATCGCCAGGACGATGGTTTTAGTCTCAAGAATCTCATAACCCTTCGCCGTCGATACCACATGGACCTTCTTATATGAACCAGCATTTTCAATCTCGAG
>LSQX01330743.1_pt2 | contig 27331 bp, 11 predicted proteins | sample 654561 | NCBI WGS metagenome assembly LSQX01 (sample SAMN04489861, study PRJNA283612) | anaerobic digester metagenome | isolation source: 4 biogas reactors fed with cattle manure at either 37C or 55C with and... | place: Denmark: Kongens Lyngby | collected 2014
CAAAGAAGGAGAGCTTAAACACTCTCCTTTTTTGCGATATTAATAACTCTAAAAAAAGTTACATAATTTCGAAGTTTTTCCAACCTTTTGTAAACTCAAGCGTTTCTTAGATAACGAAGCTTGAAAAAGGAGATCGAAAAAATGGCAGAAGTAGTAAAGAAGAGACCACACGTAGATAAAGGAAGAGAAGGGAAACTAATTCCTACAAAAGTAATGGTTACACTAATCACAGTTAGTGTAGTTATTGTTTTAGCAATAACCATAATTTTTGGAACAATCGGCTTTGGTGCAATCAGTTATCAAAAAAAGGCAGGGTATACTATGTCGATGGCAAAAGCCGATGCTGGTGATTATCTTGTGACAGTAGTTGAAAAAGAAGGATGGCAAGGCAGACTGTTTGTACTTGACCAAGTTGACCCCGTACTAGTAATTCGAGATAAACTTGTTAACTCTTATTATAAATACGTGGTTAAATATGAAAGCAAAGGCTCAAAAGCTACGGGTGAAAAAGATATAGAGGTTGAAATTGAAATTAATTATGAAACAAACTCTATATTCGTTAAGAAGATAGAAATAGACGATTAAATGTAAACAAAAGAACGTTTAGGATATCTAGTTTTAACTTGCAAAAGGCTACTAATATAGTTCAAAATAAGGATATACCAAAGTAGAGGTTTAATGTATGGAGCCGGATATCCTAGATCAACTTTTTAAAAAATACTATAACGAAGCAATGCTATATGCATTTACTTTGTGTAGAAATAAAGATTTAGCAGAAGATCTAGTGGCAGAATCTTTTTACAAAGCGCTATCTAAACTTACAAAAGAAATTACGCACTTTAAGTTCTGGTTGCTGAGAGTTATCAAAACCACATACCTAGACTACTTAAGAAAAAGCAGGCGAAATGTGGCATTGCAGGACAATATTATAGATGAAACTGAAGATATTGCCTCTAAACTTATTAGAAAGGAACAATACGCAGAGTTATACAAAGCAATAGATAAATTAGATGATTACTACAGAGAAATCATAACATTACATTATTTCCAAGACCTAAGGTTTAAAGAGATTGGGGAAATTTTAGATAAAACGGAAGCACAAATAAAATCAGCTGCATATGAGGCAAGACAAAAATTAAAACGTATGCTGGAGGAAGATAAAGATGGAAGAAAATAAGACTTCGGTTATAGATGTATTAGATTCACATGAAGAAGGGAAAAGTCCTATCGTTCGAGAAACCATATCAAAAGAAGACATAAAAAAACTTAAACTGGCGTTTGATAAAAAAACTGCTAGAAAAGCTCTAACTGTTTTCATAGTCGGAACAATTGTAGTGCTGTTAGCAATTGGTGCAATTTTGGGTGGAGTTTTTGGATCTGCTGCAAGTTATGCAAAAAAGAGCATTAATTATGAAAAATCATATGCGGAGACTGTGTCTGTAGGACCAGCAAAACAAGCAATTAAAGATAGGATAATAGGGGGCCCCACGGCAGCACAAGTAGCTGATATTGACAAAATAGTGGTGCATAAAGTATATGCTGACTTAGATGTAAACTCGCCACTAAAGCTATCCAAATACTACTATAAAGTTGAGCTCAAAACTCCAGGCGGTTTCGAAGTGGTTATCATGGTTGATTCAAAAACCGGCACAGTAGCAGTTGATGAAGTTGAATATGATGGCTAAAGATAGCACGTTAAAAGTGGTTTAATGTAAGCGTAAAAGACTCTTATATACTGGAGTCTTTTTCATTTGGTACTTACTTTATTTCATGTATGTGGTATAATCTTTACATAAAAACAAGTTGTTTATGGAGAAAGGTATGGTTGAAAGGAAATTCGCTAAGGCATATGTTTCTGAAGATAATCAATATCTTTATGGTGTTAAAGATAAGCCAGTGTCGTTTTTGACAATAGAGGATTTAAACTCAGTGAAGCAAATACCAGTTGCTTATCCTAAGATAAATCTTCATACTGCATTCGCAGAGAGGCGTTGGATTGAAAGAAGGAATGCTGCCGTTGCTTTTTTACTAGCGATTTTAATACTTTTATCTGCTGCAGCTGCAATAATGTATACATTATCAGATAAGTTCATGACAACAGGGTTTGAAGAAGCACAGTTTACTTTTGTCTTACACGGCGGGAAAAATGGCTTAACGGTAGTTGATCCGGACGAAGTAACTTTAACTGTAAAGGAAGATAGAGATTTATCGGGATATAGTTATGCTACGCCAATATACAATGGGAAACCTAGCTTAATTGGGTATAGGCTAGACATCCTGACTCCAGACATTATATATGTATATGGTGGTATGATTTTTGGAATAGGAGAAGGAGACGGAGTAATTAATGTGTATTCTCAAGACGGTACATTTTTAACGCAAAGAACCCTTATAGTTACGACTGGAGATTAATAATATAAAACTGTTTAGAACATAATTAAAGGCAAGTCTAGCGGCTTGCCTTTTTGGTTGTAGTGAGTTTCAGCTAAATCGGATTTATACTTTTAACACAGATAAATATCTTTCTCCAGTGTCTGGGAAGAGAGTAACAATAATGGCATTTGGGTCTTTTTCAGCTATTTGATATGATGCCCATAGGTTTGCTCCAGACGATATGCCAATTAATGTACCATAATTTCTAGCTGCACTAATTGCGGTTTTGGTGGCTTCTTCAGAAGGAACTTTAATTATTTCATCGATTAGACCTTCATTTAAAATGTATGGAATAAAGTTTGCGCCAATTCCCATTATACCGTGGGGCCCACATTTTCCTTCGGAGAGAAGGGGGCTTTCTGCAGGCTCGGCAGCAATTAGTTTAATGTCTTTATATTTTTCCTTAAGTACATTACCGATACCAGTCAATGTGCCTCCTGTTCCAAAAGAAAGTACTAAATAGTCTGGCTTGATTCCGTCTAAATCGTTTAAAAGTTCTATGGCCGTTGTCTTTACATGAGCCATGGTGTTTGAATGATTTTCAAACTGATTGGGCATATATGAGTTTGGGATTGTTTCTAGAAGTTTATTAGCCTCTTTTATTGCTCCTTTCATACCATCTTGCTTGGGTGTTAAAACAACTTCTGCACCGAGTAGTTTTATAAGTTTAATACGTTCTTCACTCATGTTTTCAGGCATGGTTAATATCACATTGTAACCTAGTTGTATGCCTATATATGTGAGTGCAATGCCAGTATTACCGCTTGTAGGTTCAATAATTGTTCCACCTGGTTTTAGTAACCCCTTTTTTTCAGCTGATTGAATCATAAACAAAGCCGCCCTGTCTTTTACAGAGTGTAATGGGTTAAAATATTCAAGTTTTGCATAAATATTGGTGTCACCTAGTTTGAGTAGGGGGGTGTTACCTATCAGCTCTACAATGTTAGTTTTTAGCATTTTACTCCTTCTTTTCCTCTTCAGTTATTTCTTCGACTTCAATAACTTCTTCGTTAACAACATTTTCTTTAATATTTTCAGTAGCTATGTCTTCTACTATGGCATCAGTTGCATCAGTATCTTTTGTGTCAGATTCGGTTAGAGTTGCGATAACAGCTTTTTCTTTCGCGGCAATTTTTTTAGATTGAATACGATACATGATTGTTGTGGATATTGCGCTAATAACCATACCTACAATTATCATAGTTGCTACATCTAAACCAAAGCCTACGGCGTTAGCAATTACACTTATTATAATACATACTAAAAATGGGATGGCTGCGATTTTCGCATACATGGCAACAACTACAAGCGTAAGGGCTCCAAAGATGGCGGGCAAAACATAGGGAGATATTGGAGTTAACACAGTCACGATTTGTTCCTGCCAAATGATTAAAGGAATCAGCCCAATTAGTATTATAACAGTAGTTACTATAGAACTAACTGCGATTGCAATTGTTGTGATAATCTCTTGTTCTTCGCTACCTTGTTCAACCTTTGCGATTGTTTGTGCATTAATGGCAGCTGGTAGTTTCAAGTTCGATATGTTGCCTGTTATGAAAGACAGATATTGTCCACCAGTTCCTAGTAATGGGGCATAACTTACGGCTTCTATTAAACCTATTGCCCAATATCCTAAGATGAAAGGAATACATTTTGCTAAGACTGTCCAATTAGGCCATGTCTTTGCAGCAATTAAATATGCTATTGGCACAATAAAAATAAATCCGAGAGAAACTAAGGTGAATATCCTGCCAAGAGAATGCATCTGGTTGTTATAATCTTCTCTTTTATCGGGTGTAAACATCAAGTTTAATTTTTTCATAATGCACCTCCTTAAACTGCGAATACAGGTACAGCAAAAAACGCTGCAAGTAGTGATACTAAAATACTAAGTGGAAGGGCATAGCTTTCTATCCACTTTTGTTTAGTGACTTTTAACAATATTCCGCAAATAACCATTATCCCCATACTTGTAGCAAGGGTGATAAGAGTAACTTCTCCATATGTTGTTATGCCAGTGTTTTCGGCAGTGACTGGTTTTCCAACCCCGAATGCTCCCCCAACTAGTAGTGCAGACATAATTCCTGCCAGCATTCCCGCTAACAATGAGCCGGTTATGGCATCCATTTTGCGCTTATTAGTTTCCCGAAGTTGCGCAAGTTTGCCTTGATAGCGCTTATAAAAAGTAGCATTAAATATGGGTCCAGAGAGTATGCTTAGAGTCATTACTATCACGGCCGTTGCGATATCAGTAGGGGTAGCTCCTGGTCCACTTGCACCCGCCGCCGCTGCCGCAGAAACTTCATATTGAAGTGCTCCTATAACAGTTAATCTAATCCATGGGATTGCAATACCCAGTGCTGGCATCATAATGCCCACCCCCACAACAATAGGTATAGAAGGGACAATAGAAAACAAGGCGCTATTTCTGATTGCTCCAGTTATTAGTTTTTTGTCCATCCCAATCTTTTTACCTCTTCGTAGAGCTTTGATTAAAAAGAAGACAGACATTGCAATTATCATTGCAACAATCAATGCGCCTAGTACAAAAATAATAGCATAGTCTTTTTGCATAGAACTTTCACCTCCAAATCCAACAACTAACGCTGGAAGTTTTAATGCTTCACTCGGTTATAGTTATTTTTTTCATAGTATAACGAAATGCCCTTAAAGTCAATAAAGAAGGGGAAACGCAACTAAACGTGTATGGTACATACTTTATCATTTTGGTTTTAAAGAATTTGGAATCGAGCCTACAAAACCAAGGATGTTTATGTAATAATGTATATAAGGAGAAATGACTGCATGGTTCATAGGTATTACAGAGTAAAAACGAAATGTGGACACGTGGGAGTTAATAATTGCATTTGGATTGATTTTGCAATTATGGCGACGAGCGGAAAGGAGGCAGCTAAAAAAGCCCGCGAGTTACCAAGAGTGAAAAGGCATCAAAAGTATGCTATCGATTCGGTAGTGGAAATTTCATTAGAAGAGTTCAATACTCTCAAAGAAGAAAATGAAAATGACCCATATTTGCACTGTAAAAACAAGAAGGAACAAAATCAAATTAAAGATATAAACAAGCGGATTGTCCCCGATGTTAGAGGCGAGGCAAAGAGGAAGAAAAAAGACCCTGAGTTTCGTAACAAAATAAGGGGGCAAGAAGATAAAACTGCAAAGAAGGAAATCAAAAACTACAAGTAATATTGAACTGCTTGTTATAGAAGTATTGGTTCTTTGAGGTTGTAGGTTCCAAAACCTCCTATCTATCCAAGGCGGCCCAAGGTACAATTGGTTCTATAAGGTCGTAGGTTCCATAAAAAGATAAAGAGTTTTGCGATAGTTTATTGCTTTTTAAAGATAATTGCAAAATACCTGCGGTTCAACCATGGTTAAGTGCCAAAATTTTACTTGATAAGGTTTTATGTGCGTGGTATAATGACTAAGCATTTTAAAATAGTAGGAGAGTAATGCGATGTATGAGGTATATGTTGGATTGATGATAGCATGCATGTCAGTTATGGTGCTTTTATCGATCGGGATGATAATAATAGTATCATTACAGTCGGGTCAGCAAGCAAATTTAGGTGCGATAACGGGTGCAGCTGAGTCGTTTTTTGGTAAGAATAAAGCAAAGACAATGGATGCAAAGTTCAAAAGAATAACTGTTTTTATAGCCATTGCGATGCTCGTTGTGTCAATATTGTTTTTCGTTTTTTATCTCCTAAAGAACGCACTATAATTTCAGAAAAATAAAATAAGTAATTTGGGAAGGCTGTGAAAACGGCCTTTTTTTTGTGCACTTAGGCTGAAAGGTACTTGTAATGGCTAATGGCTTTAAAATAAGACAATGAACTCTATTGATAGCATGAGGTGAAACATTTGTGAAAATTAAATTCTAATATTGCATATAATTCGCGCGCATGATATATTAATAATATTAGCGCGAAAACACGCGCGCGGTTTCCGTGCAAAGTTTGTGGCTTCCGACAGTTCAAAATTTAGTCCGCATGAGGAAAAGATGGAAAACAAGAGACTCGTAAGAAAAATTAATATTGCGTTGATGGCAGTTTTATTTATTGCTCTTGTTTGTTTTGCATTTGTGGCGGGTGAGTTTGTCTTTTTAGATGAAATTTTAGAAGATAGCTTAATTGATAAGAGTGTAGTTGCAGAGGCGGCTGATGGTTTTGTACAAAACACAGATGGTACTACTATTACTCACGGGGAGATTACGGGGTACTCAACCTCAGCAATTACTACTGGTGCTACAGCAACACTAAAGGCATATAGTAAAGCGTATGGTATGGGTTCAACCACAAGAATTGCGCATGCTACTGTGGATAGGACTGTCAGGGTGGAAATTACCGATACTGCGGTTATTAATGCCGCGCAAAGTGGTCGCTTAAAGGCTAAAGTTTTATTGTCTGGTACAAATAGTTTTACATTAACACACGGAACACAAAATATTTATAAAAGAGTTACATACACGCTAGGCGGAGGTATCGCTGAGAGTAGTAAACAATATACTGTTGATGGTAATTTCACGGATGAGTCTGTAAGTGAAGGGTTTTTATCACTTACTCCAACTTCTGGAAGTTTAACCATTGAAATAAGATCTGTTGCCGTACATCACGCAGAAACGCCTGGCGGAGGTATTGAAGAGGTTGTAGCTGAGACGTCGCTTGAGTGTCTATTACAAAGCATAAAAGTACTATTTTTATTTGATGATGTAGAAGTAACATTGGATATAGAGGGGCCGGGGCAGGTATCGGTTAAAAAAGGCTCAGCGACCCAAACATATTCTACAGACCAGCAGCTTAGTTTTACATTCGGCGATGTGGTTGAATTGACCGCTATACCGCAAAGTAATATGTCGTATTTTAACGGCTGGCTGGAAAATAACGTCAGTGTTAAAACATTGAAAATCAATATGCTAGCACCTTCGAGCATTCCTTCAACAACTAATTATGTATACAAAGCAACGTTTAGTAATTTCACGGTTAGTACAAATTTAGAGAATTTTAATTATGATGGTGAGCCAAGAGGGCCGGGAGTCTCAACTGCTGCTTTAGAACAGTTTAGTAACTACTCTCACGAATATACGGGACAAAATGCAGAAGGGGAGCCATATTCCAATCCGACTGTTAGGCCTAGAAATGCGGGAACCTACCAATATAAATTTGAAGTATACTTTAAGCTGCAAAACGGATTAAGTGGTGATAAGATAGGAACGTTTACAAAAAGTTTTACAATCAGAAAACACATTCCACTTCTTACTCCCAATTTAGGTCAGCAACCATATAGGCTTAATTTTGGAGATGCGCTTGCAGATTTAACTTTTAGCGTAACTGCTAAACATGCTGTAACGGGCACAAGCGTAACGGGTACTTGGGCTTTGATAGCAGAGCCAGGAAAAGAATTGGTAGGTGATCAGATGGTAATAACGTCTGCCACCGCAGCAGCTGCTGCACCTAGAGATTTAACTAAGCTTTTGAATGTAAGCGAAGCTGGAAAAGATTTATATTATAGATTTATACCATCTGATGAGTATTCCTTAAACTATGCTGTGGCTTGGAATAAAGTGACAATAATGGTTCAAGATAAGATGGTTGATAGTAGCATAAATGTAGATGGCACTTTGCGAAAGTTAGAGATCACGAAAAGTATCGTAACTTCGGTCGATTCAAGTGTGTTAAATAACAACCCTGGGACTATTGTGAAGGAAACAATAAAGGTGTCGTTAAGAGTTACTATTCAACCTACCAATCCACCTAGATTCTTTTTCTTGGGTTTAAGATATGGTGCAAAAAATAGTGAAGGTGGATTTAATTACAATTATTTGACTTCGGGCGGAACGGGGTTTGATTCCGAAAATGGTGGTAAAAAGTTTGATTACTATTTACCAGAGTGGACGGAGAATAGTAAAGAAATCAGAGATTTAATAACTACGGGAAGTTTTCAGGCAGTATTTTTAGAAGATTTATCTGCTACTAATTTGGAAATGGGCGTGAAGGAAAATCGGTTTACTGGGGCTAGCGTTGTATTTAATCCAATATTTAACCCAGGAGACAATGCTTTTTATAGATTTGATTGGAATCAAATAGAATACTATGTAAATGATGCGTGGCAAGCCCAAGCTCCAAGGGATATTGGCTCTTATGCGCTTAGGTATAATATACGCAATGCAGATGACTCTTTGGGCGGTCCGTTCGTTGTTGGCACAAGCGATTTAACATTAACTATTACTCCTACTAATGTAGCGACAACGAGGCTAGAATACGGTAATTATAATGCGAGCACAAACTGGGGAGACGCACTTAAGTATAGGTTGACATCGGTAGGGACAATTAAGGATACCGTTGAAAAGTATTATTATTCCACTAACTTCCATCTAGAAAATGATCCAGCAGATGTCATATGGCACGAAATAAATGAAACAGTAAGCCAAACTGCAGGATGTATTATTAATTATACATTAGCCTTGCCTGAAGTAGAACCAGATAATACAGGAGGCTCAAGCGTTGCAACTTATACTTTTATGGCAGTTGGCCTTGGTGGCGAGAATATGACATACGGAGGTAATACGCCAGGTGGAGCAATAACATATAAACGGGTAGGAATATCATCCGCAGTTACTTGTAAGATAGATACCTTCGTTCCTTCTATAACCAGTGTTGAACAAGGCACATACAATGGTAGCACATGGACCCCATACAATGGAGATCCCATCAATAAAAACGTGTACTTTAGAGTATATACAAATTATGGCGGAAGCGGAGCAACTATACAAATCTTGAATGCAGGGAAAACTTTGCTTAAGGGGTATAACTTACCTGGTTTAAATGTTGGAAACAATCCTACAATTATAAAGTCAACAGATGAGGGGTATATTGCCACGGAGGTTATGGTAGATGTTGAAGTAAGTCAAAACTTGTATGTTCAGATAACCAATGGCGTTGGTAAGAAGGCAATATACAAGGTAGATTCGGTTGATAAAGCTTTGCCCACATATATAGACAAAACTCCCCCTGAGATTTCAATTACATATACCACAGAAAACCAAAATCAGTACGGTTGGCAAAATACAGCAGTTACATTTTTATGTGCTGTAAAAGATAAGGTGGGAGCAGGAGCTATTGCTAATCCTTCTGGAATTCTTTCCTCGGGATTTACATGGAACGGGAAATACACTGTAAACTTGACAGAGTTATCGTATAGCGAATGGAATTGCGAAGGGACAGTAGATGACAATAATACATACACGCTTACTGTTGTAGACAAAGCTGGGAACTCTCGGACAAAATCTTTTACATATAATATAGACATAACCCCAGTGGAAATAGATATAGATGAAACGGGATATATATCCAATGTGTGGGCGACGGGAGAGCAAATCATTAAAGCATTTGCTAGTACTGGACCTAGTGGTATGAAGTTCGAATACAAAATAGGGTCTGGCGCTTATCAAAGATGGAATGAGAATATAGAGTTTGACTCCGGGATTTTCGATGTTGATTCAAGTAAGTATATAGCAAACGCTTCGCTATATATCAGTCCTTTAGAAAACGGCAGGAACGATAATTTTACATTAAAAGTATCAAATAGGGCGGGTAGTTTTATTGAAATACCATATGTTGTAAAAATAGATATAACAAAACCCACAATAGAGGTGGTGACAGATTTAACTCCTTATCAGGGATCGGCCTGGACAGATAGCGCGGTAACTGTACAATTTAAATCATATGATACCTCACATCCAACTTTTAATTCTGGCATTAACACTGTAATAGTAAACGATGGCGCGCAAAACATAACATTAGTAGCAAGTGGAGGCATTTATCAGCATGAAATCACGAAATGCACAAACCACACTATAATAGTCACCGACAATGCGGGCAACGAGGAAACTTATTCCTTTTCCATAAAAGTAGATCTAGGAACTCCCGATATAGCGCTTCAAATGTATTTTGGCGGAGCTAACCCTAATGATGCTACAGAATTACCAGGGCCAGGAGATAATGACTCTTCCAAAATATATGATTACTCAAATCAACACATGTATGTTACAGAAGAAGATACAGAACCTTGGATAAGGGTGGAGTTTACCATAATAGCAACAGCTAGTGGGACGGTGTTACAGCAGTCAAAAGATAAGACAACATGGACTAATATGTCAGTAAATTTAGTGCCTGCAAACCTTGCTACTGAAGGGGAGTTTAAGGTTAGACTATTTTATCAAACTGAGCAATATCAAAAATATTACTACAGGCTTGTCACGGGCGGAAGTAGGTATACATATTTAACTGCATCGGGAGCGCTAGATGATGGGGTGCCTTTACCTTATGACATACGTATAGATTTGAATGCGCCTGTTTTAACACAAAGGTTTATTGTAAATAGAGTGGAAACGGACTTAATCAATACATGGGCAAGAGAAAATGCCACATGGAGATTTAAGTTTTCTGATCCTAATGGTTCTGGTGTTAAACAAACTTCTATAAAAGTGTACTCATACCCATACACTAAATCTGATATCGAAATTGAAAGCGAATTAAAGGGCGATCCAGCAAGTATTACTGGCGAACTTAAAACGCTCCCACCAGCAGTTGCAGGTGAATATATTATAGAATTAACTACACACGGATTAAAATATGGAGTGTACTGTGAAGATAATGCGGGGCATAAGGCAGTATCAAGCATTTTCCCAAAGTTAGACTTTACTTCGAATGTTTCAATATCTAGTATCACACCTACTGTAACCAAATTAAACAGCGACCCATCTGAGTTAGAGTATTCAGAATCCCTATGGTTACCTGCAGATGAAATGGTAACATTTGATATAGTGATTGCATTCAGCGGGGGTACAAGTTTTGGGCCATCTGGTGGTAGTGTAGAAATGAGTTTTGATGGTGGCGCAACATGGGGAAGCGAACTTAGCATAGAAGGAGTTTCGCAAGCTTTATCACAAGTATCTGGCTTAATGTATTCTGTTTCTATGAAAGAAGCGCAGTACAAATGTTACAAGTTTAGAGTGAAAACAGGCGCAGGGTTTACGTCGATATATAAGCTTGATGGCATAGTGGACGCTTTATATTGGGTTAAGAAGGATAGCGTAAATCCCACAATAGGACTTGCCGCCACTTATACACAAGGGCTGGTTATTAATCAACCTTATACAGGGGCTTGGATAGACGGTGTTATAAATGTAAATATCACAGGTATTCTTGGACCAAGCTTAGGAACGGTTTACTATGCCACAGAACCTTTAGCGGGCGGAGCATTATCTGAGTGGGAGTTTGTTAAGGATTTTGTAAGAGAAGATGTTACATACGATACGGAGAATAAAAACTATCAATATTCCACCAGTATGGAATTTAGATTAACAACTAATAAGAAATATCATTTTAAAGTAGTCTCAAATAGAGTGGTGGGAAACAATCAAGTTGAAGGAACGACTGCTCCTATGGACATAAAAAATGATAAGGCGCCAATAAGCCTTACTGCCATAGGAAATAAAGCAACTAGCGGGACCGAAGTAGGGAATAATGTATGGTCTGATGAAAATATTAAAGTGAAAGCTAACATTTCATCAAAAGGCCCATCTCCAATCACTGCGGTTAGCATATCCACATACTCTGGTTCGGAATGGGGTTCATACATAAACATTGGTGATAATGAAAGCGCATTTTATCTATTTGCACATGAGACATATGCAACCTCTCAGTTTAGAATTAAAGTTCAAAATGCGACGGGTAAAGAAGCAATAAGTGGTGTATATGTCGCAAATATAGATAAAGTTACTCCTGAGTTTACTTTGAATATAAACACCATACCGTTATCAAGCGGTATATACGCAGGTTGGTACACACAAAATGTAAACATTAATATGTCAGTGACTCCACATCCAAACTACGGTACTGATGGCTTAGTTGCTAGGTATTACTATAGGATACACGGTAGCGGCGATACTTGGTCTTCTGCAGTGGATTTAAGTAGTTATAACTTCGTGTTAAAAGCAGATAATGTAGTGGGTGGTCTTGACTATGACTATAAATTTACAGTAAAAGGAAGGTCGGGGAAAGAGGCAACCTTCGTTACCCACTATATTCCAATAGACACAACAAATTATACGTATAGTGTGGAGGCATATGTTGGGAATGTAGAAGATCCTATGCCAAATGAAACATACTTGTTCCTATCTTCAACCACTGGAACAGATTATACATATCTGAGAGGTTCACAGCCTATAATAGGGGTAACTGCTGCCTATTCATATAAGATTAAGAGCATACAAGAAATAGTTGGAGAGAACGTAAGTTACAGAGTTGAACCACAAGGTTTAGTTGATGCGTATACCGAATATGGAACGGTCATGCCTGCTACAGGTGTAAATCATGTAGTTTGGAAAGTTCAGTTATATAAAGAGGTAGAAATTGTATATGACGGGCTAATGCAATATACGCAGTTAGGGCCAATAAGAGCAATTGGTTTTACGCCTAGTGATACGTATTTTAATTCGGTATTTGGAATGTTAAGCAGTGATGTAGCACTCAGCGATAGTCAAATAGGGCTGGATGTTAAATATACAATAAATGGTGAAGAAACGGTCTCTCTACCTACAAACCTAGGAGTTTATCCAGTCAGTATTAAATTTAGAGATAGTAGTTTAGATTTGGTGGTTAAAAACGATAGTGTTAACATGACCATTGTATATTTTGAAGGTGCAGGGACAAAGGAAAGCCCATACAAAGTGTACCGTCAAAGAGACTTTGAAAACATTTCAACATATATGCATTATGAGTCATCGTATGTAACCCTAGATCCATATGAGTTTTTGGGAGAAAATAGATTAAACGCATACTTTAAGCAAACTTCTAACTTCCAAGTAAGTAGAAATATGCAACCTATCTGCAAGCCTAATGCAGAGGGCTATGGGGCGTTTGGTGGGCATTACGATGGAGCGGGCTATACTATCTCCGTTGTGGAAACTATCAATATTAACAACTCCTATGGACTCTTTTATGCCCTGGTAGGTGGTGTAATAGAAAACTTAGGCGTAAGCATGGATATGAGAATTAATAATACTGCAGATTCTAAAAATGTGGGCATGATAGCTAGTAAGATTAGCGATAATTCTACTATTAAAAACTGTTTTGCATATGGAAGAGTATCAGTAACCGGTGCTAATGTTTTTGGACCATTAGTAGGTTATGCATCAAATTCATTAGTAGCAGAAAGCTACGTGGATGTGACAATTTCTATAACTGATGCAACTGGTATGATAGGTGGAGCAGTAGGGCTTCTTGCATCCAGTTCATATGTGGAAGCGGTATATTCAACTAGCATGATTTCTGTCAAAGAAAGTGTGCTATATAGCGACTTATTACCACTAGACGAGGTTTTAGCCGTAGGAAACATTGCGGGTTACACAGAATTAGTAGGAGAGTCGCCTGCAGAAAAAGATAACTTGTATCTTGAAAACGTGCTAGCCGTAGATGGTATGCCTATTGATGCTACACCTGTTGCAAATATTGCAGATTATACGTCCTTAAAAATGCTTCAAAAGAGTGCGGTATATTTCAGAAACGCAATTGAACCTGTGCTTGTTGCTGTGGACTATCCTAAGACTTTAGGGCAATTAGTTGATGGCAGAGCTATGAGCAAAGCTGCTGGTCTTTTTGTATTGGGAAGAGGAACACTAGATTCGCCGTTTATAATGGACACAGCAAGTAAGCTAGAGCTAATTAATAGAATTCCATGGGCAATCTATCGTCAAATTACGGATATCGTAATAAGTGGCTCGATACCATCTTCCTATGCCAAAGAAATACCTTTTGCAGGTCAGTATGATGGCAATCATAAGTCTATTGCAAACATAAAAATAACTGAAGATACTAATAAGAATATCGGATTTATTGGTGTTTTAGTGGGACAAGTTCGTAACCTGAAACTTGTGACTTCAGAAATTAGCATAAGTACTGGATTAAATGAGGTTAGAGCGGGTGTTTTGACTGGGTTTGCGTTAAAAGGTGCGATTATAGAAAATATCATAGTAAGTGGCCATGTAGAAATAACATCAACAAATGCAGAAGGAACCTATATATTGGCAGGAGGTGTAATTGGCGTTATTGACTCAAGCTCAGCTAAAGACATTATAAGCTTGGCTAGCGTTGTTATAAACGGACCTGATTATGCCATTGCAGGCGGGGTAATTTCTCAAGTACAAGGCACTAGTGTATTAAACAACCTAATTTCAATTTCGACATCTACCATTTCGTTTGAAAAGCAAGGAACTGTAGGTAGGGTGTCTGCCAATTTAATGGGCACTAACATTTCAGCAACTGGTTTACATAGCATAAAAGAAAACATTTATACCAATGGAAGACTGGCTGCAGGTACCGCAGTATCATATGCAAATGTCAGTATAATTGGAGATATAGTTGCAGATTATGATCTTATAGCGGGGGATGGTTCTAACATCAAAATTGGTGGAGTAAAGATTAAAGAATTACTTCCTGGTCTCTATCCTTTCAGTGGTGGTAACGGTACTATGCAAAACCCATTTAGGATATCTACGTATCCCGAACTATTGAGAATTGGAGACTATATGTACGCAAATTTCGTCCTAACTGAAAATATAATCATAGGAGATTTAAACGGTGACGGCGAGTTAACGGCAACTGATAAATACAAATATAACTATAAACCAATAGGCGCTGGAATAGCATTTACAGGTACTTTAAATGGAACTAGTAAGAAGTTAGTGGCGGGGACTTTACGTAATGTAACTCATAGCATTATCGGACTTACAGACTCGCTCTTTGAATATAACTCTGGGCTGGTGTACAACATAGGCTTGACGGTTGATTATAGTATGTACGCAAGAAGCGAAGACATTCCTACTTCTAAGAAGTATGAAGTGGATGGAGAATTGGTAACTGCTGCAAAAGTGTCTGATGGTAATGATGTTATGTATGGCGCAGTTGCCAAAATAAATAGAGACGGACATATAAGAAATGTGACCGTAGAAGGAAGTATTTTTATTCACTTGAATGGATATGGTAGAGCATATGTTGGAGGTATCTCAGGCATAACGTACAAAGGAACGTGTATAGCAAACACTGTGAGAGTGGACATGGATATAAGGGGCGGAATTTTGGAGCTCGGTGGTATTTTTGGAAGTGTTATAGGTTCGGATTCCAGTCTTTCCTATATGAACACACAAATAGTAGAGGGTGAAATTTCTGCATTTGGAGCCAGTATATCTGCAGGAGGATTAGTAGGTAATGTCAAAGTCAATATTGATGCTAGTTATGCAACACCTCTTCCACCTCTAGATATGGTGATATACAAAAATGGAGAACAAGCAGTACCGATTTGTTACGGATATTCACGTACTGCTTAGATAAGTACAGATGGGTTAACTGCTTTGTTAAAACCTTAACTTGCAGGACAAGCCAAAACTTGCAGGACAAGCCAAAACAGAAATCTTAGTCTTATGGTTGAGATTGTGCGTAAAATTGCAAGTTTTTGTAAATCTTCATAAGTGCTTAAGACTGTATGAAAATGGTAAGTTAAACAAGTCACAAAACAAATTAAATACAAGACAAAATGCTTTGTGGCGAGTGTAAAAACATAGTAAAAGCTGAACGAAACGCAGAAAATATAGATTTTTTGTGAAAAAATCATGAATATTGGCGCGCGCGTGTGCAGAATATAAAATATATTGTATAATGTAATCGAGATATGATGATGGGGAAGTGTGATGAAAACAGGTAAACAAAAATTCAACTCCAAAAAACTGAGTTTAACCCTCCTTGTTGGGCTGGTTTTGGCTACCATGTTTCTTTTCATTTTTGCTGCAGTTCCGAAAGCCGGAGCTCATATTGATACTCTCGTTGAAACGCTAAACACAGATTCCACTACCTTACAATATGAAACTGCTGACGCATGGTATCCGCCTAGCACACCATCATTAAACTTCCAGAATACTAATATAGGAGGCGGACATTTTGCCTATGAACCAGCTTCTATTTCTAGACCAGAGGAATTAGGAGTAGTTACAATAGGTGCTACAAGCTTCAATAAGGCACGAATTTATAATGCCTGTAAAGTCACTACAGACAATATAAATGCTTGGGATGCAGAATCTCAAAGTACTTCTACATACATGCACCATTTATGGTGGCGAGATATTCTTTTGAGCGATACTATGAAGGCTGGGTTTGTAAATAGTTTGATTGATCAAATAAACTTTACTATGCAAGTCACTTGGAGTTTAGGGTTTGCGGATAATGGTGGAAATGTAACGGGAAGATTCTTTATAGCATTAGGAACAACAAGCACTCCTACCACTTTAAAAATAGACAATTTTTATACGATGTATAGTAATTGCACATCTGTATCTGCAGAGGTGCGTAGTAGCAGTAATGATACACTTAGTGCTGCTCAATCGGTTTCTTTAAGCAGAACCAGCAATGGCAATTGGAGTAACATTACTCACTCAACTTCAGGGACTTTAGTATTGAGAGTTGGTGTAGCGTACGAAGTTAATCCTAATAGATCTTTTTGGGGTGCTGGAGTGAACTGGCCAAGAGTGGACTTTCAAAACCCAACGTGTTCACAATTATCTATGAGTTGGACAAAGCCTTCTTTGACGGTGCAAAGGTCAGGGACAAATTCCTATGGGACAATTACAAATACTGCCTACGGAACATATAACAATTTTATAGGTTCATTTAGCACAACTGCAGCTGCGAATGTAGCACAACCCAACCAAAAAGAAGGCTATTATTTTTCCGGTTGGACATCAAGCAATGGGCCGACAGGTAAAAACATTACAGGGTTTGTAGGAGATTCTAATACTCTTTCTATAAGAGGGGCATGCGATGTTCCGAGGGAAGGAGTGACATACACGGCGAATTTTCGGAACTTCTCGTTAGATGCACAGACCGTGCAAGATTATACATATGCCCAAGATGGAGTGTCAAAAGCAGGTGGGGTAGGATACTCGGTGCGGCAAGGACCTGGGGTGACAAATACACAGTTACCAGCTGACATTACTATTTTAGATCCTAGAGTTGTCATAAAACATATCAATACGCGAGTTGGAGAAACGGGTTTTGAAGTAGATGGAGAAAAACCTTTTAATGCAAGCACATATAGCGCAAAGGTAACAGTAGAAGCATATGGTTCTGGAATTGAACTAAGTAATGGGTTTTTTACATATGCTTACGAAATACATCCTCTAAATATATCTACGGTAGGATCGGATTTGACGTTTGCAAATAGTGAGTTCACATATAATGGCACGGATAGAAGTTTTCTAAATGCCAGCAACCCTTCTGCAGGAAGGATTTCTAGTAATGTGTTTAATTTTACATATAACAGCGTACAGTACTATATGCAAAAAGCTCTTGATGATTTTGTTTTAGATACAACAGCTGGAAGCGAACAGTATGTTGGAGAGTGGATTAATTCAACCAACAGCCAAGCAATGATAGCTGATAAGACTAAAAAACCGCACATTATAATACAAGGAAACAAAAACTTCACAGGTGCAGGTAATGCATACGCAAAGATAAACCCTCTAAAAATTTCAGAAGTACAGGTTGCAGCGGATATGGATACGGAGATAGACCTGAGATATGATACAACATACACAGGTCAAACAGTTAAACCCGATGTAATTTTGATACGACTAACAAAAGGTACGGAAAAATACACTATCATAGCGCACGACCCTCAAAACGCAGATCCGTCGAGGAGATACATATATACCTCCAATTACTCATCTCACGGAGAAATAGGATCCTATCCCGCATATCAAAACTATACCGGAGTACAAAGCCGGTGGTGTAATGGTTTCTTCAGACTGGAAACTAGCAGTTATGCCCAAAACGTTACGCCAAATGCGACCAAGGCGGCATCATTTACTATAAGGCTTGTTTTAGCAATCCCTAATACAGATTCTATGAATTTTGTAGATGCTGCAGGCGGTTTAGATAATGCTGTGATAACTGTGAAATATAATATCCCGAAGAGAAATGTTGAAGATGAATACGAAAATACCACAAATAACACGGAGATAATAACAGATTATTCTCAAATAGAAGCAAGTAATAGACCTTATAGCGGACCAATTTACTATGCAGGAGACGAAAAAACACCAGTAGTATCCTATGTCATCATAAAGGCAAGTAAGGTGAGATTGTGGGAACAGACGTATGCAGGAGTGTATTATTGGAATACTAGTGGCATAGCATTTTATTCTATAACCAATGTGGCAAATCAAGAAGGTAGTCCAACGCCACCGACAGAATTTGTATATAACGAGAAGACCTATACAGTAGTAAACGTTGGGACATATGCAAGTAGTGTAACGTATGGCTCATCAACAAGAGATAACATTAATGTTGCTTCGGGAGGCATTGTAAATATAACCCCATCGGATTCAGCATTTGTAACAGGCGGGTTTGAGCTGTGGTTCCCAATACTACCTAAAGATTTATCACAGGATCCCTTATACGCTCCTGGTGGTGGTGTAATAAATGATATAGCCACACAAACATATAATTTTTCTGAAGCAATTAATCCTACTGTTTTAGTAGATGCAACGTTTGACCATAGCCCTACAGGCTTATTAAACAATGAAGTAATAAGACTAGTAGATGGTGTGGACTATACTAAAACCATTACAAACAATACCGATATAACAAAAGAAGCGCTCGTAACTGTTACAGGCAAAGGAAACTATGTTGGGCAAATTACTAAATATTTTACTATTGCTGCACTTGATGTAACGCACATGTCTAACGTTTCGCTGAGTAATTTAGTAAATCGCGAGTATCGTGGCGCAAAATTTACTGACACTAAAAAAATTGGTGAAGAAGGGTACGAAGATATAATTTTAAACGTGATAGGGCGCGATCCATACACTGTGGTTAAAGCTGATTATAATGTAACGGGTGCAGGGGATAATACAAATGTAGCACATTCCTGTTGGTTCGATATAACATTTTCAGGGTATCCAGCGGGGAACGTGCTGGCTGGAATGGGTTCAAAGTTTACGGGCACAAAACGGGTGAGCTTTTCGATTGTGCCGAAAAGCCTTGCTGCATCGACTATAACTTCAAATGCAAGCTGGAGACTTTATGATAATGGCTCATATGTAATATATAACGGGGAGGCTAAAAAAGATCTTCCAATTGTGACTACGGGCGATACAAAAACAGTTGTGATTACAGATACTGCAAGGTCTGTACAACTTGGGTACGCTTCAAATGGAACCGCCGATTATAAACTACAAGTTGAAGGCGCGGGATCGGCTGCGTCATGGGGTGATAATCCAAACGCAGGACTAACTAGCGGTAGCGTCACTTTTGTAGGTACCAACAATTACACGGGTACTTTAACTATAAAATTTGAAATATTGCCTCGAGATTTGTCTACTGCGTTAGATGTAGTTTTATATACTGGTGATGGTTCGGGTTATAACCAAGAAAAATCAGGGTTTAACTTTACTGGTTCAAAGATAATGCCGACTGTGTATAAGGTAGAAATCGATAGCGGGACAAGTGATGCAACCGAACTTGATTCTGCAACGGATTATAATATCACATATGGTAGTTTAACTGACACTCAAGTAAACGTATTTGCTAGGAAACTAGGAGTTGTTAATATAGTGGGGAAAGGTAATTATACTGGTACTTACTCACATAACTTTACTATAGTCCCAATAGCTCAAACTATAACTTTCATTAGTCCCCAACAAACTGATGCAAATGTTAAATTAGAGTCAATAAAAAACATTGCTGGCGATCAGCTATATGCAGATTTTGAAGTTAATGCTGATGATGCCCAAGGTAGAGAAATATTAGTTGAAGCAAGAACAACCGCCATTTATCCAACGGCAAGGTTAATAACTTTTGAAACAAATGTAGTCGGTGTAAATCTTGCCATATCTACTGTTGTGTACACATCGTGCGAGATACAAGAAATAGATGGGGTTAATTATTCGGTCACCAAAGCGAAAATAATTATAACTAGTGAAAAAAGATATGGAAGGGTAAGAATAGCTGCACACCAATACGATAACGAAATAACAAAACCTAAGGTAGTGATTGGCCCAAATGAGTTTATCAATGAAGGGAATTATCTCAAATCTGAATATAGTCCTGATGACCCTAGAAACAATACTGTATACTGGTTATTTATGAAGAGAAGCGATAGTATAACAGATTCCACTCATGCAAACATCATTAAAACTTATGGAAACAATGCCCTTACTTATCGTAGAGACAAACTTAGATCATATTATTCGACCAATCCTAATGTATACGGAAGTATTAGTTTGACTTCAAATAATACAAACTTAGTAACCGTATCTTCAGCTGGGAATAACTGGACGGTAGCATTTAAAAATGCAGGTAATACAACCTTAACACTACAACACAGCGGATATGTACTAAACGAAAGTAATGCATACCTAGCCTATACTGTCGACATTCCAGTAACTATCCATAAGAGAAATCTTGAAGTATCGTTTACCCCAGTAACGGTAGACTATGGTGAAGATGCTAGCAGTAAATTTATGTTCACGTATAGGACATGGGCGACCGATCCTAGTAAGGGCGTTGACACATATACAGGTCTTACATATCAGGGCATAGAAGATAGTGCAAATGAGATAATGACAGGTATTTCTGTTCAGTATTATAGAGACACGACCCATAAAAATTCAACATCAAGATTTGAAGGGGCAACAGAGGTACACGACCCATATAGTTTAAATGTTTCTGCAGGGCTTGCAGGGCCAAAAGCGGTGAACTACCAAATAACAACAGCTCCTAACTCCTTAACGGTATTGCGTAAACAATTAAATGCAAGTGTCAGTAACATTGGTGAATCAAATGTTATGAGAAAGGAATATGGAACAGCAAATCCCACTGCAACTAGCATAACATATACAGGTTTTGTTTATAACGAGACTATTGAATCATTACAACTACAAGATCCTAACTTTGCTGATACGTATGTGGTGCCTCAACTACAATATATTTCTGCTGGTAACCCGATTACAGAATTGACTGGCATTGGCACATATATGATTAGACTTTCTGCTGGAGGGATGAAAAACTATGTAATCCCACAAACTTCAGTCAGTTTAATAATTTTACCGGTAGCACCAATTATTGAGTTAGAAGGGATATCGACTTCGTATAGAGCGCAAGCACTAGGTTATCCATTTACATATGAAGAAGAGGGTCAGACTTTAACGAAGCAGGCGCTAATTAAGCCCATAAGATCTGATGCAACACAACCCTCTAGTAGCGGGAATGTAGTTTACCAATATAGGTATGAAGAACAGCCCTGGACCATTGATAGACCAAGGAGGGCTGGCACATATAGTACGAGAGTTATTTATACTGCGGCAGAAGGAGACAACTACAAGTCAACAACGAAAGATTTCGTAGGTAATATCATTATCAGTAAGGTAAATCCAAGAATTAGCTTAAATCTACCTACTGGGGTAAATCAGATAATAAGGGCATATACTGCCGAAACCGTTTGGGGTACTTCTATACAGCCCACAATACTAGGTGTTGGTAGTGATAGACCTCAAAGTGGTTATGATATTCAAGTTAAATTCCGACTAACAGGTGAGGTTGACTGGGTTAATTCAATTGTAAATGCGGGTACATATGACTTACATATTAGTTTTGTGGCAGTTGTAGGTGATAACTATAATGATAAGGAACAAATTTTCGATGCGGTGTTCGTTATTAAGGACGGTATAGTATCAATTGAACTGCAAGATGGGTGTGTTGTCAGAGTGCCGTTTGATGGACTAGAACATTCCTTTGACATAACAAAAGTAAAGTTCTTAAGCATGCCAAACGATTTAGATCCCATTACATTAGAAAGGAAAGAAATACCAGGAACAGCTAGTGTTATGTATTCTAAAGATGGAGGAGATACTTTTACTCCAAACAAGCCAGTTGATGCTGGAACATATGTCATTAATATCAACTATGTAACGGAGCCTGGTGGAGACTATGAAGGTAATAATGTATCATTTATTGAATTTAGAGGAAATGCACTATTTGTTATTGAGCACGTAGATATTAGTTTATACCTTAACTTGAATTTACCACTCCAACGCCAAATAGCATACGATGCAGAGTACCACTATTTAGAAGAAAGCCTGATACAAGTAGGAAAAATTAGTACAGATGAATATGGTCCTAGCGGTATAGTCAGTATGAGATACCAAATTAGTGGAGCTCCTAGTTCGTCAGTACTTGCAAGAGTTAAGGATGTAGGAACATATGATGTCTTATTGCACTATACAGAAGGGGAAAATGACAACTATAAATATACCGTTGCAAAGAGAATACAAGGAAGGATTCGCATAATGCCAGTCAAGGTAAATATTACCTTCCCATCCTTAAACACAGTATACGATTTCTCAGGGGATTATAGAGAGGTAAGTGTCGCAATTACCGGATTAAAGTCTGAAATTCCAATAGGTACATACAAGATAGAATATAGTTTAACTGGAATGGAGGACTTTACGACAAACAAACCTGTTGATGCTGGCGCTTATGATGTAAGGGTAACTTATACAAGGAGAACTGATGTCACAGACAACTACGATACTACTGAAAAAATCGAAAGAAATATTTTAGAAATAAGAAGAGTTAAACCCACCATAATAATTAACAGTCTTACTGTCCCACTTGGGTTTATAACGGCATCGTACAATCCGATGGGGAATCCCGACAATCCAAGCGATCCTGTGCTGGTAGTTTTTAAGGGTGAAACACGAGACCCAATTGGACCTCCTCTAGTAAACTTAGATGATACGCCTACAGTAACTTTTGAATATGGGGTACAAACTTCAAGTGGATATTCATTTATTGCATGGGCAGGCAACAGTTTCCCTAAAGACAGTGGAAGATATGCTGTCAGGGTATCATATAGTCCTAAATACGGCACAGAATCAAGAAATTATACAGCAAACACACAAACTGTTTATATGTGCTTAACGATTGAAAATGTGGCACCAGTATTTGCGTTAGAAAGGAAGACTGCGATATATACAGGATTGAACATAACTGCAAATGCTGCAACCATATTAAATTCTAGCGGAATGATACCAAAAGGTATAATAGCATATGAGTATAAAAAGCAAAACACGAACGAGTGGAGAGGCACACCTTCGGAAGTTGGAATATACAACGTGAGGATTAAATATATTCCAAACACATCGGGTGATTCTTTTGCTTCTTCCATTCAGGAGTTTGCTTCTGCCCTAGAAATTACGCCAAGACAGATAACAATTGTTCCTATATTAGGGCAAGGTGGACAATACGGTGGGGACTTTGATTCGCCAAGATTAATTTATGCATATACATATGAAATGAATGGAAAAAAATATTTTGAATATCCTACAGTAACAGAAAGTCGTTTTGGAGATAGAATAGATGTGGCAGAGGGTATATACATTGATAAGGGTTCATTTGGTTATATGCTAGACGTTGTAGACGGAAAGGCTTGGAGAGATTATTTTAAATACGATTTAAGCATTAAAAATGTATCGTTTACGTATGTAAATTCAGTAGGAGAAACTGTTATTGAAAATATTGCCGACTTGTCCCAATTAGCGGTAACTGATGGTGTTGCTGAGTATATAAGTGGAAATAAAGACTATGTTATTGATATAGAAAATTTAGTTGCATCCCACAAAAACGCAAATGAAAGCATTGTAAGTGAGTATAATAAAAAAGCAGGATTGTTCTTCAGTACATTGGATGCAAATTCAAATGTTGATGTAATAGAAGTAGTTAGGTCACGAGTAGATTGGACCACGGAGACGGTTGGAACGTATAGGATAGTTAAAGCAGGTAGTGAATATAGATATGCTATAAATCTCTCTAGCATGACTGCGACACTAGGCAATAAAGTTAGTAAGTTAGTAGAAACAGCTGGCATTATAGAATATAGAGTAGGCGAAAGCTTAAAGACAATACTTGTAGATGAAAGAGAGTTTTATGCTAAGAATTTACAAGAAAATTCTGCTCTGTATAGGAGTTCAGATGGTTATGTATATGATATTAATCTAACAAGTAAAACAGCGGTTAGAAAATACCCAATAAAAGTAAACAGCATATCATATAGTTATGCAACGAACAAGTTGGTAAATAATGTACATGAGGTAAAACATGTAACACTGGCTATTGATTCGCTGGTAAGACTATATTCCAATCAATCGGGATACTATTTATATAAAGATGTTGATGAGGCTTCAGGCGTAGAGCAAGTATTTGTAATCGACATTAAAAAGAAGTTGGCTCTAAAAGATTTAACGTATAAGTATTATGAAACCGAAGGCGAAAATTACTTTGTATACATGACTGATAATGGAGAAGCGAGGAAGATTGTGGTCCAAGTAGCAGACTTAGTGGCTACAAGTAGACCCGGTGAATACACCTATATTGCCGACGATAACGTAGAATACTACATAGATACAAATAAGAATGTGGTAAGAAAGCTTAATAATGTAGGTAATTTCCATGCAGGTAATTTAACAATAAGTATTGGTCAAGAGGCTGTAGTAGATGTAGACTTCCACAATATATATTACAAAGCAATGGCTGGCACAAGCATGTCGCGTCAAACAAGGTTGTTTGAAAAGGATTTGGCAATAACTCAACCAAAACTCCCAGTAGGAAATGCTTGGACGGGAAGCTTAAAAGTCCTAGTCGGCGGAGCTGGTGAATACTTAGTAGAAAGAGGTTCGCTCGCTATAACAACTCAAAACTACAATATTATAATGTCATCGTTTGGAGTAAACTATGTAGTGGATAAAGCACCTTTAGTCGTTAAGTATAGCGGTAGCTTAGATGATGTGTTTAATAATGTGAATAAAGTAATAGGCTACGAAGTATTTGGACTAAAGGGAGATCATACCGAAGAGCAATTAGCGTTAATAGAAGAGGTAGAGGGCGATAATGTGTCTGCGACTATAGCTGGCAATCTAGGATATAGATTAGTGCTTCGTTTAGATGAGAGTAACTATGTGGCATCTAACTACTATTTGGTAAATAATCAGAGCCCATACTACAGAATAAGAAGAGCCACCATGGACGAAATAGTCTTTACACCTATTGCAGGAGGGGTTGAGTATAACGGAAGGCGTTATGAGCTTAAATTAGAAGGAATTAACGAGCCAGATATAACTATACTTTATAACGGATCAACCACTATTCCAACATTTGTAAACCCGGGAACTTATGAGGTGAGAGCTGAAGTAAGTAAGCCTAATTATGAATCTCAGACAGTGATTTTAACTTTGACAATAAATAAGGCTGTGTATACTATTGGTCCTGATCCAGTGACAAGAACGCTAAAATATATGGACAAGTTACCAACATTAACATCTGTAAGCAACTTAGGAGAATATAAATTAGTAGAAGGACAAATTCTACATCCAAGTATAAAGGTTTATGATTGGACATTTATTCCATACGACGAAAACTTCTATCAGTTCTATACAGGGCTGCCAGAAAATAGTTACTTGGTAAAAGGGAAAATAGTACTGAATGTTGAAAAGGCAAAGCCTACATTCGATGTAAAAGGTCCTCTAGAGCAAACAGAAGGTTCACCAGTGTCGCTTAATGCTAAGTTGATAGGATTAGAAAATGTGGATGTGACAATTAGGTTTTTAGGCGCCGATGGAACAGTTTATGAGTCATTGCCCACTGAAGCTGGTAAATACAACGTAATAGTTGAATACTTAGGAAACGAAGAGTACTCTGGTGGAGTATACGAAAGTACATTAATAATCAATCCTAAACGTGATTTCACCTGGGTGTGGATTACGATTGGCGTGATAGCAGTTTTAGCAATACTATCATCACTATTTTTCTTAGTAAGACGTCCAAAGCGTTTTGATGATAGTAGTAATTAATAATTGTATCAGCAGTAATAAATAAAAAGAGAGCTGTCTAGAGCTCTCTTTTTTTGTGGTTTAACTTTTAAGATACATGTTAACTTGTGATTTTTTTCATATATGAAATTAATGCATCTTTATATTCACTTTCTAATCCATACTGAATGTTTGCTTCTAAAAATCCAAACTTGTTTCCAAGGTCAAACCGTTCTCCTTCAAAGGTATACGCTACAACGCGATTATCGGGGATGAGCGAAGCAATGGCATCGGTTAAATAGATTTCGCCTAAGTTTGTTTTTGTGTTCAATAGAGCATCGTAAATTTCTGGTGTAAGTAAAAACCTTCCTAAACTACATAGGTTAGAGGGTAGAGCTTTAATACTAGGTTTTTCAATAAGACCTAGCACCTCGGTATATCTGCCATCTACTTTCCCTTTTTTAACAACTCCGTAAAGTATGGCTTCCGCATCAGGGCGTTCCTGAACCCCTAAAACAATTTTTCCTGTGCGCTGATAAGCATCAATAAGTTGCCTGGCTACTGGATCTCCAGAGGTTTTAATAACGTCATCGCCAAATAATACAACGAATGGGTCGTCTCCAGTAAAGTTTTTCGCAAGTTGGACAGCAGCTCCATTTCCATTTAAAGTTTTTTGGGTTATATATGATATATTAGCTTTGGAAATTAGTTCATCGATTTCCGCAAGTCTTGATCTATCTCTAATTGCGCTATATGGTCCTTCTGTGGAAAAATATTTTTTTATAGCATCTTTACCTTCACTAATGATGATTAGTATATCGGTGCATCCACTATCTACAGCTTCCTTGACAATATAATGAAGTGTTGGTTTGTCGTATATGGGGAGCATTTCTTTTGGGACACCTTTCGTTATAGGTAAAAATCTAGTCCCATATCCTGCTGCTGGTATTACGGCTTTTTTAACAA